>NPIE01003708.1_pt2 | contig 13700 bp, 6 predicted proteins | sample 8637661 | NCBI WGS metagenome assembly NPIE01 (sample SAMN07420842, study PRJNA396082) | bioreactor metagenome | isolation source: sample BA12 brine-fed electro-methanogenic bioreactor BA | place: Japan: Kochi | collected 2016-12-09 | reverse complement strand
GGGCCCATAGCTCAATTGGTCAGAGCAGCGGACTCATAATCCGTTTGTTCGGGGTTCGAGTCCCTGTGGGCCCATTCTTTCTTTAATCATGTATTAGTCGGTTCTATTGTCTCATTTTCATTAATACTCTCTGCAATGTCTGTTAATCCACTTGAGACCTCTGGTTGTTCCATGAAGAAGTGGTGCTATTTTTACAATCTGCTCATTTCTCTATTTGTAAGTGTCTATCGGTCACTACAACTGTGTAGAGACAATTTGATTGTATCCCGCTGAATCTTCTCTATGTGTTATTTTATGTTCTCCTGGAGAGGCTTCTGTGTCTTCAACGATAGCTTTTTTCTACTTCATGATTCCTCATGATACCTCCGGTCCCTGAACGGAGTCGCGGAGTCGAAGGTGGGGGCATGATGACGCTGCCGCTGGCGAGCGGAGACAAAGAGGAGAGGGGCTGTGATCTGCTTTACTGAACTTGAACAGAGATAAGATGTAGAAATGCTGGTCGACAACGAGCATTATTTGTGCCTGCAAGAGTATAAACTACGCTGAGTAGAAAGAATGAATCAGTTGCTGTTATCGCCAAAACCATCGTCAAAGGGGACAGCCTCTTTGGCTGAACGGGCTTTGTTGAAGAATATCGCTGCGCCCAGGGGAAAGATCACAGTCAATGCGCTGAAGAAAAAGCCAGCCGGCCCTGAAGGGTAGAGGTAAAGCAGCATAGCGTCAAAGGCTACAAAGGCCACAGTAATGGCAAGGAAGATCAGCGATCCCCTCTTCGCGTCCTTCCATGACAGGAATGCTATTGCGATAAGTGCCAGCATCGCAATGATGCCGTATACGGTCTTCCCCCGCCCGAGGAAGAATATCCCGATCACGAGAAAGCTCCAGAATCCTGCCCAGAAGAGGACGAAAGCCCTCGCCATTGTCATTGTTTTATCTCTATCCATCACTACCCCTACGCAAAAAAGTTAACCAAGAATATCCATCCCTCAGCAAAAAGTCAAGCACAAGCTAAAACAATTGACAACTGGCGTCTTAACGATATATTAATCTTGAGGGATAGAGAAAAATGGAAAAAAGAACACACAGACGGCGATTCTCGCCGGTTTATTCGTTCATGCACTGGCTCGATCGACGTATGGAGCAGCGCGAAGGACTTCTTGTTCTCGGAATGAGGGGAATTGCCGAAGGTGATATTCTATCCCCGGCCATCTCGGCAAATTACACCTCCCTCGCTCTTGTGGAAAGGCTCCTGATCGCCATGAACAAGGCCGATCTGAACACTGTTCTGCCCTCTGACATACAGGAGGGAAACCTCACAGGCCATGATGTTCTGCTCACATTTCAGCCGGGATATGCCAATAATCTCAAGGCTTTGCCACTTCTGAAAAAATACGGGGCAAAGGCACTCTTTCTTGTCGCACCTTTCTATATTCAGGAGGGTTTGGCATTCCCCTGCGATTTCATGCAACGGCTCAAGCCATCCGAGCGCGACAGCATTCTCTCCCAGAAATCCCTCCAAAAGCGGGAAAAGAAGCTCAAGCGGGCCATGCAGATACCCCAATGTGAAAGAGAGAAGCCAATGAGCATCGAACAGCTTGAGGGACTTTCTGCAGAGAGAAATATCGCCATCGGAATTATGCCCTTCCTTGGACTGCCCGGGATCAAGGACTCGCTGGAACTCTTCGACGAGATCAACCATGCCGGCGATTTCGTCGCAGCTGTGACAGGGCGTTTCCCCGAGGCACTGGCTTTCCCTGATGGGCAGGTTTCGCAACAGATGCTCGATCTTCTGCCACTTAACGACATACACATCGGCCTGACCGAGAACTCCGGCTTCAACACAGATGACGAGCTGAAGGATCCAAAGCACCTGCTCAAGCTCAAACGCCGCTTCCTACCGACAATCAGCACAAAGGAACCCGAAAACCTCGAGAACTACATACTCGCTAACAGGTTCTTTGCAGGGGATTATCCCTTTATTGGTTGATTAGAAAATTACTAACGAACAATAACGGTACGTATAACAGCAACTTCGTCATTCGATCTGATTCTGACAAAATACACACCCTGGGGCAGACCTTCTGTGGGTTTCCAGTGGTTTCTGCCAGCAGGAATATCGTCGATTTTTTTGCCTAGTATATCGAAAACCTCGCCACCCTCTATATCATCGGAAAAATAAAGCGTCTCACCTGATTGGAGGACGCTGTGGCCTGAAAGTTTGCGTTCTTCATTACCTGCCTCGACAAGTGAAAGCTCTGTTGCGTTGACCTCTGCAGAATCTATCCACGAGCCGGAAAGCACGGAATCGCCATAAGTATATAGTAGATTACACGGCGAATCGTCGTCCATCTGATAGCGCAATAAAAAGGGCGTAGTGTGGAGCCGGGCAATCCGCCTCTGCTCCTCTCGGCTGATAGTGGCAGAGCCGTCTGTCCAGTCGCAGAGTCCGCTGGCATCGCAGAACTGGCAGTGATTACCGCCTTCAATGAGTATGAAAACCCCCGGCTCAGGCGAGCCTGNNCCAGAATGCCGAATATGTGTCCTCCCATCCGACAACGCCGTCATTTGTGCCGGAGAGTATCATCTTGGGTGTTGTGACATTGGACTGATCGGTTTCTGGGTCGGATTCCGGGCTGCCATAGACGACAATGGCCTTGAGGGTGTCGCCAAGATGTATGGAGCTGTCGGCAAAGTTTACATATCTGTCGCCTGCCAGCATGGAAAGTGAGCCACCGAGGCTGTGGCCAACAAAGCTCCAGTTATCAGGGTCGAGCTTGCCGTGGAAAACATCGCCTGCATTATCGTTCAAATCGGCTGTCCATCGACCTGCGCCTATCATGAGCCTTGCACGCCATGCATGGTTGGGAGTGAAAAGCGGATTGGAATATGCAGGTAGCACTACCACAAAGCCGTGGCTGGCGAAGTGTTCGCCGTATGAATAGTAGTTGCTTATGCCTATCTGCCAGCCATGCCCAAAGACAATGATGGGGCAGGGGGCGCAGCCATTAGGAATCGTATCATTTATGCTCGGATAGTATATGCGCGAATTGTTCATAGTCTCGTCCTCGCCGGGTATGTCTTCCGTGCGATAGGAAAAGCCCCAAGGCCCTGGCTCGTCATAGCTCGGGCATTGCGCCCAAACCATTGAAACAAAAAGCAATGTCACCCACATCCATTTCATAGCAATAGCAATATACATAAGAAAAAATGGAAATAAAAGGACAAAGTTTTTTGGCTGAATAAAGAAAATGGTGGTTGATTTTTTGATTTGTGGGGTGTATTTTCAGAATGAAAAGGGCAAAGTGACTTTAATTTCTTAGATTGACACAAGAGGGGATGCCATGACCACTGCTGAATATATCTCAAACATTAATAAAAGGTATCGGTTGGGAAATGCAACGGAGCATACTTTCCGAGGTGACTTGCAACAACTAATCGAGAGCATTGATCCAAAGATAAATGCCACAAATGAACCGAAAAGGCAAAGCTGCGGCGCACCGGATTATATTTTGACCAGAAAGGATATTCCGGTGGGTTTTATTGAGGCTAAGGACATAGGCGACCCCGACCTTGACGGAAAGAAGAAGGCAGGGAATAAAGAACAATTCGACCGCTATAAGGCTTCACTTCAGAATTTGATTTTTACAGATTACATTGACTTCCATTTCTATAGAGATGGACAATTAATAGCACAGATTGAGATAGGTGAGATAACAGATAAGGGCATTAAACCCAAACCACAGTTTTTCGATCGCTTTGAAAGGCAGATAAAAGACTTTTGCAGTCAAATTGGACAGACAATAACAAATAGCAAAAAGCTGGCAGAGATGATGGCAGGCAAAGCGCGTCTTCTCTCAAATATCATTGGCAAAGCATTGAGCAGCGATGAAGCCAATAGTGAAGACAGCACACTGAAAGACCAGCTAAGGGCCTTCAAAGAGATATTGATACACGACATAACACCACAGGGTTTTGCAGATGTCTATGCTCAGACCATAGTATATGGAATGTTTGCAGCACGTCTCAATGACCCCGATCTGGACACATTCAGCAGACAGGAGGCAGCATCGCTTATCCCGAAGTCGAATCCCTTCCTTCGCAAGCTGTTTCAGTATATTGCAGGCTATGACCTTGACGACAGGATAAAATGGGTTGTGGATGACCTTGTGCAGATTTTCCTCGCCTGCAATGTCGAAGATATGTTGAGGAATTACGGCAAAGAAAAGAAGATGGAAGACCCCATTATCCACTTCTATGAAGACTTTCTCGCCGAATATGACCCAAAGCTCCGCAAGTCCCGTGGTGTATGGTACACACCACAACCTGTTGTCAATTTCATAGTCAGGGCTGTTGATGATATTCTGAAAACCGAATTTGACCTGCCAATGGGACTTGCAGACACGAGCAAGACCACAATAAAGGTCGATACACAGACACCGGACAAGAAATCCCCCACAGGTTTCAAGCAGATAGATGAACAGGTACACAAGGTGCAGATACTCGACGCTGCAACAGGCACAGGCACATTCCTTGCCGAGGTCATAAAACAGATATATAAGCGATTTGAGGGGCAACAGGGCATCTGGAGCAACTATGTTGAGACACAGCTTCTGCCGAGGCTCAATGGCTTTGAACTGCTTATGGCAAGCTATGCAATGGCACATTTGAAACTTGACCTCTTGCTCAAGGAGACTGGCTATAGGCCGACAACCAATCAGAGATTCAGGGTATATCTGACAAACAGCCTTGAAGAACACCACCCGGACACAGGCACGCTCTTTGCAAACTGGCTGAGCACAGAGGCAAATGAAGCCAATCACATAAAGCGGGATACACCTGTGATGTGTGTTATCGGAAATCCGCCATACAGCGGGATTTCTTCAAATAATGGCGAGTGGATCAGTAGCCTCATAGAAGACTACAAATATGTTGATGGTGTTCATTTTAATGAGCGTAAACACTGGCTAAATGACGATTATGTGAAGTTTTTAAGATATGGACAGCACTTCATTGAGAAGAATGGAAGCGGTGTTCTGGCCTATATTAACCCCCACGGCTTTCTGGACAATCCCACCTTCAGGGGTATGCGATGGCATCTACTGAAAACCTATGATAAAATCTACACCATAGATTTACACGGCAACACCAAGAAAAAGGAAACTGCACCTGATGGCAGCAAGGACGAGAATGTCTTCGATATTCAACAGGGCGTTTCGATTAACATTTTCATAAAAACAGGGAAAAAGAAAGACAATGAATTGGGCAAAGTTTTCCATTATGACCTATACGGGAAACGCAATTTAAAATACGACTTTCTGATGACCAACTCTCTTATGACAATTAACTTTGAATCTATAATGTATAACAAACCCTATTGTTTCTTTGTGCCAAAGAATCAAGAGGGCAGACAGAATTATTGTAATGGCTTTAGTGTAGTTGAGCTTTTTCCACGTAACGCAACAGGCATAGTTACTGCTCGTGATTCAGTAGTCATTGATATTGACAAAAACGAACTTCTTAAGCGGATTAAGAAATTTGCTGATTTGCAATTTACAGATAGGGAAATTCGGACTTGGCTTTTTCCAAATAAAAAAGATGGTAAATATTTGGCAGGTAACACAAGGGGTTGGAAGTTAGAGGAGGCTAGAAAAAAAGTTACTACAAACGATCATGAATTGCTTGTAAAGAAAATAGATTATCGTCCTTTTGATATTCGGTATATTTACTATTCTTCTGATATGGTGGATTGGGGAAGAGAACAATATTTGCAACACTTCCTTAAAGGTGAAAATGTAGGATTGATGATATGTCGGCAAACAGCCATCGACAGTTGGGAACACATTGGTATTACGAAACATATAGCCGATGATAGTAGGGTTTCTAATCGCTCCAAAGAGCGTGGATATATTTTGCCTCTTTATTGATATTCAGAAGCAGATATGCAATCCCATATAAAAAGAACCCCCAATCTTGATACAGAAATCGTCGATCAAATAGCCGAGAATTTGGGCTTGACCTTCACAGACGAGAAAGAAGATACACCCGGCACCTTTGCACCTATTGACATCTTGGACTATATATATGCTGTTCTCCATTCGCCGACATACAGGGAAAAGTATAGGGAATTCCTCAAGATAGATTTTCCGAGAGTACCCTATCCCAAGGATCAGGACACATTCTGGCAACTGGTGAAGCTGGGCGGAGAGATTCGCCGGATTCATCTGCTGGAAAGCCCGAAGGTCGAGCAATATATCACCCAATACCCTGTTAGCGGCGATAATATCATTACCCGAAAGATGACCAAGGCAAGCCCCGGCTTCATCCCTGATCCTGATAATCCAGAAATCGGCAAGGTCTATATAAACAATACTCAATTCTTCGCCAATGTCCCTGAAATCGCCTGGGATTTCTATATCGGAGGCTATCAACCAGCCCAAAAATGGCTGAAGGATCGCAAAGGCCGTGAACTGTCTTTCGAGGACATTCTCCACTATCAAAAAATCATAGTAGCCCTCACAGAAACAGACAGGCTGATGAAGGAAATCGACAAAATCGATTTTGAATAAAAAAGAGGGCAGACACACAGCTATAATAATGTATCCCATGTAGGGGCGCACCCATGTGTGCGCCCTTATTCTATATGTGCTGCCCGAGCACCTTGGAGGTGCTCGGTTACTTTGCTATTTAACCAGCATCATTCTGCCTGTCTGCCGCTCTTTGCCATTGGTGACGGAATAGAAATAGATGCCTGTTGGGATATCCCTGCCGTCGAAGGTATAGGACCAGACACCTGCCCTGAGGTCGCCCATATCCACTGTCTGGATGCGCTCGCCTGTTACGGTGTATATCTCCATTGTGATATATCCGCCTTCGGTCTGGAAGACTATATCTGTCGAGGCATTGAATGGATTGGGTCTGTTGCCGAGCAAGGACAGCCCTTCCGGCAGTTCCGGCCATTCTTCCACAGCCATGCCGATATAGAATACCCAGCTTGTGTCGGATATATTGGGCTTGCACATAGAGGTTGCGTCCTCCACCTGAACCGATACCGTCATGATGCCCGAATCCGGTAGTGCGAAGCCGGCCTCAGAGGGATCGAAGGCGAGATCGCCTGTGATTGGGTTATATGTCAGTGCAGGGTGGTCTATGTCGAAGACAGTCCCCATGACATCCATCTGGAGTGTCAGCAGATTTATCCCTGCATAGTTATCTGTGATATTGATGCCGATGGAGTCCGGTGCTGTGGGTGCGCCGCCGCCGGGTGTGGGATAGAGCATCGAAAGGACTGGCGCAACAACATCGTATTCGACATTCCATGCCACCGGGGCGTCCAGAGCATTGCCGTGGAAGTCCTCAGCCTCCGTGACTCTAAGCCCTATGCGACCTATATCGTGCATGGCAGGGGGAGCAGTATATTTGACATTGATGCCGTAGTCTATGTACTGCACCATGACGCTTGCCGAATAGACCGACGGCCAAAGCGTATCGGCAGATCCATCAATAGAGACACCAAAACGGACTGTCTCGAGGTCTATGCCGCTGGTGTCTATGAGTGTAAAGCCCATCTCAACAGGGTTACAGGAGACCAGCGCACCGTCCTCAGGATAGAAGGCGGATACAAATGGCCCTGATCCCGGAGCCTCCTCACTGACATTGATGTCCCAGCATTCCCATGTATCGTTGGGTTCTGGCTGGGAATAGTCTATCATATAGGCACAGATATGCAGTACCTCTTCGTCGAGGGTCGCTGGGTAGTCCAGGGTAAAGCCCTCGTCATTGGCGAAGAAGGCCGGGTGCGAGCTGTCGAAGGTAACGCCGTTGACGCTGATTTTCGTTAGATCCCCGTCAACACCTGAGAGTGCATCGACCGTTGATCCAGCAATAGTGATGTCGCCGGGCAGAACTGTGCTGCCGTGGGCAGGATATACTCCGTCCAGCTCCGGTGGATCGAAATCGTAGATGATCCAGATATTGTTTATATCCGCTGCCAGAAGCTCATTGCCCGCAAAGTCTGCACATCTTAGGAGGGAATACAGAACTGTATCTCCGCTTGAGAGGCTGAACAGATCGGGATTAATGAAGCTGACAGTGCCGTCAGCATATGTGAGATAAGGGTCGCCGGGTTCATACCAATATTCCTCGAAGCCGTTGAGAACTGCTATGGACATGGGGTTGATCTCCCTGCCCTCATCCGACTCAACCTCCCACATCTGGAATGTCTCTGTCAGTGAGCGATAGACAAAGTCGTCCGCAGGTACGGTGGATGTGACACGGACATACACTGAGTCGCCGGGGTCGTCCATGAATACACGCACAGTATCGGAGGCAGAGCGCATCTCAGAGTCCAGCCCTGTCAGGATATAGAATGTATCAACTGTCGGCCATGCTTCGGGATGCTCCGCTGTGGGATCGGATATATTGTAAACCGGCTCCCAGAAGAACATATATGGCGGTGTTCCGCCTGTGGCGATCACCTCTCCGCCAAGGAGTGTCGTATCGCCGAGGGATATTGTCCTGTCCTCGCCTGCATCGACTGCAAAGCCTTCTTCCACGTAGACATACACCGAGTCATAGGCACTTCTGCCCATATCGTCTGTGACGTGGACAGTATAGCGTCTTGTGACATTCGGCCATACATGGGGGTGTTCTATCCTGTTGTCGTCTATCATGTAATTTGTCCACACATAGTTATATGGCGGTGTGCCGCCCATGGCAACAGGGTCGCCTCCGAGCTGCACTGTATCGCCAGTTGTTATGTAGTGAGCAGGGCCTGCCTCTGCTATGAGTGGCGGTGCGCCGATCACTTCCACATATACTGTGTCTGTGTCTGTGCGCCCTGCTCTGTCGGTTGCGGTGACAATGTACATTGCATCTTCAATCGGGCTGACAATGGGATTGTCCTCTGTGGAGCCGTCTATACCCGGGCCTGACCACTCCAGCTCATAGGACCAGTGATAGCCGTTCACAGTGGGGCTTCCGCCGAGGGTAACGGATTCACCGAGATATATTGCAGTGTCAGGGCCGGCATCCACCCAGAATTCAGGCAGGAAATCTTCGATGAATATCCATACGCTGTCCCATGCGCTTGTGCCTTCGAAATCAATGACATTAACATAATATACACTTGCATATTCCGGCCATACAAGTGGATTGGCGGCTGTCTCGTCTGAGATTGAGCCGGGATGACCGCTCCATTCATATGTATATGGAGCAACACCGCCACCTGCTGTTGGGCTGCCGCCAAGGGTTATAGTATCTCCGAGGGAAATTACCCTCTCCTCGCCTGCCTCTGCCCAGAGTGGTCCGCCCTCGACATAGACATACATTGTGTCTGTGCCTGTCCTGCCCTCGCCGTCTGTGACATTGACAATATACATACGTGTTGTCATCGGGCTGGCTGTGGGGTTGGCTATTGACGGATCGTCAAGATCTGCGCCTGTCCATTCAATTTCAACGGGATAGATTCCGCCTGTGACTGTTGGAGAGCCGCCTATCTCTATGGACTCCCCTGCCTCTATCGTGACATCGGGGCCTGCATCGACTATCAGCTCCGGCAGCTCTTCCTCGACTGTCACAGTCACATCATCGCTGGCCGTATTGCCGAGATAGTCCATGACAGTGAGGGTGAATGTCGTCGTTACAGAAGGCCAGGCCTCTGGATGGGCCGATAAAAGATCGCCCAGCTCAGGATGGGGCATCCATGAATATGTATATGGCGGAGTTCCGCCAACCGCTGCTGGATAGCCACCGAGGGTGGTCATGTCACCGAGCATTATTGTGCGATCCTCGCCTGCATCCGCCAATAGTGTTGGTGGCTCTTCATTGACTGTGACGATCATCGTATCTGAACGTTCACGGCCTATATTTTCAACTGCGTTTACAATATATATGGTCGTTGTCTCGGGGCTGGCTGTGGGGTTCTCTGTGTGTCCATCGACAAGCCAGGGGCCAATCCACTCTATGTCTATTGGGTCAACGCCACCTGTGACAGTCGGTGAACCGCCTATCACAACCTCTTCGCCGAGCATAATCTCGCGATCAGGGCCTGCGTCAACAGTGAATGGAGGTGGCAATTCCTCGACATATACTGTCATCTCGTCTGTGGCAATCGCGCCGGAATTGTCCTCGACTGTCACAGTGAATGTCGTTGTGACAGGTGGAGCAGCCGTTGGGTTGGGATTTGTCGGGAAACTCAGATATGATGAGGGCGACCATACAAAGGAATATGGCAACTCGCCACCCGATGCTGTGGGTGATCCGCCTATTCTCACAGATCCGCCTGCATCGATATAGTAGTCCGCCCCTGCATCGGCCACAAGCTCGAATGGATCTGTGACTGTGAGTATCATCCTGTCTGTGGCAGTATTTCCGACAAGGTCTGTGACTGTCAGCGTATATTCCGTTGTTGTGTCGGTTCTGGAAATGGGTGTTTCGGTGTCCGCACCTGTGAGGTCTGCCGATGGTGTCCAAGAGTATGTATATGGAGGATAGCCTCCTGAGGCTGCCGGTATTGTGCCTATCTCCATCGGCTCATCTGCATCCTTTTCCATGTCCGGGCCTGCATAGGCTCTCAGAGGTGGCGCAACCGGCAGAATAACCATAACCTCGCCTGTGTCTGTTGCCCCATCGGCATCTGTGACTGTCAGTGTATAGGTTATTGTTGTGCCGGGTGTTGCAGATGGATTGGCGATATCTGGATCATCCAGCCAGTGTTCCGGAGACCAGCTGAAGGTATATGGCGGTGTTCCGCCTGTTGCAGCCGGGACATCGCCGAGAATGGTTGACTCGCCCGGCTCTATTTCCCTGTTGTCGCCTGCATGGGCAACAAGGGAATCCGGCACTGATACATATATCGTGACCACATCCGAGCCATACATATCTGTGGCATCGTTTACATTGACTGTATATGAAGTTGTTACTACTGGATATACCATTGGATTGGAAAGATATATATCCTCAATGAAGGCTCCCGGTGACCAGCGATAGTCATAGGGCCCCAGTCCGCCAACAGCAGTAGGTGAACCGCCTACGGCAACGGAATCGCCGAGAATGATATATTGATCCGGGCCTGCATCGACGAGAAGCTCCGGCAGATATTCGACTGTTACGACAACTGTGTCCTGCCCTGATCTTCCCTCAGTGTCCTCGACATATACAATATATGTTGTAGTTGAATAGACCGTTGCAGTTGGATTCTCTGCCTCTCTGTCGGAAAGACCTGTGGCGGGTGTCCAGAAATATGTGAACACACCTGAGCCGCCCATGGCAGTAGGTTCGCCGCCGAGTGTCAGCTCTGAGCCGCGCATGACTGTGGTATCCGGGCCTGCATCGACAATGATTGGCGAAGGATCTGTGACATAGACTGTTACATCGTCATATGCCACCTCGCCATCTATGTCTGCGACCACAAGGACATAACGAGTTGTCGCCTCTGGAATACATCTTGGATTGGCAAGATTTGGGTCATCAAGATAGATGCCTTCTGTCCAGAAATAGTTGTATGGAGGCGCACCGCCGGAAGCAGCGGGAGTTCCGCCGATATAGACAGTATCGCCGTAGTCAACGTATAGATCAGGCCCTGCATCTGCGCTGAGATTGAGACAGCCCTCATAAGACATGCAGCCTGAGAATGTATCGACGGATGCGCAGCCTGTGACAACAACCTTGTAGCATATTGTGTCGCCCATGCCACGATAGTTGACCTCCCAGGGCAAAGTCACAGAGTGCCCGTTCTCAACAGGCTCTGTCAGATATGGATTTGTGGAAACAACCTCAAGAAGCTCTTCGTCGTCGGATATGAATTCGCCTGTATATGTGCAGAGTCCGCCTGAACAATTGGTCAGCTCGACTGATATATCGTTTTCAGCATAGATGTCGTCAACAATATCTGGGAATACATCAACCCAGTCCGGTTCTGTAAGCCGGTAGAAGTTTCCACCTGTGGCAATAGACAATGTATCGTAGAATTCAGGTCCACGAGTGATGCTATAGATGATTGGGCCCTGGGAAATAGCAAGCTCGTAAAGCTCGACATCCGTCCATTCAGAGATGCCTAAGCCATCGCCTCTGTAGTGATATGTAGCATCTGTCACCATGAGAAGTACATGGGTTGCTTCAGGACGCCATTCATAGTCCTCTATGGCCATAGCCATAGCATCGAGTGATGTCTCCGGGCCGTCTCCTCCGCCAGTTGCACCTGTTGTGGCGAGCTGATCCCTCATAGTTTCGGCATCGTCTGTCATCTGATTGCCGGGTGTGCCGGGATCGAAATCCCAGATATTCTCACCGTCGCCGAATGTAACACCGCCAAGGTGATAGTCGAATTCCGATTCTTCAAGGTCTGTGACAAAGTCCATCAGGTTCTCTGTTATCTCACGGAGTTCACTGCTCATCGAACCAGTTGTGTCCAGCACAAAGACTATGTCGATCTGCTGCATACCGAAGAAGCAGTTAAGGCGTGAATGGCCGAGGGATATGCTGGCCTGCACAGTATCCCAGGCAACATTGCCCGCTGCATCCTGCACCCTGACTACATAGGTCTGGTCATGTGAGGGGGATACCGTTGGATTTGGATCATGAATATCCGAAATGCCGACTGAGGGACTCCATGTATATTCATAAGGTGCAAGTCCGCCTCGTGCTGTTGGGTCGCCGCCTATCTCTATGTCGCTGCCGGGGCATACATATACATCTTCGCCTGCATCCGCCTCTACGCAGTCAACTGTCAATGTCACCTCTGATGTGGCGAAATCGCCCCTTGAGTCCGTGACTGTCAGCATATATGTAGTAGTGAAGAACGGCGTTGCAATGGGATGGAAATCCGTTGGATCGGAAAGCCCCTCTGTTGGTGTCCACTCAAATGTATATGGCGGTCTTCCGCCCTCTGCAGGAGGATAGCCGCCGAGGATTATCTCGTCGCCCCTGCATATGATCTGTGATTCCCCTGCATCTGCCACAAGTTCATCCAGAGGCTCGACAAAGACCATCATGGTATCGCTCGCAAATCTTCCCTCATTATCCTCGACAAAAAGGCTATATTGCCTTGTAGCTGGAGGCCAGACATCGGGATTCTCTGCTCCCGGGTCTGAAATATCATCTGAAGGAGCCCATTCAATATTGTAGGGCGGTGTTCCGCCTGTGACAGCAGGATGGCCGCCGATATTGATTGTATCGCCCTCTATGATATATCTGTCCGCACCTGCATTGGCAACGAGATCTGGAATAATGGAGACTGTGACTGTGTCGTAGTCAATATTGTCTTCGCTGTCTGTGACGCGGAGGACAAATGTGGTTGGCTCCTCTATCCTCGCATGAGGGTTGGGACCTGTTGGTGATGAAATGATTGGATCTGATGGCTGCCAGTAGTACTCGTATGGCGGTGTGCCGCCTGTTGCAGCCGGATCGTCGCCGAGTGTGAAACTCTCGCCTGCTGTGACGCTGAAGTCCTCGCCTGCATGGGCTATCACAGGGTCTGAAGGCTCAACATAGACTATCACGGTGTCTCCACCATGCCTTCCATCGGAGTCGGATGCATATAGCATATAGTATTCTGTCTCCGTCGGCCAGACCTGTGGATTTGCCACATCATCCGCAGACATGTCACGCCCTTCCCAGATATAGGTATATGGCGCAACTCCGCCCCTTGCAGTGGGTGAACCGCCTATTGTTATGGTGTCGCCCTCTGTAATATATCTATCTCC
>NPIE01022523.1_pt1 | contig 13703 bp, 8 predicted proteins | sample 8637661 | NCBI WGS metagenome assembly NPIE01 (sample SAMN07420842, study PRJNA396082) | bioreactor metagenome | isolation source: sample BA12 brine-fed electro-methanogenic bioreactor BA | place: Japan: Kochi | collected 2016-12-09 | reverse complement strand
ATCAGGGGTTTAATATTCAGTAGCGATCCCAACATGCTGGTTGCTTTTCCAATCCTACCACCCATGGCGAGGTATTTAAGGGTGTCGGCAGTTTGAATCATCTGAACTTTCGGGATAATTTTGTTGATTTTGGTAAGAATCTGATCGATCGATTTACCTTGAATTGCATCACGCGCTGCTTCAATCACCGCCCAACCATGACACATGGAGACATTGAGGGTGTCAATAATTTCGATGTGAAGTTGCGGTAATCTTTCCAGGATTGCTGTGCGACCAATAGTGGCTGCCTGATAGGCACCACTGCTGTGGGAGGTCATGTGGATGCTGATGATATCCGTTTTTCCCTCTTCTAAAGCAATCGTCTCATACATTTTTTCATAATCACCGGGCCCAGGGTTAGCAGTTTTGGGTAGTTCACGAGCGATTGGCAACCAACGATAAAACTCCTCGCGTTTGATGGTAATCAGATCTCGCAACACTTCATTCCCACGATGAATATAATAGGGAACCCAATGGATGTTTAAGGATTTTAATAGCTCATCCGGGACAGTGGCGGTACTATCGGTAACAATGGCAACCTGACTCATCTAAATTCCTCCTTGGTTAATAACACCTTTAACCTGGTATCGATGGATTCCAACTCCAATTTAACATTAAGACGAATAAGGAAGGAAAAAAAGTGCTTTGAGTCATATTGAGGTCATAATTATTCGAAAACTGTATAGAGATTGTATTGTCGATTTATTTTTTATTGTGGTAAATTCAATAAACAAATTGATTTAGTAATTTGCATTGATTTTGGTTTTTAGGAGTGTCTCTTGCAAAAACGCAAATTTCCATCTCGTCTACACATCATCTTTACAATCCTGGTATTGATTACCTTCAGCACCAGCCTGAGTGCCTGGATGGTTCAGGCACAAGCTGAGGATGGTAAGAGTGATGGAATGCCGACAGCCGAGAAGGGGATCGGATTGGCTGCACGTTTTGACGGGCAGGATCGTTTGCGGGTGATTGTGGAACTTAAGGTGGCGGAACAGGCAAAATCGGGGGAGTTGATGACGCCTTCTATTCATCAGGCGCAGCGTGATGTGCTGGGTGAGGTAAAATCTGGCGGGGTGCATGTCATTCATGAATACGATTACATCCCGTTTATGGCCTTGCAGGTGGATCGGGCTGCTTTTGAAGCCTTGCAGAAGAACCCCAATGTGATTGGCATCGAAGAAGATGTGTTGATGAAGCCGATGCTTCAGCAAAGCGTACCGTTGATCGGGGCGGATGATGTTTGGTTGGAAGGGGTGACGGGGGCTGGGCAGGTGGTGGCGATTCTGGATACGGGGGTAGATAAGAATCATCCGGCATTGGTGGGGAAGGTGGTGGAAGAGGCGTGTTACTCGACGACGGATGCATATTATGGCTCGACAAGTCTTTGCCCGGGAGGAGTACAAGAAACTACTGCAGAAAATTCAGCATTGCCTTATGAAACAAATTGCCCAATTGGAAGTTGTGATCATGGAACTCATGTTGCAGGGATTGTGGCAGCCAATAATGATGTCATTCAAGGTGTAGCAAAAGACGCGAAATTAATTGCCATTCAAGTTTTTTCACTTGTCAATGGAAGTTCATTAGGAAGTTGGTCAACTGATCAAATTAAGGGGTTAGAACTGGTTTATTCATTGAAAGATGAGTATGAAATTGCATCAGTAAATTTAAGTTTGGGGAGTTTATCTGTTTATTCTTCCATATGTGACAATTTGGATTTTAATCAGGCATATAAACAAGCAGTTGATAATTTGAGAGCAGTGGGTATCGCAACTATTGCAGCATCAGGAAATGATGGGATCTCTACAGGAATTAGCAGTCCAGCTTGTATTAGTTCTGTAATTAGCGTTGGGGCTACAACAAAAGGTGATTTAATAGCTAGTTACTCTAATAGTGCAGACATATTGGATTTGTTGGCTCCTGGGACATTTATAAATTCTTCAATTCCAGATAATAGATATAAGGTAGAAAGTGGAACTTCAATGGCTACACCACATGTAGCAGGTGCTTGGGCTTTATTGAAATCATTTCGACCTGGTGTGAGCGTAAACGAGCTTCTGGATGTCTTGGAAATAACTGGGGTACCAATTTTTGATAACCGAATTCAGAAGAATTTTCCGAGAATTGATGTATTAGCTGCAAAAAATGAGTTGAGTGGACTTAAAATAATTCCATCACCTTCACTACCTATTGAAATCCAAATTTATTGGCCTGATATATATGATGATGAAACTGGGTATTTAATTGAACGAAGAATGGATATTTCTGAGTCCTGGAATCCATTAACAACTACTGGTCCCAATATAGAATCTTATCTTGATTCGAATGATTTAGTGTGTGAACAACCTTATCAGTATCAAGTTACACCAGTAATTGGCGATGGTTTCGGATCCCCAACGCCTTTTGGACAGACATATAGTTTGTTATGTGCCCCAGAAACAGTTGAAAAGTTGAGTAGTACTCAAAGAAGAATCCTCATCATTTGGAGTGATTCTTCTGACCAGGAATCAAATTACAAAGTGGAAAGATCCTTGAGTGGAGATAACTGGGAAAATTTAATTGATAATTTACCAGCAAATACAACCCAATATGAACATCGAAATTTAACTTGTGATACATCTTACAACTACAGAATTACTGCGATTAATGGGTCGTCGGAAAATGTTAGTCAAGAAGTAAATCTTTCCACTAATTCATGTGATCAGATAGCACAACCACAAAATCTAATCGGAGAAGCATTATCAACGAGCTCTGTAAAACTTACCTGGGATGATGTGGTTGACGATGAAACGGGGTATCGAGTCGAAAGAAAATTATATAATTCTGAAATTTGGGAAATTGTTACCCAACTAGGAGAAAATGTAGTTGAGCTAACTGATATTGGATTAGAGCCTTACCAAACCTATGACTACCGAATTATTGCAACCAATGGTAGTTTTGAATCTTTACCTTCGAAAACCGTTTCTATTATCACTAATCTTTCACAGGTTTACTTGCCTTTGGTGACAAAAGATGGAGTAAGTTTTGTTGATCCAATTTTGAATGGAGATTTTGAATTGGGCAGAAATGTTGCTTGGTCTGAATTTTCTTCATATGGATTTCCCCTCGTACTCAATCAATCAGATTTAACAGTTGTTGGAATTATTCCACGTAGTGGATCATGGGCTGTGTGGTTAGGGGGGGCTAAGAATGAAACGTCAAGAATATCACAAAATGTGCCGATATCATCCTCAGGTCCTTATCTACACTTTTGGTATTGGGTTGGTTCTCAAGATTATTGTGGATATGATTTCTTCAATGTAAAAATAAATAATAGTATCAAATATCAAATAAGTCTGTGTGATAGCAATAATTCCACAAATTGGGTAGAAAGAGTTATTGATTTATCAGATTACTCTGGATCGTCAGTCAATTTATTATTTGAAGTGATTACTGATGATTTATATAATTCAAACCTATTTTTGGAAGATGTTAGCATGTCAACAAATGCAGCTACATCTTCATCATTACTTGATTTAAAAACTATAATATTGGACTATTCCGCACCAAGAAAGTAGGGGTTTTCGGCCGAAAACCCCTACACGTTCATAAACCATTCTGGATCAACGCAATCCACTCATAAGACCAAATCGATTCAAAATAAACCCGGAAATCAATCCTCCCATTTAAGTTTGAAATTTCCTTTGGTCTGATTGCCTTCGACCACCAGATTATAAAACCCAGAATCTTCAACGGATACTACAGCTGTCTGATTTATATCTTCCTCTGCTGCTAAAGACCAAATAACTTCATTATCGGGGTTTAGGACTTTGAATTCCAAATTTCCTTCTAAAACCTCTGCCGAAACATCCAGGGATAAAGTATCTCCAGCCGACAACTCAACCGTATGCTTTTCGGAACTATTGAAGGAAAGGTAGGTGTAGCTCATATTACCATCTCGATTTGTTCCCGCATATCCAAAATTAATTCCCGACACACCACAACCAGCCAGGACAAACAGTGAAACGATTAATAAAAAGATAAATGATAATTTTTTCATTTTGAACCTCCGATATCGTAAATCATAAGTTAAACGCAAGGAATTTTCCTCGGAGAAATGGGGATATTGTTCCTGGTCAAATCGATGATTTGCGAATAGTTATTTAGCCAGGCAGGTGATCAGAATGAAATGGTTGGTTTCTTACGCCGGAATGATGGCGGTTAAAATAAAAGCCCCATCTTCCGTTTTGATATCCATTTCCCCTTCATATTTGGAGACGATCATCTCGATACTTTGCAAGCCGTACCCATGGTTTTCCGGATTATTCTTGGTGCTCAAAATTTTTGATTGATTTCGCTCAATCTTATGTGTGAATGGATTTTCAAAACGGGCGATGAGCATCTCATTCACTCGTCCGATTCGTACGTCAATCAGGCGTGTGGCTGGGTCGGGATTGTTTTCAACGCTTTCAATGGCGTTATCCAGTGCATTTCCAAAAATGGTAGCGATATCGATGTCACTGATGTTATCCCAACCCTGGCCATCGGCGTGGATGTGTAAGGTGATATTTTTGTTTTTGGCTTCCAGCGTGCGGTCGGTAAAAATCACATCCAAAGTTTTGTTGCCGGTATTGAAGATCAATTCATAATTCTGGATTTCTTTCTCAATGGACTTGATAGATGCTTTGACTTCCTCCAGTGAGTCCATCGCATCGATGCCCTGGATAATGTGCCGCAAATCATGGTATTTTTGATTTACTGTTTCAATGCTTTTTAGATTGAAGAGCAGGTTGTCATGTTGTTTTCTGGCCAATTTCTCTACCTGAAGGCGTTCGTGTTGCCGAATACGAAAAGATAAATTCTCTCCAATAATCATGTTGGTCATGGCGGAAATGCCAAAAAGCACATTGAGGTAATGGATGAGTAAGGGGACTGAATAAGGATCGATGTTGAAAAAATAAGCGTAATTTCGCAAGACAAAATAGGGTAATGCTGGTAGCATGATGATAAGTACCTGAAAAGCATTGCCGAATTCGAAGAAATGTTGTTTCACCGCTTTTTTGATGGTGTAAGCGACGGCAATTTTCACTGCCAATAAAATGATATGAGAAATGACCCGTTCGATGAAGACACCGTTATCGATGTAATCAAAATTGAAGATGGAGACGGAGAGGCTGATCAATAAAATCAGACAGATATCAAAAGCCAGGACGGATAATATCACCAGGTAACTGCGATAGCTGAGTGGTGCATCTGTGCATTGGTCAGAGAAAAACAATAAAATAAAGAAGTGAATGATGTAAAAGGCAAGATAATTGGCTTGGGCGTTGGTTTGGCCGCTGAACACCAATTGTGAGAAGATCATGATAAACAGCCATATGAAAAACCAGAAATACCAGTTTTTATTTTTGCGAATGTATTCGCGGCTGCCACCACTGATATAAAACAAAAGCAACATGTCCGAAATGGACATGATGAGCGGGGCAAACCCTACGTCAATAAGATGTAATATGCTGTTCATAATTTATCCCCTACAAAATCGGTGAGTGCGCGAATGAAATCTTTACGGCGATGCTTGCTGATGGGAATGGTGTTGCCTGCTACTACGATATCAGGTCCCTGAACCGATTCCACAGCATGCAGGTTGACTAAAAAAGCACTGTGACAACGGAAAAATGTATCTGGCAACTGCTCTTCCATATATTGCAAAGACCGCAGACAAGCAACCGGCCCTGATTTGGTATGGATGATTGTTTTGCGGTTCAATAATTCAATGTAATAGATGTCCATTGTGTTGATCACAAAATAACCATCGTTATTGTTGATAGTGAAATAATTGTGACGGGAATCGCCTAAGCGGATGATAGCTTTATCGAGTGTGCGATAGAGGATCTCTTTTGATACTGGTTTGATCAGGTAATCCAGCGCATCAACGGCATAACCGGATAGTGAAAATTGTGGATTGCTGGTGGTAAAGATGATCATGACACGTTCGTTGGATTCTCGAATTCGTTCAGCGATTTCGATTCCGTTCATCTCTTCCAGCATAATATCCAGAAAAAGGATATCCACTTCCATTGGCCATGTGGCAAAAATGTCTTCAGCGCTTGGGAAGGTAGCTACTTCTGAACTGATATTGTTGATAAGGCAATATTCACTAACTAAATCCTGCAAATGTTTACTTTCAACATTGTTATCTTCTACGATAGCCAACTTCATAATTGTTCTCTTCTAATACAAATTTCTTCTTAAAATTCACGGTAACCGCCATCATTCTAACATCAAGCAAAGTTAACCTGTCATTATTTATGTCCTATTAGTCACTTTATTTTGTAATTTTCCGAAAATCATCCGATATCAATTGACGATAATTTTCAAAAACTGAGGGTTTTTATTTGCGTGATATTGAAACCAGGTAAATGAAAAACTTGTTTAGTAAGCATCCTTGAAAAATTTGATTTTCAAAATGGAAACCGCCTGGTTCCAAAAAAATGGAATTGCCAGGCGGTTTTTTAAGTTGCCGGATCTTGGTTATTCTGGTGGATGACAGCTCAACTCGCTACCAATAAAAGTAAAAAATGAGTCTTGAATTACTTTGTCATCCTTTTTAGATTTGGCGACCGATATCGTTTCCGGCTCGGATTGCCAAAGCGATGTTGTAAGGTTCGTTGCAATCACCGATTGCATATTTCTCTTTGACGGAGACACCATCCAGCAATGCTTTGTTTGGCTTCAAGTCAGCGGCGTTGACGATTGAGTCAGCCGGGATAACAGTATCCCAGCCACCATCGGAGGAGATGGTGATCTGGCCGTCGCCAATTTCCTTGATTTGTGAGCTTGGATAAGCTTTGACACCTAAGGAGTAGAGCGCAGTTGTCATGAAGCGATGGGCATGCTGGGATTGTTGCTTGTCGAGTTCTTCGTTGAGGTTGGGGGTTACAATGGTAACTTTCTTTTTGTGAACGGTTAGCCACAGCGCGCAGTCGAATGCCTGAGCGTTTGAACCGAATACCACAATATTGTCTCCGGTGCCTTTGCCCATGAAGTTGATGAAGTCGATGACCGGTACATTGCCGCCACTTGCACCAATGTCGCCTGGTAATGAACCAGTGGCAAGGATTACAGCATCGGGTGCTTCGCTGTCGATAAAGGCAGTATCAACATTTTTGTTTAAAACAACGGTCACACCGTTAAGCTCTAATTGCCTGGCCAGGTACTTCTTGAGGTCTTCCAGGTTTTCATGTGGTCCTTTGACCATGCTGGCAAAGTTGAGGTCTCCACCAATCTCATCACTCTTTTCGTAGAGGGTGACTTCGTGACCACGCGCGGCAGCGATGCGCGCAGCTTCCATACCAGCTGGCCCACCACCAACGACCATAATTTTCTTTACCGTCGTTGCTGGTTCGAGCTCATAGGTTGCTGGGCCTTTTTCAGTCATGACACGCTGTGTCAGGGCGTTCACACGGCAGTAACCCATATCTCTGTTTTGCTGATTTCCACCGATGTGGCAGTGATGGCAGCGTGTGCAAGGGGCAATTTCGTCAATACGTCCCTCTTTAAGTTTATTTACATAGTCGGTGTCGACTGTTAACGGGCGGTTCATTAAGTAGAAGTCGACTTTGCCATCAGCGATTGCTTTCTCGAAAAGATCTGGGGCGTGCGCTGGATCCATGTAAGTGACGGTTCCGCACGGAATGCTCACTGCTTCTTTATAGCGACCGACAATGTCAATCAACATTCCAGCGCCACTGTGGTTACCGATCAGCTGCCCTTGCCAATGCCTTGAGAAGTCCCATTGGTGGCCGAAACCGGTAGCGCCTTCAATACCGTTTAATAAGAAGTAAATATCGCTACCGAATTGGGCAGGGTGGTAGGCGAGCGGTCCTAAGCGCAGATGCAATGAATCGGCTCCAGCTGCTTCGAACAGCTTGGCAAACCCAATTCCTTCTTCGATGGTTGTTACTGTGTTATGTGGATTGGTAACAGCATTATCTGGTGTTGCCAAACCTGCATTATTGTCGAGGTTGTCGTTTTCTTCGATACAGTCAATCAGAACTTGCACGATAAAGTCATCTCCACAGGCTGATTTGATCTTTTCGATCATCTCTGTCACGAAACGTGCGCGGTTTTCCAGGCTACCAATACCATATTCATCAGTACGAATGTTATGAAATCGTGATAAGAAGTGCTCGCCAAGGTTAAAACCAGCAGCGTTAATCTCAATCGCAACAAAGCCCATTTCCTGTAAGAACGAGGCAATGGTTACCCAACGTTCTTGTTCTGCATCAATATCTTCTTGGGTAAATTCATTAGCTGACTTCATGGAGAAGCCGTAGTGTTGATACCCGAGCTTCGCACCATATTTTCCGCACTCATTAACGAGTTTCTTGGCGAATTCAATTGTTTCTGAAGGTGTTTCGCTTCCGTCGGGTGGTGGTTCCAGTGCTCCAACCATTTCCACCCAGATAAGCTCAACGCCACCTTTTGCAAAATTCACATAATACTCAAGCAGCTCATCGGTTAACCCAGCGAGATAAGTGGCGGAACCTGCAGCTGATTTAACAATACGGTGGTTGAGGGTGAGTGAGCCGATTGTCAGCGGTGAAAACAGTGTTTTGAAATCGGTTGTATTTTGGCGGTAATCATAATTCTGTGGATTGAGATACGCCTGTGGAATCATTTCACGTTCAGCTACCGCACTGGGTCCGGCAGCTGGGGCATCCACGCCGATACTACCTTCGACCTCGGGGTCAACTACCTTCGGTGCACATCCACCTAAGAAAGTTGTTGCGGCGATTCCTGCTGCTCCAACGGTTGTCCCTTTGAGAAATTCTCTTCTCGAAATGGGTTTCTTTTCTTGCGACATTTTTCCTCCTTAGAAAAAATAATTCAATAATGGGTTTACAACGTTCCAATAGTAGCACTCAAAAATGTGAATTTTTTGCGATTTGATTAATTGGGAAGAATACTTGATTAACAGGGAGTCAGGATTGCATGGAAATAATTTATATTTAAATCGATCCAATTTAGCCTCTGCTGAGAAATGGAAGAAAATTGGAATTACTTTTCACGACAAAAAATTCGCCAACATCATTAAGTAGGAGATTGCACAATGAAGAAGCAAGACCATGAAGAGACAAAAAAAGAAGTAAAACCAAAACGAAACCTGTTTAAGAAGGGAGAAGTAGGTTTTGTGGTTGGCATCATCCTGATTTTCCTGGTGATTGCAGGAGGAGCATCGGGAGGATATTTGCTGCATTTATCCAATACCAGCCCGGCGTTTTGTGGCACCTGCCATGTGATGGAAAAGAATGTGAGTTCTTATATGACCAGTAATCATCTGGACAATGTTCATTTTCAGGCTGGTGTGCAATGCAAAGATTGTCACGATTACCCGGTAAGTGCAGAAATTGCCAGTGGAGTCAATTTTTTGGTGGGTAATTATAGCGTCGGGTCGGATGGAGAACTGCTTAAGGTTGAATATGATGATCAGATGTGCCTGGATTGCCATATCAGCGATGCCTTTATGGCCAGAGCAACCGACTTTCTTACAAGAAACCCGCACAATAACCATAATAGCGAGTTGGAATGCCGCACCTGCCACATGTCGCACGAACCACAAATCGACTTCTGCTCCAGCTGCCACACCAATGGTGGCCAAAGGATGATCGAAGATGAAGCGACTGAACGCGGGGTCATGTACTAATAACTTCCTTTGTTGGATGTCCTTCTTGATAAAGGCGGTCGCGAAGCCGCCTTTATCGTTTAATTTAAAGAAGTTTTTGTTGTAATTTTTATTCTCTACTTTTAGCCACATTATCTTTAACGACCGGGGCTATCTCCCCCATAAATTGGCGAATTTTTTCTTCGGGTGGGTCTGGCAGGGCGATGATGAAGGTATCCATCCCTTTATCCAGAACAAGGTCTGTTAGTTCATCGATCCATTGCTGTTTTGATCCTTTGAAGGGTTCTTTAGATGGAGAGTTGTTGATTTCTCCCATCACATTATAAAGCCGTTGGATGGTAGCAGGGTCACGATTGGCTTCAAGGGCTGCATTATCGATTTGTTTTTGCATGTCTAATAATTTTTGTGGGCTGGCATACGAAGAGGAAGGTACCCAACCATCTGCCTTGTTGCCGGTAAGCGCCAGCATGCGGGGACCGTAGGCACCCAACCAAATCCCAATGGGATGGGTCGGTACCGGACCACTATGTGCGCCATTCAGCTGGTAGTGTTTGCCTTCGAATTTCAGACCTCGTTCACCACTCCACATTAACCGGAGGATTGAGATTGCTTCTTCGAGGGCGGTTACCGCTTCAGAAGGTGTGCGATTGGGACCCCCCATGGCTTTGATTCCCTCCCAGAAGGCTCCAGTACCAATTCCCAGTTCAATTCTCCCACCACTGATGAGATCCAAGGTTGCGGCTGCCTTAGCCAGCATGGCAGGTGGTCGCAGTGGCAGATTAATTACATCGGGAAAAAATCGAATCCGTTGGGTTTGGCTAACCAATGCACTCATCAATGTCCAGGTGTCAAAAAAACGACGCTGGTAGGGGTGATCCTGAATCCCAATCAAATCCAACCCTAATTGATCACATAATTTTGCAACACGGAAACAACCAGCATAATCACTAGCATTCGGTGTTAAGAAAAAACCAAATTGAATTTTTCTTCCGTAGTCCATCAGTTTGCCCTCCAATTTCAGATCGCTTGTTTTTCGATAGTAGCATAACATGAATGGAGGTGTTTGTCATGAGGTTGAAAAAGGAGATTTACTCCACACTCACCAACACTGCCCGCACCATCCGGCGCGCTGCATAGGTTTTGCCGTCTGGCTGGTAGCCTTCGCAGGTGAGCAGGGTCACCCAATCATACTCTTCTGATTGGAAGGCTGCTTGGAGGTTGGATTCAGAGATCAGGCGGTTTTCGCGCACTTCGTAGGTGTAAATCATTCCATAAGCGTGGATGCGAATCAGGTCACCATACTTCAGTGTTTTCAGGTTGAAGAAGACACCGGGGGTGTTGTTGGCATTCCAGACATGCCCGGTGAGGACGGTGTTGCCCTGCCAGGTGGGGTAGGCTGAGCCATACAGGTAGCCAGCCTGATTGCCCAACCAGCTGACATCCCAATCCCCATCAACCATTGGAACACCTACAATGGAGGTTTTCACACGCGCTATGGGAATCTCAAGATTGAGATCTGTACTGGTGTATTTTTGGATTACCTGTTGTTTGGCTGGCTGAGTGGTCTGACCGATTGGAAAACCGGTTTCGGGTAGCAAAGTCGGGGATTGAGAGGTATTTGCGTTTTCTTCTTCCTCCTCTTCTCCATCAGTTTCGGATAGTACTATGAAACTGTAGATTGCATCCAACCCATTATTGAAGGGATTCATGGCTGCATCATACAGAGTAGCAGAACCACAAACGAAGAGAAGATAGTTGCCTTCTGATAAATTGTAGGGAAGTTTTAAGGTGGTGGCAAAGGTCTCTTCATCGTATGTTGCGGAGGATATTTTTATGAGCTGGTCATCTTCCTGCCAACCATCTTTGCAGGAGGTGGTATCGAAAGTTGCGTTTTCTCCCCACTCCACCAGCAGGTAATTCATCGGGTTGGTGACATCATCAGGGTCGGCATCTCCCTCCGGGTTGTACATTGCTTTATTGAAGGTGATGTTAAATTGCTCAGGGGGATTGCCATCGTAAAATTTTTCAATGTCTATCTTCTCTACCAAAGGTGATTGAGTGTCATAGAGGACTGAATTATCCGAAGAAGTGCTGGGAGTGTTTTCGTTACCTGCCAAATCCTGAACTTTTCCTTCCGGCATTGTCAGAGTGACCAAACCATCTTCCGATAAACTATCGATGGAGACTTCAAAAGTTGTATCATCATTCGGTTCCATCTCAGTAATGCTGGTGATGGTTGCACCAGCAGGCGCTTGGAGTTCAAAATCATCAACGGTAAAGCTTTCCATGAAGATTGGTTTGGAGAAGGTGACGGAAAAGAGAATGGGTAGCTTGTTGGTCGGGTCCGTTTGTTCTTCAGATTTTTCAATCGTGACATCTACAAAAGAAGCATCATAGAAAACCAAGTTGTCAGTAGATGTGCTGGCGGAATTAAAATTCCCTGCCAGGTCTTTAACTTTATCAGCTGGTATGCTAACAGTAATGGTTCCTGTTTCGGACATTCCACTGATTGCAATGTTAAAAGACGAGATTGTTTTTTCAGCATTTTCTGTAATCGTGATCTCGGTAGCATCTGCGGATCCTTCAATTAGAATATCTTCCGCTGTAAAACTTTCCAGCTCAATTGGCTCATTGAAGTTAACTGTAAAATTNNTCGCATTTTGATGAATAGCCTGGTCGATCAAAACTGTTGGTTTTGTTCCGTCATAAGTTAACTGCAGTGGTGTGGCTGCGACATTCGGATTCCCTGCCAGATCCTGAGCAATATTTTCTGGTATTTCCATTGTAATTAAACCATCTAACGTGGGGGTAATGTCCACTGAGTAAGAATTGCCTGTACCAGAGAGATTCACGGCTGTACCATTCGTGACGGCAATATCATTCAAGTCAAAATCAACAACAGGCTCACTGAATTCAATGGAAATGGGAAAAGGAGACAGGTTGGTAGGATCTGAAGCACTGGTTGAGATTGTGACTGTGGGGCTAGAAATGTCGTATTCAACGGAATTGTCTGTTGATGTACTTTGAGTATTGGTGTTGAAAGCCAGATCATATACTTTACCCTCCGATATCACTACAGTCACTGGACCGGATTGGGTCATTCCGCTGACTGCGATATTGAAAGTTGTGCCATCGTTGGGTGCAATTTCCGTAATTTGGATGGTTGGTGTTGCAGAAACGCTATTTATGGATAGATCATGAGTAGAAAACGAAGCTGTAAAAATTTGCTCAGAAAAAATTGCTGTAAAATGGATTGGCTGGTTATTGGTTGGATCCTTTTGAGATAAAGCCTGTTCAATTGTAACGCCTGGGGTAATCGAATCATAAATGATGGAAAATTCGTTAGAAGTGAGATTGCTGTTTCCTGCAGCATCAGTTGCAACCCCTTCGGGAATTATTATAGTTACCTGGCCATCAGTAATTGGAAGAATATTGGCATAGTATGTTTTGTAGTTAAAGGTGAAAAAATCAATCGAGCCATTTGTTACCTGAATATTATCTTCATTGAACCCAATTACATTCTCATTGAAAATTATTTCGATAATGAAAGAATCTTTGTTTGTTGGGTTGCGGGTTGTGGAAGAAATCGTTACTTCAGGAGAAGTCGTATCGTATTCGATTTGGAATTGCGGTGACGCTTCATTTCCGTTTCCTGCTATATCCACAGCAGCATTGGCAGGGATATCGACTGCCACTGTTCCATCATTTGAAGGAATGAAGTCTGCAGTATAAACATTGCCATTCCCTGAGAAGTTTTTCAGTGTTCCATTTGTGATTTGAATATCAGCTACTGTGAAATTATTGACATCCTCACTGAATGTGATCGTGATGGGAATAGGTGAGGAATTGGTTGGGCTGGTGATTGTGGAAGAAATGGTGACGGTGGGGGGTGTCGTGTCTGGTTCATAGGTAACAATATTGGATATGCCTGTAAGGTTGAAATTGTGTAGGGTATCCATCACCTTGCCTTCAGGAATCGATACAGAGACTGTACCATCGC
>NPIE01007377.1_pt1 | contig 13709 bp, 9 predicted proteins | sample 8637661 | NCBI WGS metagenome assembly NPIE01 (sample SAMN07420842, study PRJNA396082) | bioreactor metagenome | isolation source: sample BA12 brine-fed electro-methanogenic bioreactor BA | place: Japan: Kochi | collected 2016-12-09 | reverse complement strand
CCGCTGTACCGACTGGAACAGATCGCCGCCCGCAGCGGCGTGATTCTGTCCCGCTCGACCCTGGCCGATTGGGTCGGACGCCTCGGCGTCGCCCTGGAGCCCTTGGCGGAACGCCTGGCTTGGCATCTAAGGCAACGCGATAGCTTGCATGCCGACGAAACCCCCGTTTCGCAACTGGATCCCGGCAACGGCAAAACCAAGAAAGCCTATCTATGGGCTTATCGCAGCAACGACTTGCAACCCGGCCCCAAGATCCTCGTCTTTGACTACCAAGCCGGCCGGAGTGGTCGGCATGCTGCACTGTTTCTGCAAGACTGACACGGTCACCTGCTGGTCGATCATTAATTGGCTAAAACCGCTCGTCAGGGAATGATTCTGGCTGGGCATCTGATCGATTTTGATGGCTTTTGGATTCAAACAGGTGGAACCGTTTTTCTCAGCAAAGAAATCCTCCAGGCGGAGCAGGTTAAACGGATAATTGACCGGATTGTTGATAATGAGGTGAGCTATTATCTGAACAAACCGGCAAACGGCGCAAAGCTGGCAAAAGCGATCTTTTCTGCGACTTTCGAACTGGATAAAACCTCCAATTTTGGGCATAGGCCGATTTAAACGGACCGGATTGGCTACGGGATAAAAACACAAGGGGCTCACGTTGATGTGTGGACCTTTTTTAGGCCAAAATTCCGGTGGGGCTGCTGTGCGAGGCATTTCTTTACCCAAATCCTCGGTTGAAAATTGTGTAATTTTGTGTTCTATTTAACAAAAAATTAATAAAACCAAACCTATCGTGAGGTAGAGACAGAAAGTCGCGGATCCTCTGATTCAGGAAAGCCGGACTGCCGAATGTGACCGTCGTTATGGTCATTCAGGTGGTGCGGCTTTTTTTATGCGCGCGAATAACACATAGGTCGCTAATCAATCGAGTCACTCATTGGAGCCATTGAGTAACTTTGATAATAATGATCAGGAGATAACAATGAACATAATAAAAAACACCAAACAGCAAACCACGATTGCACTGTTATTCGGATTAGTGTTGTCCTGCAATGCCTTTGCTAGACCTGAAAATAATCCAAAATTTGTAACCCAAACTGAGCTTGATGCAGCTATTGAAGCTATTGAACTTATACCAGGTCCAAAAGGCGACCAAGGTGATCAAGGCCCAGAAGGTCCCGTCGGTCCGGCAGGTCCTCAAGGAGAGCAAGGTCCTACAGGAGCAACAGGCCCACAAGGTCCCGCCGGTAAGGATGGCATCAGTGCCCCTATCTATCAGATTGGTGATGAATTTGGAGGCGGAATCATATTTTATGTTGATGCTGACGGGCAACATGGCTTAATTGCCGCCAAAGCCGATCAAACCCCAAGTGATAATGGTATTCAATGGTGGAACGGAACTTATCGAGTGACTGGCGCTACGGGCGATGGCTTGTATGCAGGCACAATGAATACGGCCATCATAATAGCCACACAAATAAGCGATGACCCAGCGGGTAATTTTGCCGCAAAGCTTGCTGCTGATTATAGTGTGCAGGAAGACGGGGTTAGCCCATGTACGGGTTCAGCAACAGAAGCCTGTTACGGCGATTGGTATTTGCCGTCAAAAGTTGAATTAAATTTGTTATATCAACAAAAAGACGTGGTGGGTGGTTTTGCTTATCGCAACTACTGGAGTTCTAAGGAGATCGATAGCAACGGCGCGTGGTACCAGCACTTCGGCGATGGCTTCCAGAGTGCCATCTTTAAGGACGCCGCGCTCCTCAGAGTGCGTGCGGTGCGGGCTTTTTAACAAAGCTAACGTTAGACATGCGGGCAGCGATTTACCTTGCTGCCCGTGTTTTCCTTGTTAGACCCTGTTGCAGCAACTGACGCTGTTTGAGCTTGGTTTTATCCAGAAAAGTTTGGCCTGTCGCTTGAGTGGGCCACTGCGGTTATTGAAAGCGTGGCTTTGTTGATATCCCGATCGGTTTATCGTGAATGAAATGTAGGTTATACCGCTTAGAAAAACTAGCGTTGAAGCTGCTTTGTTGACAATTGAGCAGGGGGGCACTATAACAGTTGCCCCTTCTTTATCACTCAAAATGAATGGCACTTGTTAGTTGAATCCGTGGAATTAAAGAGAAACAACCAACGCATAACACTACAGCATCACAACCTGGAAAGACAAACCAAAATAAAAACAGGGACCCAATGTTCGAACAAACCTTCAAAAATATCGACGATGTACTCTGGAAAGAGGCCGGTTGTACAACCGAGCTGGATTACACCGAGCAGACCTCGTGGATGCTGTTTCTCAAATACCTGGACGATCTGGAGCAGGACAAGGCCATGCAGGCCGAGCTACAGGGTAAAAGCTACGAATTCATCATCGATGCACCGCACCGCTGGTCCAGCTGGGCGGCACCCAAAGACGGCAAAGGCAATTTCGACCACAATAACGCCCTGACCGGCGATGACCTGATCGATTACGTCAACCGCGATCTGTTTCCTTATCTGCAAGGCTTCAAGCAACGCGCCAGCGGCCCGGCTACCATCGAATACAAAATCGGCGAAATCTTCGCCGAGATCAAAAACCGCTTCACCAGCGGCTACTCGCTGCGCGATGCGCTGGAATATATCGATGCGCTTCGGTTTCGCTCACAGAAAGAAAAGCACGAGCTGTCGCATATCTACGAAGCCAAGATCAAGAACATGGGCAATGCCGGGCGCAATGGCGGCGAGTATTACACGCCACGGCCACTGATTCGCGCCATGATTCAGGTGATTGACCCCAAAATCGGCGAACGCATTTACGATGGCGCCTGCGGTTCGGCGGGCTTTCTCTGCGAAGCCTACGACTACCTGCGTTATGGCGGATTTGAGACTGCGGGCAATGCAGAGAGTAATGAAGGCGGCAAGGGTGCCAATCTCAGCACCGGCCAGCTCGACACGCTGCAAACCACTACCTTCTACGGCAAGGAAAAGAAAAGTCTGGCTTATGTCATTGCCATAATGAACATGATTCTGCATGGCATCGAAGCGCCGAATATTATTCACACCAACACCCTGGCCGAGAATATCAGCGATATTCAGGAAAAAGACCGTTTTGACGTGATTCTGGCCAATCCGCCCTTTGGCGGCAAAGAGCGCAAGGAGGTACAGCAGAACTTTCCGATCAAAACCGGCGAAACCGCCTTTCTGTTCTTGCAGCACTTCATCAAGAACCTCAAGGCCGGTGGCCGTGCGGCGGTGGTGATTAAAAACACCTTCCTCTCCAATTCCGATAACGCCTCCAAAGCGCTGCGTCAGGAATTGCTGGAAAGCTGCAACCTGCACAGCATTCTCGACTGTCCCGGCGGCACCTTCCTCGGCGCCGGCGTAAAAACCGTGGTGCTTTTTTTTGAGAAGGGCGCACCGACCCGCACTATCTGGTATTACCACCTCGACCCCGGCCGCAGTCTGGGCAAGACCAATCCGCTCAACGACAACGACCTGAAAGAGTTTGTGCAACTGCAAAAAACTTTTGCCGATTCGGATGAGTCCTGGAGCGTGAGTATTAAGGACATCGACCCGACCAGCTTTGACCTGTCGGTGAAGAATCCCAATAAAGTGGAAGAAGACCCGCTGCGCGATCCGGAAGTGATCATCAACGAGATCGAAACCCTGGATGCGGAGAGCGTGGAGATACTGGAAGGGATTCGGGGGATGTTATGAGGGGAGGGTGGAAAATTTCAACTCTTGGGGAACTCTGTAAGTTTGAAAATGGTGATAGAGGGAAAAATTACCCTGGCAGAAAAGCGTTTGTGCCAAGCGGAATACCTTTTATCAATGCAGGGCATTTAGATGACGGTAAGATTGATTGGCAAGGAATGGATTTTATCCCCCAAAATCGATATGACCTCCTAGGTAACGGAAAAGTCCAAAAGTTCGATCTGCTATTTTGTTTGCGCGGTTCACTTGGGAAGTTTGGTGTTGTTGACCGGGATATTGAAGGTGCTATTGCCTCGTCGTTAGTGATAGTGCGCCCCAGCGAACAACTAGAATGTGACTTTCTTGCCGCTTATTTCCGTTCTGCCTTATGTGCCGAGATGATCTCTAAATATGCTAATGGAGCAGCACAGCCAAATCTCTCAGCAAAAAGTTTAAAGGAATTTCAAATTCCTTTCCCACCTATCCCTGAACAAAAACGCATCGTCGCCATTCTCGATGAAGCCTTTGCCGGCATCGACACCGCGATAGCCAACACCGAAAAAAACCTCGCCAATGCCCGTGAGTTGTTTGAAAGTTATTTGAATTCGATTTTTACCAAGCGGGGTAAAGGCTGGGTAGATATTAAGCTTGACGAGGCTTGTGTTGTTGAGCGTGGAAGCTCTCCGCGCCCAATTAAATCGTATCTAACTGATTCTGATGATGGTGTAAATTGGGTAAAGATTGGTGATACAAAAGGTATTACAAAATACATCCAAACAACTAAACAAAAAATAATTCAAGAAGGGGCTTTACGATCAAGACGTGTTGATCCGGGTGATTTTATTCTGACAAATTCTATGTCATTTGGCAGGCCGTATATTATGGCAACCACTGGCTATATACATGATGGCTGGTTTGTACTCAGGCTCAAAAAGCATATTGATACAGAGTATTTTTATTACCTTTTGTCTTCTCGCATGATTCAGGAGCAGTTTGGTCTGTTAGCAGCTGGCGCTGTAGTGAAAAATATTAGTAGTGACTTGGTTAAGCAAGCCATATTGCCTGTGCCTCCGATAGAGCAGCAAGTTTTGATTGTTAAGACGGTAGAGTTGTTGTCCGAACAGGTGCAGGCGCTGGAGGGTATATACAAGCAGAAAGCTAATTCACTTAAAGAACTCAAACAATCCCTACTCCAAAAAGCCTTCTCCGGCGAATTAACCACAAAATCAGAAAAACTCATAGAAGAGGCGGTGGCATGATCCAAGTCGGCCTTAATGAAGCAGAGACGCGTTCCGAACTGATCGATCCCGCGTTAAAAGCCGCCGGCTGGGGCGTGGTGGAAGGCAGCCGGGTGCGGCGTGAGGTGATTACCCTGGGGCGCTTGCAAGGCGCGGGCAAACGCGGCAAGCAGGACATTGCCGATTATGTGTTGTTTTACAAAGGCCAGAAGCTGGGCGTTATCGAGGCGAAAAAGCAAAGCCTAGCCGATACCGAAGGCGTGGCGCAGGCCAAGCGCTACGCCGAACGCCTGCAAACCCGTTTTACCTATTCCACCAATGGCGTCGGCATTTATCAGATCGACATGCACACAGGGAAGGAAGGCTATGTCGATCGCTACCCCACGCCCGATGAGCTATGGGCGCTGACCTTCGCCAAACCGAACCCCTGGCGTGAGCGTTTCGGCGAAGTGCCGTTTGAAGACAAGGGCGGTTTCTGGCAGCCACGTTATTATCAGCACAATGCGGTCAATAAAGCCCTGGAAGCCATCGCCGAGGGCGAACAACGCATATTGCTGACGCTGGCCACCGGCACCGGTAAAACCGCGATTGCCTTTCAACTGGCCTGGAAACTGTTTCACAGCCGCTGGAATTTGAGCCGCGAGCCAAACCGTCGGCCGCGTATTCTGTTTCTGGCGGATCGCAACATTCTGGCCGATCAGGCTTACAACAGCTTTTCCGCGTTCCCGGAAGATGCATTGGTCCGCATTGATCCTGAAACCATCCGCAAGAAAGGCCGGGCGCCGAAAAACGGCAGCCTCTTTTTTACCATTTTCCAGACCTTTATGTCGGGCCAGGATAGCCAAGGCAATTCGCTGCCCAGTTTTGGCGAGTATCCGCCGGATTTCTTTGATTTGATTATTATCGATGAATGTCACCGGGGCGGTGCCAATGACGAGAGCAACTGGCGCGGCATTCTGGAGTATTTCTCGCCTGCCGTGCAGCTGGGTTTAACCGCCACGCCCAAACGCAAACACAATGCCGATACCTATGCCTATTTTGGCGAGCCGGTGTATGTCTATTCATTGAAACAGGGCATTAACGACGGTTTCCTTACCCCGTTTCGTGTCCAGCAGATTGCCACCACGCTGGACGATTATGTGTACACGCCGGATGACACGCTCATTGAAGGCGAAATAGAAGAAGGCAAGCGCTATACCGAAGATGACTTTAATCGGGTGATCGAGATTAAAGAGCGCGAAGCTTTCCGGGTGAAACTGTTTATGAACATGATTGACCCGAACCATAAGACGCTGGTGTTCTGCGCCACCCAGGAACATGCCCTGGCCGTGCGGGATTTGATTAACCAGTATAAAACCAGTAGCGATCCGAATTACTGCGTGCGGGTAACCGCCAATGACGGCGCCGAGGGCGAGCGTTTTCTGCGCCTGTTCCAGGATAATGAAAAAACCGTCCCCACCATTCTGACGACATCGCAGAAGCTCTCGACCGGAGTGGATGCGCGTAATATCCGCAATATTGTGTTGTTGCGCCCGATAAACTCGATGATCGAGTTCAAACAGATTATCGGTCGCGGCACGCGCCTGTTTGACGGCAAGGACTATTTCACCATTTACGATTTTGTAAAGGCCTATGAGCACTTCAACGACCCGGAGTGGGACGGCGAGCCGTTGGAGCCGGAAGTCTGCAAACGCTGCGGCAATATCCCCTGTAGCTGCGCGGTAACACCGCCCGAGCCTTGCAAAATATGCGGCCGGACCCCGTGTGAGTGCGATCAGCCGGAGCCGGAATCTTGCCCGGATTGCGGTGAATCCCCTTGTGTCTGTAAGAAGACGGTTAAAGTGAAGATCAAGCTGGCCGATGGCAAAGAACGATTGATTCAATACATGAGTTCCACCAGCTTCTGGGGGCCGGATGGAAAACCCCTGTCAGCCGCGCAATTTGTCGAGCGCCTGTTTGGCCAACTGCCGGAATTATTCAAAAACGAAGATGAACTGCGCCGCCTTTGGGGCCAGCCGCAAACCCGCAAGAAGTTGCTCGAAGGGCTGCAAGAACGTGGCTACGGCATGGAGCAGTTGCGGGAAATCGGCAACATGATCCATGCCGAGAAGAGCGATCTCTATGATGTTCTCGCCTATATAGCGTTTAATCAGCCGCCGCTCAGCCGCGCCGAGCGTGTCGAATCGCATCGCGCGACTATTTTTAGCCATTACAAGGATTACCCGCAACAGGAATTTCTGCAGTTTGTGCTCGGCCACTATGTTGAACGCGGTGTCGGTGAATTGGATCTGGAAAAACTGCCGCAGTTGATTGAGCTGAAATACCACAGCCTCCACGATGCCGTTAACGAACTGGGCGAGGTGAAGCACATTCGGGAAGTGTTTGTGGGGTTTCAGCAGGATTTATACTGAAGGCGATGTTTGCTCGGCCAGGTTGGATATGCCAACATTTCCTCCATGGTCCAAGTTTTGAAAGCCTTGAGAAAGGAAGGCTTTCAACCGTTCATGCCTCGCCAGGCACGAGTGCGCGACGATTCGCGCGAAGGCTTCGCCAAAGCTAGTGCGGACAGCGGCCTGTTCGTATTCGAATGAAAGTTCTTTACCGACTGCCTGACGGAAACCCTGACATCGATTAATCCCCTCGACAGCCGAAGTCGAAAACTTCGGCTGTCGAGGGGATTACCGGACGAGGTTAGGTCGCGAATCAAGAAAAAGCAAGTCTGAGACTGGGGTTATTGTTCTCAAGAATTACGTAGTGCAAAGATCTCGTGCCGGGACGAAAAGGGGCCATTCGGTATTCATAGATTCCGTATTTCACGGGGTATTATTCCATATTTCACGTCTCTATTTTCCGTATTTTTCGTTGTTATTATCCGTATTTTACGATACAGTCCTCGGCATGAATTCGACCGCTATTTATCCACGATTGATTACAGCACGCATTGCCGAAGCCATGGCCGACACCCCCGTGGTCATGCTTGCCGGGCCACGCCAAGCCGGTAAAACCACTTTAGTACGGCAAATCTCCGAAAACCGATTGCGATATCTAACCTTAGACGATGAATTGACCCTGCTGGCCGCACGAGAAGATCCGGTCGGTATGATTCGCAGTCTGGACCGAGCCGTCATCGACGAAATACAACGCGCGCCGCAGTTACTGCTGGCCATCAAAAAAAGCGTCGACGAGGACAGGCGCTCGGGGCGTTTTTTGCTGACTGGTTCGGCCAATGTGATGGCGCTACCCACCGTGGCCGATTCACTGGCCGGACGCATGGAGACATTGTCGCTGCTGCCCTTGTCGCAAAGCGAGTTACACCGGCGTTCGGCGAATTGGCTGGACGCGATTTTTTCAGGAACGATCTTGAAAGCCGAAGCCCCCGAGGTAGCGGACGATCTGATCGAGACCGTATTGAAAGGCGGCTATCCCGAAGCACTCTCGCGCACTACCGCAAGGCGCCGCACGGTCTGGGCCAGACAGTATATCGATGCCATCATCCAGCGCGATGTCCGTGATGTAGCGGGCATCGACAAGTTGGACCAATTGCCGCGTTTTCTTCGTTGCCTGGCACAGGTTGCAGGTCAGATGTGTAACTACACACAACTCGGCGGGCAGGTGGGTCTCGATAGCAAGACAGCGGCCCGTTATCTCGGCGTCCTCGAACACATGTACCTGTTACAACGGGTCGAAGTCTGGGCCAAAAATCGGCTCAATCGAGTCGTGAAGACACCGAAACTACAGTTCATAGACTCCGGCTTGCTGTCCACGCTGCTGAATTTGGATGCGACCGGCATTCATCAGGACCGAAGCCGCTTCGGCAATGTGCTGGAAACCTTTGTTTATGGGGAATTGCTCAAGCATGCCGCGACAGCCGAAGGGGAATATCGAATATTGTATTACCGCGATCAGGACAAGTTCGAGGTCGATGTCGTCATCGAAAATGCAGACGGCCAACTGGTAGGCGTCGAAGTCAAGGCTTCCGCGACCGTCAAAGAAAGCGACCTGCGCGGTTTGAAAAAACTGGCCAATGCCGCGCCGAACGCCTTCAAACGGGGCATCCTATTATACGACGGCACGGAAACCCTGCCTCTGGGGGACGGTTTATGGGCAGCGCCCATCGCCACGTTGTGGGGCACATGAAAGGCGATGGGGAAAATCCATTGCCAAGATGTTAGAGAGTCTCAATCTTTTCGGTCCATTCTCCGTGCTTATTTCTCTTGATTATCGGCAAACAGTGCGCGATCTTTCATGCCATCGGCGGCTAAAAGATAAAGCACAATTCCTCATCCATGCCGGATCATTGAATTCCTGAAGTTTACTACACAGTAGTTATCGTGAATGAAGTGATACAGGGATGCAATGACCTATATCTCGTAAACAACTAGGCTCATCGTGCTGATTCCGGTTCGATAAGAAGAGGAATCGGGTCACAAATTATTTAATTGCACTTGACAAAAAATTGAACTATTGTTCACAAAAAATAAAGTCTTTAATTTAACCCTTTCTGTGTTCTTCGAATGAGGGAGGACGTATGGCAGAAAAAAATTTCTACATCGGCTTTGCGTCTGCCGGTGCGATCTCGGCGGGTGCTTATTCGGCCGGTGTACTGGATTTTTTGATCTTGGCTCTCGACGAATGGGCGAAGGAACGGAAAGAAGATGACCATCAGGTCGTGATACCGGTATTTTCCGGTGCATCCGCAGGATCGATAACTTCCGCGATCGGGATGCTAGCGGCAGCGCGGGAAAAGAAACCGAATCTCAAACCGGGAGAAGCGGAGCATTACCTACAAACCCTCTACGATTGCTGGGTCTCCGGGCCGGACCTGAACGTATCGGGGTATGTTGCCGGCACCTTGTTGAGTCTGTCCGATTTGGAGGACGACGAGGTCTTTTCGCTGCTCAATAGCCGATTGTTGGATGACATTGCCGAACAGGCATTCAAGGACCTGGCGGGTCTTAAACGGGAAGCCCCCGCTTATTTTTCGCAACGCGTCCACCTTTACATGACCCAAACCAATACCCGGGGCGTCCCTTACCGGATCAAGTTCGACGGCGGCAAGGATAGCGGATACCACATGCTCTGCCATGCCGATAGAGCGCATTATGTGATTGAAGGGTTGGGTACCGCATCGTTCGTCAGCAAATGGGCCGATGCAGATCAAGCCTTTCTTCCGCTCAATGCCGATGCTCTGAAAACGCCGACGGTCGGCGGAACATTACCTTCGGTATGGAAAGACTACAGCCAACATACGCTCGCTTCCGGCGCCTTTCCGATCGGCCTGAAAGCCCGATTTTTCGATGTAAGTAAGGATCATTACGAAAAACGCAGATGGCCGTCGTCCATCGAAGCCGACTATCTGGATAAAGTCCAACCGGATTGGCCAGACGCATCGACCGGCGATAACAATTATTCCTATACGGCGATTGATGGCGGGGTGATCAACAATCATCCTTTCGAATACACGCGATACAGTTTGATGAAAGATTATCCGGAGCGCAATGAACGGAACCCGGAGTATGCCGACCGTACCGTCATCATGGTCAACCCGTTTCCGGAGCCGCCCGATTTCGCATCGGATCAAGAAGCGAAAAAATATGATTTGTTGACCATATTGCTCCGCTTATTTCCGACCCTGCTCAATCAAAACCGATTCAAATTCGAAGAAATGGTTTTAGCGTTAGATGACGAAACCGCGAGCCGCTGGCTTATTTCGCCGCGCAGATATATTGGCGAGGCGTTGCAAGAACATGGCATCGCATGCGGTTTACTCGGCGGTTTCGGAGGATTTGTCGACCGGGCATTCAGAGAACACGATTACGAGTTAGGACGAAAAAATTGCCAGGATTTTCTATCGCGATGGTTCGGCGTCGACTCCGGAAATAAGCATGTTTCCACTAAAAACATAACATTGCCTCAATTGCAAAGCGGACTCCCATCCAACCAGGGCAAAGCGCCGATTATCCCCTTATACGGCAAGGCCCGAGATCCGGTTGCAGTCAGACCGTGGCCGAGAATATCCAAACGCAAAGTGCGGGACATTGCCGAGATGGCCGAGCTACGCCTAAAAAAATTGGTTCCCAAGCTCTTGTCGAAACACCTGAGCGGTCCGAAATGGGTTGGGATGCGCGCCGTGTTTGCATTGATAAACATAAAAGACATGGTGTATTACACCTGCCTGGCTGATCTAACCCGACGTGACCAATGCACCGATTTCAAAGACCTAACCGACCCGCAGCGCAAAGTGCTGGCGGCCTGCATGAATCCGTCATACGACTATCTGACGCCGAACGGCATCGCGGAAGACTGCGGCCTTGCCATTGCCGTTGTTAACGATGCGATTAGAGTCTTGTTACAGAAGAAACTGTTGTACAAGTTTATCGGCGTGTTCAATCGGAAAGAACTCTATACCTACGAACCGCGCGGCAAATTTTACGACACGAATCCGAAATATAAATAGGCCTAATAGCGCTCTTGATAATGTAAGGCATGAGTTAGGGTCATAATGTATCTGAACTCTTATACCGATCTTTGTTTACGATGAGCGAAATTACATTCTCACTACTATACGGAGATTCGACGAATTGCACGGATGGCACTGATTAATAATGTTGTAATTCGTGATGTGTAAGTCGCTTTATCACATAAAAAATATAGGTAAAGACAATGGAAGCGATCGTTGAACTTATACCCCCGGTTTTGGCGAGCATCGCCGGAATTTTTCCGATACTGTTTGAAAGCCTACCAGAGCCGTTGACTAAAAATAATAAACCTCTGACGATTATTTTATTGGTCTCTGGCATTTGGGTTATTTACATTTTGACGCTTTCGTTCGGTTACAGCTACACGCTTTTTTCTCCGGCTGTAACAGTAATCACACTTGTCGCGGGAACCTCGATGCTTGCGATTCTGTTGGGCATATCACTCAGACAAATCTCTCTAACTCCATCTTGGGTGAGTACGTTGTACATTCTTAGTATCATTAGTCTTGTTTCAGGGTTCAGCAATCATCTGCTTATGCGAGACAATATCGTGCTGCTAGCTACTGCGGGCGGTGAATGTAGTTCAATTGAGTGGGTGCAAATCCATGATACAAATGGAAATATATTTAAATTGGCTTATATAGACAGTATTTTCGGCACCGGAGTAGTATGGCCCAATGATCAATTCAATATAATTAAAGCTATAAATATCAAATGCTTGGATTTGAAGGAGCCAAAACAAATTATTAGGGAAGAAAGTATGTGGCGACCATGGGGAGCAGGAAAATCTTATGAATTTTAAATATATAACTAGAGATAGATTGATGTGGCGCTATATCTTTTTTGGTCCTTACTTGAGTATTGCAATTGTTGGCGGGCTGGCGTGTTCATATTCCCCTCTTTTACTTGCTAATAACTTGAACGGTCACGTTTACACAAACAACATGCCTAATGAAACAAGTATTAAAAATCATTTAGAATGGATAAAGTTGGTCGCTTTTTCTGAAAACGCAGGCGAGATTCCGATAAGTATCGATAAAAAAACAATAAGTTTTAGAATTTTAGATATTAAATATGCAGATAATTTTAAAGTTTACTGGAGATGGTTAAAACAAAAATCCAATATAGAAGGCTTGACCCACGCACTTTTTCCTCTTGAGATCACAGTTCTTGCAGGCAACGGTAATGTGAGTTTCACCTTTTACGATTTAGGGACGATTCACCAACAATTCATTACAGAGGTTGAAAAACAAACGAAAAAAAAGGAATTTTCCAAAGCCGACGAGCAGATTGAACGAGCGAATAATTTTTATGAATTAATTAGAGAGTGGGGTAATGTAACCCTAAGTAACCAAGCAGACTCTTGGAGCTACGCTCTTTATCAAACAGCATTTGATACAGCGCATCTAAGGGGGCTTCGGAGGATTGATCAAAGCCAAAAAGAGAAAGTGCGGAATTGGCTGAAAGACTGGATCAATCTGTGCATTGAAAAACAAACCTTAAGGTCGCGATTGAGCGGGGCGTTGCAATCGTGGAGCAAGTTTTCGAAGCTTGCATATTCACGTGTTTCTGATTGGCCAGAGAAGATGTTACGGGAAATCACTGACGAAGATCTGAACAAAGTATTCTTAAACCCGGAGTTTAGAGATTGGATGATCGAGGATATGAATTGGCTTCATGATGAAGTATTTCTACATCAATCTGTCCGTCCTGACTTGGATGAAAAACCTTACTCGACTGCACTGTTGCCTCACCAAATCGAGAGAATTCCACTGAGCGATTTCGCTCAAGCGATTACAGATTTTGCGAATGAAGAAAAGATTATAAACAAATAAACTGAACGAAATTTCTGTCAGTCCTTAGAAGCAGCAAGCAAGTCTGCGAATTATTAATGGGATGAGGTATATTACTCCGCCCCTTACGTTTGATTCAAACAGTACCAGGTCTTGCAATTAAGCATCCATGGCTAATTTGACTTACAGGTGCTTATACATCTGCTATCACTAACGATCGAAATATATCCATCTGGAATTTAACCGAACACGGTCATCAACTTTAAGACGACTTTGCATTAATCCAATCCCTCCGGTTTGTTAGATAGTCTTTTTTCAAAAGCGTTTAGCCTTGGGCTTCCGGTTGTTTACGGCAAGCTCATTAGTTTTGTGTCAACCGCCGACTTTCAATGCTGAAAGACCCACATGTCATCCGTTAAACAACATGAGACTTTTATGACGATGCCGAAATCACATGTAACGGACGAATAGACAATACAATCGATGAGGTTTCATAAATGCAAAACCGCTACAAAGTCACCACTTGGAAT
>NPIE01003739.1_pt1 | contig 13713 bp, 15 predicted proteins | sample 8637661 | NCBI WGS metagenome assembly NPIE01 (sample SAMN07420842, study PRJNA396082) | bioreactor metagenome | isolation source: sample BA12 brine-fed electro-methanogenic bioreactor BA | place: Japan: Kochi | collected 2016-12-09 | reverse complement strand
CGGGACTCTTGCCCCGGGGCCTTTGTGCGTAACAAAAACCGGAATAAGCGTTACAGGTTCAGGATTTCCGTTCAGGCAAGGGAAGGAAGCTCGTTGCGCGGGACACACCGAGGCGGTCGGCGCCCAAAGCCCGCAGAATGCCGGCGGAGACCAGTGTGCGGATGCCTCCTGAAGCCTTGACGTGAAGGCTGTCGGAAGCCACGGTCCTCAAAAACGCGACGTCATAGAAAGTGACAGGCCCTGCGAAGCCCGTTCCTGTCTTGAGATAGTCGACGCCGGTTTGTTCGGCGATATTGACGCAAAGGAACTTTTGCCTGTCGTTCAAAAGAGGGGCTTCAATGATAACCTTGAGGCACTTGCCCGATGCGGCTTCACGGAGGGCTCGAAACTCCTCCCGTACGGACTGCCTGTTCTCCTCGATAATGTCGGATATGGTGGCGACCACATCAATCTCCTCCGCGCCGTTTCCGATTGCCCAATTGATCTCGTTGACTTTGACTTCCACTGGAAGGGCTCCCAGGGGAAAGGCTATGGCGGCCACGACTTTCTGCGGTTTCCCTTCAAGGTGTTTCCTGGCACAGGGGACCCACAGCGGAGGGACGCAGACAGCGGCGAAACCGTAAGCATGTGCTTCCTCGCAAAGACTTTTGATGTCCTCCTTCGTCGAGGAGGCCGACAGGAGCGTATGGTCGATGGAGTGACGTATTTCGTCGATTCCCGGCTTTTCGTAGAATCCGGCCTCTGCCCGCGCTGCCTTGAGCCCGGCTTTCTGTGCCAGCATTTCGATGTCGGTCATTTCAAATCACTCATTCCTTCAGACAGCCGCAGATTTCCCTGTCCTCGCCACACCCCTCCGAGATCCTGACTTCAGTTACGGCAATTTTGCCCTGCCGGTGGAGGTACTGGATGAGACAAAGGACGGATGAATCGTCGATGCCTATCCGCTCCGCGATGTCCTTGATATTGAGCACATTCTGCTCTTTTGATTCTCGAAGTATCTCTCCTGCAATGATCGAAAGCCATCTTTCGAAAAGCTGCCCGAGCTCGGGTGTGCTTCCGGCGGCAAGCTGCGATGTCCTGGAAACTGATTCCACGAGACGTGCCGTCACCTTACCGCAGGATTCGGCAATATTCAGTGCTGTGAGGTCAGAATCCATTTAAATGCTCCTTTCATTACCGTAACGGTTTCCGGTGATCTCCGGTATGTGTTTTTTTTGTCCACCGTCCTGTATATAACACGAATCCCCACCTCCAGACAATGTTATGATTAATGAGCAGACCAGAACGGCTTCACGGAAGGACGGATTACCGTTGAGAATCCTGCTCCTCGGTTTCGGAAATGTGGGAAGGGCTTTCTGCGAGTTTTTTGAGGAAAGGCGCCCCTGGCTTTTCTCCCGTTTGGGAATTGATGGAAAGATCGTTGGCATCGGGACGAGAACCAGAGGATGTCTTTATGACCCGTCAGGGTTGCCCCTGCAAAGGATCCTTCAGCAGGAAGCCTCAACGGGACGCCTGGACAGCGGGATGGCCCCGAAGTCCTTCACTTTTGCGGGAGACCTCCTGGAATACGCCGATTACGATATGCTCGTAGAATGCACAACCACCAACATCTCCGAACCAAAAGCGGCCTTTGGGTTCATGAAAACCGCTTTCGTCCGGAAAGCGGCGGTGGTTACATCCAACAAGGGACCGCTTTTCCTTTCCTACGGGAAGCTCAGGGAACTTGCAAAAAGTGCGGGGGTACCCTTCCTTTTCGAAGCCACCGTCCTGTCGGGAACCCCCTTTTTCTCTTTTGTCAGGCACTGTCTGCAGGGAACCCGGATCCTGTCCTGCGAAGGTGTCGTCAACGGCACCTGTAATTATATCCTGGACCTTATGGCACAGGGGTCCTCCTTCGATGAGGCCCTCCTGGATGCCAGGCGGAAAGGGTATGCCGAACCGGAACCGCTCTTTGATGTGGAAGGTGCGGACAGCGCTGTGAAAGCGGCTATTATTGCCCAGGTGCTCATGGATTCGCCGCCGGTGAGCCTTTCTGATGTTTTGGTTGAGGGCATCCGCGATGTTTCGGGTGCCATGATCCGCAAAGCCCGACGGGCCGGAGGCAATGTGAGGCTTGTGGCCCGCGTCGAGGGAGCGGGGGAAAAAGCTCATATTACTGTCAAACCTGAAGTTCTTTCAGGTTCCCATCCTCTCTCCAACGTCAACGGTGCGGCCAAGGGCGTTCTTTTTGTCACCGACAGGCTGGGTGAAGTGTTCGTGGCGGGAGGCGGGGCCGGACCCAAACAGACCGCATATGCCCTCTTTCGCGATGTCGTCGAGGCAGCCGTCGTCGGCGACTGTCCCATGGGATACAGCTTCTGAACGTGTTTCAGCAATTGGAGATAACGCAATGATACGCATCGACCTTCACATGCACAGCACTTTTTCCGACGGTCTGCTCGACCCCGAAATGCTCGTGAGGCGCTCAAAAAAACGAGGCGTATCCATTTTGAGCCTGACGGATCATGACACGGTGGCCGGGATCCCGTCGTTCCGGCGTGCCTGCAGAAAATGGGATGTCCAGTGTATCTCCGGGACGGAACTTTCAGCAGATGCGGAATTTACCCTCCACATCCTCGGGTACAGAATTGACAAGAACATGGATCTTTTGGAATCCAGGCTTGAAGACATCAGACGGAAAAGAAACGCCAGGAACAGGCTCATGTGTGAAAGACTCCGGGCCATGGGCATGGATGTGACCATGGAGGAGCTTCTGGAGGAGTCCGGTGGCGAGGTTGTTGCCCGACCTCACATGGCGAGACTTCTCGTAAAAAAAGGTTATGTCCCCGATGAGGGTACAGCCTTTTCCTGGTACCTTGGGAAAAACGGTTCTGCCTATGTCCCCCGGGAACGGCTTGCCCCTGCCGAGTGTGTGAGGCTTATCAGAGATGCCGGAGGATTGGCGGTCCTCGCCCACCCGAGTCTCATGGGCATTCCACAGAAAAAACAAGGTGAACTTATGGAAGAACTTGTTGCCGCCGGTCTTTGGGGCATTGAATGTTTTTCAGGCCATCATTCCGAAGCCGAAATCCGTTACTGGTCGGATATTGCGGCGGGATTCGGACTCCAGCGGACGGCCGGTTCTGACTTTCATGGTGGTTCGCGTCCCGGTGGGCTTGGTGTTTCAGTGCCGGAAGATCTCCTGCCCTGGGCGCGGCTCGGTGTTTCACTATAGGTTTTTTCAGGGTTCTCAAAGGTTACGACCTCTTCTTTGAAAAAAATGATGTTATCATAGGCGAAAACGTGAGAATGGCATCAAGAAGACAAAGACGACGTCATGATCTGTCTCCGGGAGGGGAAAACATGGGAACTATTGATTTGAGAAGCGATACGGTCACAAAACCCACGGAAGAAATGCGGGCCGCCATGGCTTCAGCCGAAGTCGGTGACGATGTCTACGGTGACGACCCAACGGTCAGGGAGCTTGAGGAAGAATCCGCGGCTTTAACGGGTCACGATGCCGCGCTTTTCGTCACCTCGGGGACACAGGGAAACCTTGTCGCCCTGTTGACACATTGCCGAATGGGAGAAGGGGCCATCATCGGCAGAAATTGCCATATCTATAACTACGAAGCGGGAGGCCTTTCTGTCTTCGGGGGGATTTTGCCCCTAATCGCCGATGATTCCGGCGGAATCATGAAAATCGACGAGATCAAAAGCTGGATCCTGCCGCCCGATGTCCACAAGGCTCCAGCGAGGCTTCTTTGTCTCGAGAACACCCATAACAGGGAGGGTGGAACGGCGGTTTCACCCGAAGATTTCAAAAAAGTGACCAAAGCGGCAAAGGGAATGGGGCTCAAGGTCCATCTCGACGGCGCCAGGATCTTTGATGCCGCGACGGCATGGGACGTGGATGTCCGGGAGTTCACCGGTGAGGTGGATTCGGTCCAGTTTTGCCTTTCAAAAGGACTTGGAGCGCCCGTGGGGTCACTTTTGTGCGGTTCGAAGGATTTCATCCAGGAGGCCAGGCACTGGAGAAAACGCCTCGGTGGAGGACTGAGGCAGTCAGGAATCCTGGCCGCGGCTGGGCTCATTTCCATCAGGAAGATGACCGCGCGTCTTTCTGAGGACCACAGGAACGCCGAAAAGCTTGCGGAGCTTCTGGCTGAAGGCGGGCTCTTCGTCGAAAAGCCGTCCCGCAGGACGAATATGGTTTATTTCCAGCTTGACAGAAAGGGTCCCGACGCCCATGCCGTTGTCGAAGCCTGCAAAAAGGAAGGGCTCCTTTTCAACGCTGTTTCCGACAGGAGAATCCGCCTTGTCACCCATGTTGGTATTACCGAGGCCGACGTGGAGGTTGCAGCGAAAATGATTCTCCGGGAGGCCCTTGCGAGGTGAGGAGTTTCCCTCAACGGGACCTGGTCGAGCAGGCCGCTTCGAGAGCCTTCGAAACCGTTCGTGCCAAAGGAATCGAACGGGCCGACGTTTACTACGTAGCTGGAGCCGGTTCGGAGTGGGGCCTGAGAAACGGTGAACCTGAAATAGACAAAAGCGGTGCCTCATGGAAAATGGGGATCAGGGTGATCGACCCAGTCGGAAGGCAGGGCGTGGCCGATACGAATGATCTCTCGAAAGAGGCTGTGTCTTCCATGGCTGAATGGGCCGTTGTGAACTCCCGTGGGGGTGGTGCAGAAGAGGGTGTCCCCCTGTATTCCGGGCCGGCCGAGGCGGCCGATTTTGGCCTGTTTGACCCATCCGTCATGGGAATTACCCCCACCCTCAGGCAGCGGATTTGTGACGAGATGATGGAGGTCGCCTCCAATGACCCCAGAGTGCGTTCCGTCAGGGCGGCGAGGTGGTCGGACGGCCTGGGCGAGGTTTTTTACGCCTCCACGGAAGGACTCCGTCTCTGGCACCGTGAAACGGGGGTTTCCTGCGGTCTGGTCGTTGTCATGGAACAGGACGGAGCTTATGATATGGGCGGGTTCGGCCTGGAAGCCTGTTGCCTGAACGACCTGGATCATCGGGCGATTGCCGCAGAGACCCTGGAACGGGTGGGACTGGCTTTGGGCGGGAAGCCCCTTCCCACGGGAAAGTATTCGGTCGTTCTCGACCCGGAGGTAACGGCGACGCTTTTCGAGGTGGTGGGAGAGCTGTTTTTGAGCCAGAATATTCATAAAAACCTCTCCATGCTGAAAGGCAGGCTGGGTGAGCAAGTCGCCTCCGGGGTGATAACGCTGGTCGATGATGGGACGCTTCACGGAAGGGTGGGATCGGAACCGTTCGATGGAGAAGGAGTGCCGTCGACAAGGACGGTGTTGCTTTCACGGGGGAGGGTCGAAGCCTTCCTCAACGATTTGAAATATGCTGCAAAAGACGGTGTCGCCCCGACGGGCAACGCGGTCCGTTCCCCGGGATCCCTGCCTGAAGCGGGGTTTACAAATCTCTTCCTGGAGCCGGGGTCTGATTCGGCGGAAAGTTTTCTCCAGGTGCCGGAAAAACGACTTTACCTAACGGATCTCATGGGTGTCCACACCATCGACCCGGTGAGCGGCGACTATTCGCTTGGTGCAAAAGGCGCCCTGTACATTTCGGGGGAGCAGATTCAGCCTGTTTCGGGTGTCACCATTGCGGGGAACCTCCTGGATCTTCTCGGGAAGGTCACCTGTGTCGGTGACGATTTGCGGTTTTTCGGAAATACAGGCGGCTGCTCGGTGGTGATCGAAGATGTCCCGGTTGCCGGGCTTTAAAGAAACCATACTGTGTTTTCTGGTATGCCTCATGCTTGTTTTGGGGGCATCAGGAGCTTATGGTCTGACCCTTTCACGGGACGGGGCGGCTGTGGGGGAACTGCCGGAGAAAACCCATCAGGGGGCGAAGTTTGTTCCCGTCGGAAGAATGGCCGAATCCCTCGGTTGCAGCGCTGAAAATACCGGAGACTCCCTCATTGTGCACGGGGAAAAAACCACGCTGAAACTCGTTCCCGGGGCGACGGCGGCGATCCTTCAGGGACAGATTATCGCCTTGACCCGCAACATGTTGGAAAACGGCGGCTGGTGGATCGAAAAAAACGACGCGCTGAAAGTTTTCGGCCGGTTCCTCTCGCTGGATTCGGGGAGGGACGTCCTCCTTTCCTGGGATGGCGAGAGCGACGGGGCACCATCTGAAACGGAAAAGCCCGAGCCCTTGTCCCTTGGACCTGAAAAGTCCCTCGAATCTGAAAATAAGCCCCATAGCGAAACATCGCAGGTTAAGGCCTCCGGAAGGGTGAATTCCCTCCGCTGGGGCGTTCAGGATTTCGGCCTTCGGGCGGTGATCGACTACAGTGGTGCGGTGCCGGTAAAAGTCTCTTCCGGGTCGGGCCGCGTGGATGTCACCATTCAGGGCATCGCGTTGCCCGGGGCGGCTTCCCCGTCACCCTCGCCGGGCAAGGTGGAAGCTTCGGTTTCACAGTTCGGCGACCGGGTTCTCTTGTCTTTCATGCACAGGGCACGGAAGATAGAACATTTCCGCCTGGAAAACCCCCAACGGTACGTGGTGGACTTTTATGACCCTCAACCCCTGAAAAGCCAGGCGCCCTCCCTTGTACTCGCCGAAGAGGGAAAACCTGTACAGGAGGGAGAACCGGAAAATGACCAGAGTCCCGTACAGGTTGCTGTCCCGGCCGCTGGCCCGCATGATGACGGCAAGTACGTGGTCGTCATCGATCCCGGTCATGGGGGAAAGGACCCGGGGGCTGTTGCCAACGGCCTTCTTGAAAAGGACATCAACCTCAAGGTCGGCAGATATTTGTACGATGTGCTCAAGTCCAAGGGTGTCCAGCCGGTGCTTGCCAGGAGAACAGATGTGTATCTCAAATTGTCTCAAAGGACCGACATTGCCATGAAGCGGAACGCAGACCTCTTCGTCAGCCTCCATTGCAATGCACTCCCGGCAGGGAGGCACGCCAGAGGCGTTGAGATTTACCTCATGGCACTTCCGACGGACGAACATGCCATGGAGCTTGCACGGATCGAAAACAAGGAACTGACCAACGGAGGGACGGAAGCGACGCAAGCAGCCGACAAACGAACTCAAATGCTGTTGAAGATCCTTGGAGACATGCAACAGAACGCCAAGATCCAGGAAAGCACCGGGTTTGCTGAAGCCCTTTTTTCTGCGGGGAAAAAAGGAGGTCTTCCCATGCGTCGCGTCGCCCAGGCTCCATTCTATGTCCTGAGGGGAGCTTCCATGCCTTCGGTGTTGATCGAGATGGGGTTTTTGACGGAAGCATCGGATGCGGCCCAGCTTAGAAGATCCGATTACCAGAAGAAGCTCGCTTTGTCCATCGCCAGGGGTATCCTGGATTATCTCGGGAAATGAAATATAATTGGAGGCCGGTTGCATGGGCAAAAACCCCCGCGGAACACTTTTTCACATGAACGGGCAGGTGATCAGGATATGATGTTTTCCGCTTTCAGGGATGAAGACGACCGTCGTCGAGCCCCATGGCGGTATGATGCCGAAGAAGAGGAAGCCCCCGAGTTTTACGAGGAAGACGAAGTGGAAGAAGAAACCCTGGAAGAGGACGAAGACCGCGGGAAGGTCCCGATTGCCCTGCGTGCCGTCGTCTGGGCGTCGGTGATCCTCGTCTTTTTCGCCATCGGGTACTGGGGGTCCGGGATCGCCCTCAATTGGCTCGACAGCAAGGGGGTCATCGGTGACGATCAGGTTGTGCAGAGCACTGATGAAGCCCAACAGGTTTCGTCGGGGGGCGGTGAGGAAAACGAATCCGCGAGCGGTCCCAGAAGCCGTTTCGTGCTTTACATCCCTTCAGGGGATGCGTTCCGTGAGGAATCGGTTTCCTTCGTAGCGGGACTTCTTGAGGATGACCTTCAGAACGTCCTGTCGGAACTGATCAGGACATACAGGCAGGGAGAGCTGATATCAGGGGACGTCAGAGTGCTCCATGTCTTCAGGAACGGTGACAAGGTGTATCTGGACCTGAATGATCCCTTTCTCGAGAGCGTTTCAAAGATGACGAAAGACGAGGCTGTTTCGGTGATTACCGGGATTGTCAGCACTGTTTCAAAAAATTTCTCGCCTGTCACCAGGATCCGTTTCCTCATCAACGGAAAAGAAGTGGACGAGACCAAACCCGTGGATCTCTCCTCTTTCTGGGCGATGTCCTCCTGATGCCAGGCGGGGAGGAAACGAGGTTCCAGCGACATGACCCGATGTGACGGAAGAGCCCCTGAAGACCTGCGCCCTGTTAGCATCGAAAGGGGCTTTACAAAATACGCCGAAGGATCTGTACGTATTGGATTCGGCGATACATGGTTGATCTGTACCGCCTCGGTAGAGGAAAAAGTCCCCGTGTTTCTCAGGGGAAGCGGAAAGGGCTGGGTGACGGCGGAATACTCCATGCTCCCCCGTGCGACAGAAACCAGGTCGCCCAGGGACAGTGTCAGGGGCCGGATAAGCGGTAGAAGCCAAGAGATCCAGCGCCTGATCGGAAGGTCACTCCGGGCCGGAATCGCACTCGAACGGCTTGGCGAGCGAACAATCTGGATAGATTGCGACGTTATCCAGGCGGACGGCGGAACCAGGACGGCGGCGATCACCGGTGGATTCGTCGCCCTCGTGGACGCCTTGAGGAACCTTCATGACTCTGGAAGCATTGATTGCATTCCCGTGCGGTCCTTCGTGGCGGCCATCAGTGTCGGCAAGGTGAAAGGCGAGATCCTGGCCGATCTCTGCTACGGGGAAGACTCGGCCGCTGAAATCGACTGCAATGTCGTGATGAACGAGAAGGGCGAATATATCGAGTTGCAAGGGACGGGCGAGTCTGGTACCTTCTCGAGGGGCGAATTAAAACGGCTTCTTGATATTGCGGAAAGCGGCATCGGGAGGCTTATCCGCTTGCAGAGGAGTTGCCTGGATCTTTCAGATGCCGAACGGGAGGCCTTCCTGTGAGCCTGACGATTCTTTTGGCCAGCGGCAACCGGAACAAGTTTTCTGAACTTTCGGATTTTTTCCAGCCCGTCGGGGTACGGCTTCTTTTTGGACCGGATGTTCTTGGCCAGGAGCCTGAAGTCATTGAAGACGGAAGGACTTATGCCCAAAACGCACTGAAAAAGGCCCGCTTTTGGGCGGAAGAAACCGGTATGCCCGCCCTTTCGGACGACAGCGGACTGGAAGTCCGGGCTCTTTCGTGGGGACCAGGGACAAACTCGGCCAGGGTGGCGAAAGATGACCCGTCACGAATCCTGTGGCTTCTGGAGAAGATGGAAGGGATCCAGGACAGGGCCGCCAGGTTCGTGGCGTGCCTCGCGCTGGTTTTTCCCGAAAACAGGCAGTGCTGGGTTACCGAAGGGTACTGCTGGGGACGAATCGCAGGGCGGCCCTCGGGAAGCGAGGGCTTCGGCTACGACCCCCTGTTTGTCCCCGATGGATACGATGAGCCTTTCGGCGTCCTTGGACAACGGGTCAAATCGAGGATCTCGCACCGGGCTGTGGCGACATTTTCGATGCGCCGAATGCTCTAAAGGGTCTTCTGTGATAGAATGTGTATTCGCTCGATGTCATGAACGCACGGGGAGGTGCGATGCGTGGGAATTTTCTTGATGGTTGTCCATATCATTCTGGCCGTTTCGCTGGTAACTGTGATCCTCCTCCAGCAAAGGAAGCAGGGGGGCTTTTCGGGTATATTCGGAGGGGGTACCCAGGCTGATGCGGCAGGTGGGCAGTGGCAGCGTTTCACCATCCTCAGCAAGGTAACGGTCCTTCTGGCGGCCCTGTTTCTGATTTCGTCCCTGGTGCTGGTCATTTTGCCCAGGTAGTTTGCAGGAATGTGAAGATGGATCCCAGACCCCTCGACCGGCTTTCCGACGTCTACAGCGTCACCTGCGGAAGTGACCGTTTTTACAGTGCCGTCCACGAAGAGATCGCGGCCGGGCTCACGACCGATATCTACTTCGTCAAGACACGGGACGTTCTTGAGGCCGCAGGCAGGCTCGATACGCCTGTGGCGGCGGAGATTTTTGCGCGCAAGGCCGGCGTTTTTGCCGGTCTTCCCGAAGTCACGCGTCTTCTTGACGGAAAGGGAGTCAAAATCCATTCCCTTCGCGAAGGGGATCGTTTCGACGCGAAGGAAGTTCTCATGAGAATTGAAGGTCCCTATTCGGCCTTTGGCATGTTCGAAACAGTGATTCTCGGCATGCTGGCGAGCTCTACGGGGTGGGCGACGGCCGCACGGGAATGTGTCGAGGCGGCTGGCGGCAAGCCTGTCCTCTCTTTCGGGGCAAGGCACGTGCACCCGGCGGTTGCGCCTGTTATGGAACGAGCCGCCGTTGTTGCGGGCGGCTGCGCGGGAGCCAGCTGCATACTCGGCGCGAAACTTGCAGGCATAGAACCGAAGGGTACAATCCCTCATGCGGCGATACTCATCGTGGGCGATACAGTCAGCCTGGCAAAGGTTTACGACGAAGTCCTTGAAGAAGGTGAGCCCAGGCTCATTCTTGTAGATACCTTCAAGGACGAGGCCGAGGAGTCGCTGAGGGTCGCCGGGGCCCTTGGAAAAAGGCTTTCCGGAGTCCGGCTCGATACGCCTTCGGAACGGGGAGGCGTCTCACCCGAACTGGTGCGTGAAGTGCGGTGGCGGCTCGACAAGGCAGGCTTCGGCCATGTTTCGATCGTGGCTTCCGGCGGACTCAACCCGGCCACCATCTCCCGTCTGCGGGAGGCGGGTGTCGACTCTTTCGGTGTCGGCAGTTACATCGCCCACGCCACTCCACGGGACATGACCATGGATATCAAGATGGTCGACGGGACCCCTATTGCCAAGAGGGGCCGCTTCCCCGGGATCATCGAAAACCCGAAACTTGAAAAGATCCTCTGATTCAGGCTGGTCCAAACCGGATCTGCTTGACACGTCTCGCGGCCTTGGTTAGAATAACTGTCGCTCTGCCTTCGGGCAGGGGCCGAATTTATTGCGCTTGCGCCTACGGTGTGGGCGAGGGAGTGACGGAATAGATGCCTGATAAGACAACATTCATGGCGAAACCGAACAGCATCGAACGAAAATGGTATGTCGTCGACGCCACCGACAAGCCCCTTGGCAGGCTTGCCTCGCAGATTTCGAAGATCCTCCAGGGCAAGCACAAGCCGGTTTATACACCCCATGTCGATACCGGGGATTTTGTCATTGTCCTGAACGCCGACAAGGTCAAGCTGACGGGGAGAAAGGCACAGCAGTCAATGGTCTACCGCCACAGCGGCTACAAGGGGAGCCTCAAGGCTGTTTCCTTCGGCGAGTACATGGCCAAGGCCCCCGACCGCCTTGTTGAGAAGGTCGTCAAGGGCATGCTTCCGAAAAACAGGCTGGCCTTTCACAGGAAACTCAAGGTCTACGCGGGTCCGAACCATCCCCATGTGGCCCAAAAACCCGAAAAGATAGAGATCTAGGCGGCCGGAGCCGGGAAAGGAGGTAACCCATGAGAGGCAGCGAGTATTACTGGGGAACAGGAAGACGAAAGACCGCTCTCGCGCGGGTACGCATCCGTCCGGGTGACGGCGCCGTCAAGGTGAACAACCGGACGCCGGAGGACTATTTCCCCCGGACCGTCTGGCAGAACCATGCCTTCGAACCCCTTCGAGTCGCCGGACTGGAAGGTAAAATCGACGTTTTCATCAATGCCAGCGGCGGTGGACTCACAGGGCAGGCCGGGGCCGTGCGGCTCGGCATCGCGAGGGCTCTTCTTAAATTGAACCCGGATCTGAAGCCTGTTTTGAAGCAGGCAGGCCTCCTGACCAGGGATCCCAGGATGGTCGAGCGAAAGAAATTCGGCCAGAAGGGCGCCCGCGGCAAGCGGCAGTACTCGAAACGTTAATCGGACCAGAGACCGTACGATAAAGGGGGCGCAGGGTTGCGCCCCCTTTTTTCGTGGCTGAAGGGTCGAGCAGATGCTGCATTGACCGTTAACGCACCTTTAGGCTAGGATGGTTTACAAAAGCATCACAGAAAGCGAAGGAGATGAAAATGGACGACAGTTTATGTCCCCGACAGGATTTGAACAGGGATACGTCCCGTTACGAGGGGGGGAACGCGAAGCAGGACGAATAGGGAGCCGAGTTTTTCTCGCCCTTTCCGTTTCCGTGCAACACCCTTCCCTTCCGGATCCCCCCTCCAGAACATGAAGTGCATTTGAAAGACACATGACAGCTCAGGATGCCTTGCGGCGCAAAAACAAGGCGGCCCCGCACTTCGATGTCATGTATGCCTTTCTGTGACGGAAACGGGGGTGACGGCGATGACGGAACGTCTCGAACTGCTCTACAAAGTTGTCGAGTCCCTTATGGCGGAACGCAAATTTCAGGCCGTCAAGGAACTCCTTTCGACACTTGAGCCGGCGGATATCAGCGATCTTCTGGTGGACATCCCACAAGTCCAGAGGGTTCTGCTTTTCAGGCTCCTTCCGAAGGATCTTGCCATTGAGGTTTTCGAGCACATGGAGGGCCCGGAGAGAGAGGAACTTTTAAGCAGCTTCACCGACAGGGAAGCTGCCGAGATCATCGAGGACATGTCCGACGACGACCGGACAGCTCTTCTCGATGAACTGCCGGCCAAGACGGTGAAAAAAATCCTCCAGCACCTGTCGCCGGAGGAACGGACCATCGCCAACAGTCTGCTCAACTACAGGCCGTCATCGGCAGGGCGGCTGATGACGCCTGAATACATTGACCTCAAGGCCGATATGACCGCTTCAGAGGCCCTGCAGCATATCCGCCGGGAGGCCAGAAGCAAGGAAACCATATACACCTGTTTCGTCATGGACGGCAAAAGGCACCTTCTGGGAACGGTAGACCTGGAGGACATCATTCTGGCCCAGCCGGAGACGCCCATGTCTGCCCTCATGAACGAGGACCCCGTTTCCGTCGGAACGGGAACGGACCAGGAGGAATGCGCCCAGATCATGTCCCGTTACGACCTGCACGCCCTCCCTGTGGTCGACAGCGAAGGCCGGCTCGTGGGAATTGTGACCTTCGATGACGTGCTGGACATCGTTGAAGAGGAGGCCACGGAGGACTTCGAGCGGATGGCCGGCATCCAGCCTGTCGAGGATGGCTACCTTGAAACAGGGATTTTCACCCTCGCGCGAAAGCGCCTCCCGTGGCTTGTCATCTGCATCGCAGCCCAGGCCATCAGTTCCTCGGTGCTGAACGCCTATTCTTTCGTGATCCAGAGCGTCGTTCCCCTGACTTTTTTCATTCCCCTTCTCATCGGGACGGGAGGCAACGTGGGAAACCAGGCGTCCACCCTTGTCATCCGCGGCATGACCCTCGGGGACATCGAGTGGAAAAACCTAAGGAAGGTGTTTCTCCGGGAGCTTGTCACGGCTTTTCTGCTCGGCCTGCCTCTGGGGGTCCTTGCCATCGGCCGGGCCTATCTGCTCCACACGGGATCCGAGGTGGCACTGGTCGTCGCTTTCTCCCTGGTTGCCGTGGTGATTGTGGGAAACCTGGCGGGGGTCCTGCTTCCCGTTATTGCCAGGCTTTTCAAGATCGACCCGGCGGTGATCTCCGGGCCCTTCATCACGACGATGGTGGACGTGCTGGGGCTTGTCATCTACTTTGAAATTGCCCGCCGGGTCCTTGGCATTTCATGACGGAAACCCGGCCTTTCCCGAATCTTTTCAAGGCTCTCTCGTAAAGGGTGCCATTTTTTGCACTGTGTCAACGGACAGGGAAAATGTC
>NPIE01003921.1_pt1 | contig 13724 bp, 16 predicted proteins | sample 8637661 | NCBI WGS metagenome assembly NPIE01 (sample SAMN07420842, study PRJNA396082) | bioreactor metagenome | isolation source: sample BA12 brine-fed electro-methanogenic bioreactor BA | place: Japan: Kochi | collected 2016-12-09 | reverse complement strand
CGAGGAGAGCCGTGAAGCAATAGCATCGAGATTCCAACCAGGAGCTTTGTCGGAATGACGGAATTGGGCGTTTTCGGAATAACCGTTCTTGGTCAAACCATTATTCAGAGAGTAGAAGGGAAAAGCAAAGAGGGCAGGTAAGGTTCTGCGATATTGAAAAGCTCTTAATCCCCTCTCGAGAGGGGTGGCGACGGTTCCATCGTTGACGGGGTGTGTGCACATCAAGAACGGACCTCATGTTCAGTCATGACGGAATTCTTTACCAAGAACGAACAACCTGGACGCGTAGCGTCGGAACGAAGAACCGGTATTCTTGGCGAGGACTGAGGACCGTTGACGGGCAACGCTGTTTTCATCAGCGACCAGCGGGTTTTTGATCTTAAGCGTACAGCGGTTCTTTGGAGCGAGATGCTGAAACAAGTTCAGACGGATTGTGAGGTTTTCAGAACGATCTTGATCTTCATACCTCTATCCTCACACCTCTGACCTCTTTTCCCACTCTGGGTTGTTTTTTTGTCCTTCACATGAATCTCGAGTATTCTATTACTCCGGATATCAATCCGGCGAAGACCTCTAGAAGCTCTATGTCTGCCTTGCTCCAATCAAATTGGCCGCTAAGCCTTTCCAGTCCGACGAAACCGACGGGCATCTGCCTAGAGAAAATAGGAATGACCACAAGTGAAACGACTCCTTGCTGCGCAAGAACTTCTGCTTCTCTGCTTGCCTCCTCTGGGAGTTCACTGACTACATAAGAATGCACCCCGCCTTTTTTCATTTCCTTTATCCACCAGGAGAACTCCTCGAACGGCATGTTTTGAAGATGGGGTTTGGCGGTCTCAACGCCTTTTTTACACCATTCGTGGGTGTTCCTGGTCGAATTGGTCCTGTAGTCCAACAAGAAGACATTGGACCTGTCAGCAGAAGTGAGCATCCCAAGTTGTCCAAGCGCCTTTTCTATCGCGTCGTCTATGTTCTCGTACTCCTTGAGCGCTCCGGAAACCTCTGAAATGACCCGTTCGAAATTCTGTCTCCACTGAAGCTCTGCCGCCACCTTCCGGTAGGCGCTTGTGTCTCGGGCCACAATCATTGTTACTATGGAGTTTTGGAGATCAAGCACCTTCAGACAAATCTCAACCTGAAGTTTCTCGCCGCTCTTCATAGTGAGAAACGAATCAGTTGTACACATTCCCTTTATCTGAAGATCGGCTCTGATCTTCTTCATCTCAGAATCAAGATCACCGGCCACCGAATAAAAACTCATCTCAAGAAGCTCTTCGTAAGAATATCCAAGCTTCTGAACAACGCTGTTGTTGGCTTCGACTATTCTACCGGGCCTCAAGGGATCGTCGAGACTCACGAGAAAGATCATGTCGTCAATCAGGTTGGAGAAACCTTCATACTTGCTCTTTAGATACTTGTTCAGCGTGTAGAATTTATCGCACCTTGGGGTCCCTCCGACAAATGGGTCCTCTGAAACCGTCTCTACGTGCATATTCCATCTCAGCTTGGAAATCCGTTCAGATAATGTCTTGATCTCCGACGCACCGTTGTCAACGATGTATACTTTTATTGGTTCCACACGACCCCTCCGTTTCTGGGTAGAAAGAAATCCTACTCAGGATTGAAACACCGTCTTCCCGTTCAGAATGGTTTCCCTAACACCAAGATTTTCATCCAGTAATACCAGATCTGCGCGATAACCCTCGGAGATTCTTCCGCGATCCTTTATGCCAATAGAATTCAGAGAATTGAGGGAGGATACCATTGCAAGCTCCTTCAGTGAGCATCCCGTGAACTCCCTGAAATTTCTGACAGCTCCGCTGAAGACAAGCACAGCAGCGGCTATTGTTCCGTCCTCCAAAGTAGGCCTTCCATTTTTCAGAATGACCTTCTGTCCTCCCAGTTCATACTCTCCATCGGGCATGGCCGTTGCATCGATAGTATCGGTAACTATCATAATCTTCTTCGGACCCTTTATTCCAAAGATAAGCTTCACAAAACCCGGTAAAGAGTGAATACCATCCATTATCATCTCTACCGAAAAAGGAAGCGAAAGAACAGCTCCAACGCAGCCCAGTTCCCTGTGATGAAGTGTGTTCATCCCGTTAGGGAAGTGGGTTATTCTATCGCAGCCTTGATTGAGTGCTCTCTCCATATCCCCGTACGTTGCATCGGTATGTCCCAGCGAAAGAGTTATACCGCGCTTCTGTATCAGCTCTTGTGCCTGTGAGAATCCCTCGAGCTCCGGAGCCATAGTGATGAGCTTCACCGATTCGATAAGCGTCTCCTCGATTTCCTTAAGGTCGATGCTTCGAATGAGTTCTGGATTCTGAGCTCCCTTCCTCTTCAGACTCAGGTAGGGGCCTTCATAGTGAATGCCCCCAACTGAAGTCAGAGTGTTATTTTTTATGTAATCTCTTACTACCCTGGCTGCTGAAAGGATGGCCGAAGGAGTCGAGGACATAGTAGTAGGCAGGAAATACGTCACTCCTTGAGAATAAAGGAAGTTCTCCCACTTTTCGAGATCTTTTTGACTCATGGAAAGAGTGTCCACACCTACTGAACCATGAGTATGGGGATCGACAAATCCCGGCATCAATATTCTCTCGAATTCTTGTGCCCCTTGAATTCGTCTAATTCCCGAGATTACGTTTTGTTCAGTTTCAACACTTCCCACAAATTCTCCATCGATAGGATCAACGATCAACACATTCTCGAACCTCATATTCCTTCTGTCCTCCCTGTCATGAATGAATCATGGCCAGGTTATCTGATTACCCGTCGACATCTTTCCTCTTCCCATAAGAACTCTCTCATCGAGGTCGAAGATGCCCCTGTAGTAGGCCGAATAGACTGCGAACCACTGGAGAGGAATCATAAGAAGGAAGGGGGCAAAGAGCGGGTCAAAGTCGCCGTAATCCTTCACGTCAAAGCGTATTATCTCTGCGCCGTTAGACTCGGCGATTTTTATGACCCGTTCGCTCATGTCTCTCGATTCGTCGCTACCCACAAGGAAGACCATCACCGGCTTATGACCGTCCAGCATTTCCGCAGGGCCGTGTCTGAACTCCGACGTTTCCATGAATGAAGCATTGACTCTCATGTTTTCCATGAAGACAGTCAGTCCGAACTTATAGCCTATGGCGTAGGCCGCCCCGCTGGCGAGTACGTAAAAGAGATCACTCTCCTGATACTTTCTCGCCAATCTGTAGGCTCTTGATTCCTCATCCTTGTATATTCTGCCCAGTAGTTCTGGCATAATCTGTATCTGTTCGAAGAGCTTCGAAACCTCTCTGCCTTTGAGCCTGGCTATTTCAAGACTGAAAATGAAGGCTCCGGCGAGTGGAAGTATAAACAGTCCATTAGAGTCGTAGACTATCGATTCGTCGGCTTCCCTTGCCAGAATGCTGTCGGGTTTGCTTGTAAATGAAATCGTTGTCGCTCCCTTTTCGTTGGCAAATCTAAGTGCTGCCGCAGTATCTTCGGTATTTCCAGAGAAGGAGGCCAGTATTACCAACGCATCCTTGTCAAGTCTTGAAGGATTCGTCCATATGAAATCATAACTCTTGAAGTAATTAGAGGGAAGATCCGTCATCTTCTTGAGTATATAATCACCTGAATAGAGATTACACCAAGAGTTCCCGCTACCTACCCAGTAAATCTGCTTAAAGCCTTTATCTAAAGCAGTTTTTGCAAGACTCTTGATCCTTTCCGTATGCTCATCAAGGAAGGCGGAAAGATCCTTCTCAAGAGAAGGGGCAGTAAAGAGCACGCTTTGTTTTGCATCATTCAAAAAATCTTCAATTGTCAATCCAAACACCTCCAAATATCTATCAAGAAGTTTAGTTAATCTCTCGGTGAGGTACATGATTCCCTTATGATCAGTCGTGTAGGCAGTTTGGTAAGTTCCTTTTCATATCTCTGACCTCTTATGTTCATCAATATCCTTTTCGCGGCCATACAACCAATTTCTCTCGTATCCTGAGCCACAGATGTTATTGGAGGATTACACAGATCAAACCAAACAATATCGTCGAAGCTTATTACCGATAGATCTCGAGGAATCTCTATTCCCATGTCCTTCGCAGCAAGAAGCAGTCCCGCCGCCATATAGTTGTTTGTTGCAATTACCGCTGTAATATCTTTGTTCTGTCCCAAGAGAGAGACGCCGCTTTTGTAAGCTCCCTCCACCCTGAAACCGCCAAGTTTGACCCACGACTGCTTTTCTTCTATGCCATGCTTTGAAAGCGCTTTGCTGTATCCGGCAATTCGATCGTAGTTTGTGCTAATGTCGAGCGTATCAGAAAGGAAACCGATTCTCCTGTGCCCAAGCTCCAACAGATATTCAGCTGCCTCAAAACCCCCACCGAGGTCATCGCTGACAATCATGTCAACATCAAGGCCTTCAATGATTCTGTCAATTAGCACTATGGGAATCTCGGACTTCACAAGATCCTTCAAATGATCGGAATTGCTACGCGAGACCGGAGCGAGTATCAAGCCATCTACCTGTTTCTGAAAAAATCGATCTATTGATGTTTTCTCGACCTCCACTTTTTCGTCGGTACTTGTGACAATCAAACTGTACCCTTCGGGGACAATAACATCGCTTATCGCTCTCGCTATCGTAGAAAAAAAGGGATTCTGAATATCGCCCACAATCAGTCCGATGTTCTTCGTCTCGCCGGTAACCATGCTCTTGGCAATGTAGTTTGGCTTGTAGTTCAGTTTCTTTGCGGCCGCCAGGACCTTTTCTCTAGCCTTCTTGCTGACGTATCCGTACTTCCCGATCGCCCTCGCTACCGTTGCCCTCGAGAGTCCCGTCTCTTTCGCAATGTCGTCCAGCGTCGCTGCCATGCTCCATCACCCACTTAAAATGCACGTGCTTAGTAAAATCGTTTCTGATAACGATATCAGACTCTTTGATCTATTCTATCTTATTATCTTAAGTTATGTCAAGTTCAATAAACGGATAAAAGTCGCTCTCAAACTGGATACACATTTATCTGTGTTTTGTGGTTATAATTGTGTTGAATGAGAAATGAGAACGCTCTCATATTATACTAACGGTTGTTTGTTGTTCTTCTCATTCATTTCAATCATGGAGGTGCATCTTTGAAGACAATTACCAGATTCTCGAAAAGGTTCGACAGCACGCTTCTAAAGGCAACGGCTACAATCAAGGAGTCCGAAGTCTTTATAGACGATAGTATCTCCTGCGATTTCAGAGCGATTGTAGTCCCATGGTACTTGATGGACAGAGTGGTTAGAAAAGTCAGAGGTAAGGATATCTCGGCAGCTTGCGGGTCGGGTTTCCCTTTCGGGTTCGAGACGACAGAAACCAAGGCTTATATGATTAGGGAGTCGCTTCGGCTAGGTCCCGAAGTGAGAGACATAGATATAACGGCCAATATTTCAGCTATGAAATCCGGAGACTGGGATTACTTTGAAAGGGAGCTCTCTTATCTTTCCGGTCTTCTGAAAGATGTCGTCTGCAAAGTAATCATCGAAGTATCTTATCTCGAGACCAGCGAAATAGAAAAGGCTTGCTCTATTTTGATGAAGCTTCCTTACGTCGACTTCGTCAAGACAGGTACGGGATACGGTTCAAGAGCCACTACGGTAGAGGACGTCAGGATTATCAAGAGAGTTGTCGGAGATGAAAAAGGAATAAAGGTATCGGGAGGAGTGGAGTCTCTCTCTCAAGTTGAGGAATTCATGGCCGCAGGTGCTGACATCTTTGGTTCCAGCAACGCTATAACTATATACAGGGAATTCAACGAAAAATACCCTGGAAGAGCCGACCTTGCATGCAAAGAACACGAATGGAGGCAAAAATGAAGCTGTTTATAGATGATGGAAACGTCCAAGCGATAAGTGAGTTGTTCGATTTAGGGTTCTTTTCTGGGATAAGCACTAATCCAAGTATTCTGAAGAGAACGGGAAGAAAACCACTCGAAGTCATAAAAGATATGTTGAATAGGTTTACGGGCCCTCTCTTTGTCCAGTGCGCCTCGAGAGGTCACGATGAAGTGCTCAAAGAGGGAAATGAACTCTTCAGGCTCGACCCCGAAAGGATAATTCTCAAGATCCCCTTCTCGAGAACAGGCATAAGGGTCTTGAGAGAATTCAAGCAGATGAATATAAATACTTTGATTACCGGGGTCTTCTCAGTTCCTCAAGTACTGATGTCTGCAGAAGCGGGCGCCGACTATGTGGCGCCATATGCGAACAGGATCGAAAACCTGGGAATAGATCTTTCTGTTGTTGGGAGTATGCAGAAAGTATTGTCCAACGGGAGCTACGAGACAAAACTAATCGCTGCAAGCTTCAAGACTCTGACACAAATCTCCAAGATGGCCGAGCTGCCTATATATGGAATGTCGCTTCCCGTAGCTATGTACAACGAGTTCTTCTCACACAGCGGAACACTGAAGGCAATCGAAAACTTCGAGGCAGATTGGGATTCAATCGAAGACCGTGAATGGGTTCCTCTGAAATCATGAGTTCCCATCTTGTTTGAAAGCGAGGTTAATTCTTGAAGTACATAATGGCACATGACCTGGGTACAACTGGAGACAAGGCAACTTTGTTCAGCCAAACAGGATCTCTTGTCACTTCATCCTTCGCCGGTTATGAAACCTTCTACACTGGTCCCGGAATGGTTGAGCAAGATCCCGAGGCATGGTGGACTGTCTTTTGCACGACAACTTCCGAAATCATTCAGAAGGCAGAAATCGACAAAAAAGATATCTCTGCACTCAGTATTAGCGGGCAGATGATGGCAGTAGTGCCGGTAGATAGATCGGGTAAACTGCTCAGAAGGGCAATTATTTGGGCAGATTCGAGAAGCACCGAACAGGCAAGAGAACTTCTATCTAAAATTCCGGAAAGCGATCTTTACAAGATAACTGGTTCCAGACTCTCGCCCACCTATCAGGGATTGAAGATAGCCTGGCTAAAGAAGTACGAACCCGATCTATATGAAAGAACTTTCAAGTTTCTTCAGGCAAAGGATTACATAAACCTTCGCCTGACAGGTAAGTTTGCGACAGACTTTTCCGATGCAGTTATGACAGCTCTATTTGATATCTCGAGGTTAGAGTGGTCCGAAAAATTGATTTTCGCTCTCGGAATTGAAAGTTCAAAGCTTCCCGATGTATACGCCTCCATTACCGACTTGGGAGAAATAAAGAAAGGAGTGGCGGCGGACCTCGGCCTTCCAAACTCATGCAAAGTGATACTCGGAGCAGGAGATGGTTGCAGCGCGGCCGTGGGAGCAGGCGCCGTTGAAGTGGGCGACACCTACCTATACCTCGGATCCTCCGCCTGGATTTCCACAATAACGGAAGAGCCTCTACTAGAGAAGGAAATGCGTGTGTTCTCTGGGGCGCACGCAGTAAAAGGCCTTTACTTTCCGTCAGGCACTATGCAGGCTGCCGGAACCTCATACAGCTGGATTAAGGATATTCTGTACGTTGATGTGTCCATGAAAGAAAGCGATCTTGATATCTATTCTCATCTTGACACCCAACTCTGCCAATCTCAATTTCACAGTGAATCAATACTGTATCTTCCATATCTGCTTGGAGAAAGAAGTCCCATATGGAATTCCCATGCAAGAGGTACTTTCATAGGATTGTCTGCCTCCCACAAGAAGATAGACATCGTGCGAGCAGTAATCGAAGGCGTTTCGATGAATCTTAAATGGATTCTGGAAAGTCTGGAAGAGTCTCTGCCAATCGGTAAGATTCGGGTCATCGGAGGAGTAATAAAAAGCAGAATTTGGAAGCGAACAATCTCAACCATTCTCGGAAAGACGATCACCATTCCGCAAAACGTCGATGAAGCTACTTCAATCGGCGCGGCAATGATAGCCGGAGTTGGTGCCGGGCTTTTTGATTTCTCCGCGGTTCGGAATTTCGTCGTTGATTTCGAAGAAATCGAGCCGATCGGGGATGAGCAAGAAGATTACCTGAGACTTTACGGACTCTTCAAAGAATCGTATAGTGCTTTAGAGAAGACATTTGAAGGGCTTAATGGAGTCAGAAGGGGTTAGTCAACGTAACGAGAGTTGTATCTAAAGAGGGTGTCGCAATCATACTACGTAGAGAGATTCGCGACACCCTGTTTTTTTGTTCTTTGAAATCGTCTTCAAATAATCTCGATTATAGGGAAATAGCTTTCCTAAACGAACCTGTCTTTTGAACATACGACGTTCATAACTCTTGTTTTTCGACAATTATTACCTTGAAATGGCTCCCTGCGCATGTTCAAAAGTCTCGTCTCATAGCTAAATTGCAGTATCATTTTGCTGCATTTCTTGCTTCTGTCGACTTCCTTTTGAACATGACTGTTCCATAAGTTCTTCGGTACTTTCTAACCTATATTAATGCATTCAGCCATAATGGCTTCTCACAGCCATCAATCTTTTGAACAACTTCAAGAATATCTTCTCAAGAGGCCTATCACAGTTATCTACAATCAATGTTCAAAGCAGAAAAGTTTTGAACACGGCCTCAAATACTTTGCAGAAAAGAAGTCTGAAAGTTTTCGACGAGTTTTGAACATGCCTAATTATTATTATCTATAAAAGATATATAGAATAAAGAAAAGACCTATAAGAACACCCTATCGAAAACCAAAACACCATAAATAGTTAGTATAACTGATTATATAGATCTATAGACTATTAGAATATTTTTAGGAAATCAAAAAGCATCTATGACTGAAAATTCTTTATCCACAATTATCGACTCATGCTCACTTCCATTAGAAAAATCAACCTTACTTAGATCTACAAGAAACAGAGTGGAGCAATCATAAGACCTGAAATACAACTTGAGATTCTTATTGTCCTTTATGGTAACCCACTGAGTGTTCTCAAAAGATGCCGGACCACTTCCTTCTCTTTTCGAAACTCCGGCGGGAATATCCACCGCATTTAGAAGATAAAGAGCAAGCATTATTCCTTCCTCTTCCGTTTCAACTGCATTAGAAAACTCCCTTAAAAGAGTTATCCTAACAAACCAGGAGGGAGGAGTTCCATCACCTGGAATCCCAACGTAACCGCTGCCAAAGCCCATTCCTTTATATGTTATCCCGTTGATTTCAGCTTCTTTCATATACGAGCTGAGATCGCATAGTTTCTCAGGTTTTCCAGATGCCACGGAAGCTCCGTAGCATTCGTGAGAACTCCATTTGGATTATCGTAGATATTCATTTCACCATCTATGAACTCCACAACCATGCTTCCACCACACTTGTCATGTAAAGAAAGGTAAAGAGGGGAAACTTCCCCGAGAAGTTCATTTGATTCTCCCCAAATAGTCATTTCTTCAAGCCCTTTCTTGACTGATTCAAGTACGTCAAAGTTTCCAAGAATCCAGGCTGGTAGATCGAACAACTCACTAACATTTGAAGAATCTGAATTCGGAGAGACTTCTTCATACTCTGTCCCTGGTAACCAAAGCGCGCTCAAAGACAATCCCGCAAATCAATATTTATTTTCCCACGAAACTGCTTCAGACCCATCGGGTATATGACTGCTAAAACTATCGCCCCTGTTGAAGAATACGACTTTCGAGTTCAGAGGATAGGCAAACTCCATACTTCTAGCTGAAATAACCATACCGTTATTCTTTTAAGGCGAAAGAAGGAACTATCCAATCGAAACGGAAAGAAATACCGCTAAAGCAACAAATACTACTGACAATTTTCTCACTCATTTACGTCCTCTAGATGAAAGTGTTAAAGGTTAAAATGGGAGCAGATTTGACTCGTGATCCCACTTAATTGAAGAGAGTCAATCTGTATTAGTCGTGCAATAGAAGCGTAAAACCTCTATTATTCGGAATCCTTACCTATAAAGGCCAACACTATGTGATTAACACCGAAAACCAGCAGAGTGATCCCAATCATTACTGCAACTGAAAGACCAGCAATTAGAGGATGCAAAACAAGAATTACACCTCCAATGAAAACAAATACATTGAAGACTATGCTTAGAAAATAGATCCCCTTTCCTGCAGGTTTAAGTCTGTCAGCGTTGATAAGGTTATTGATCGCATCAACTATGAACCAGATGGCTATGATGAAAGCGAAAACATTAGCTGCAAAGAGTGGTCTGAACAAGAATATGATCCCAGTAATTACCAAGAGTATTCCGAGAACTAGAGCGAAAAACACCTTTGCTCCAGTTCTGTTCTCCACTTTGAAGAAGGCGACTATTAAAACAATCCCTCTAACAAGAACTACTATGCCAAGCATAATCGCAAGTGTTGAGAATGTCGCTAAAGGATGACTTAAAGAAAACACCCCTCCAAGTACTAGAAAGAAGCCCACAAGAAGAGAAATCCAATCGAATTTCTTCACCTCTGCCATACTATCCCCACCTCTCCAATTTTGCGAAATAAGTCTAGCATCAATTAATCTTGGTAACTATGAGGCGCCACTTTGTTCCATGAAATCCAACGGAGCTCCATTTCACTTCCGTAAAAACAATGTTCATTCCATGCGAAAAAAAGTGTATGTGTACTCACCAAGACCGAACGGATTCTTCTCTAGAAATCTTTTTCATATAATATTATAACATTTAGAATAACCAATCCTGAGTATCAATGACACATAGCTCCGGTTGTACTCCGCTACTTCAATAAACTCGTCAAGAATTCTACTCTTCTCCTTCTTTTCAGCCTTTCTGTACTTCTTTGAGTATTTCTCGATCAATTCAGTCATGTCTATTCTCTTCATCTTCGCATCTACCTCTTTCAACTTGGCATTCGCGAAGATTATCCCCTTGATCCTTACCTTTCGAGTAGTTTTATTTTTGATGCAACGTTACCCTTTTCGAGTAGATTATTTGTGATGCATGTCTCAGAATTCAAACGGACCGCTCAAAGATCAAACTGGTTGGGCCGATGCCTTCTGGCGGGCATGGGCTCCTTTCTGCACTCAGGAATAGGATACTGCGCGGTGAAGAACAATCAGATAGTTTCCCGGTGTATCATGATATATTCCGGAGGAGAGCGTCGGGAATTGGGACTCGAGACGCATGAGAAATTCCGAGGACTGGGTCTCGGCTCTCTTACGGCAGCTCTATGTGTAACCTGCATAGATTTAGGATTAAGGCCCGAAGGGCACAGCAGGGAGAACAACCCTGCCTCAATTGTTGTAGCAGCAGAGAAGGTAGGATTGTCAGATCCTGTACATTACAAGAGTCTATTCTTGAATCTTGCAGATGGCTCATAGCATCGATACTTAGTCAGCTTGGATTTTCGAATGAAATATCATTCACCAAAAGAGATCTGTCGATGAATTTCAATAACAAAATGTGAATGTGTGCTAAAATTTATATGAAAGCCATGAGTTAATTTCTCACAAGGCCAGATTATTTGAAGTGCGCTTCTAATTCAGTAATCTCAGCCTTTCAACCCCTCTTCTGGCTCTTTTCCTAAGTCGATAAGGAGGAATCAAATATGTCTTATAAACACTATTATGTTAGCGACAACGCAATGTCCTCTGGGGACTACGAAGTTCATTCAGTGGATTGTGTTGAAATGGTTAGAGTCAAATCTAAAACGTATCTTGGCTATTTCAACAACTGCCAAGATGCGGTTAGGAAGGCAAGCGACATTTATCCTAATGTATTCGGCTGCAAGTACTGCTCGCCAGGGTGTCACAAGAGGTAGCTATCTTTGACTGTGTAAAAGCAACAGAGTCTCTGTAGATTCATTCAGTTAGTTGAATGTACAAACTATTACAATAACTAGATTTGATCAACTAGGGAGGTGTTAAGCGAGATTTCGTTTTCCGACCTCTTCACTACGTTATTATCTATTCACAAAAGCCGACCATGCTAGAATTATTTGAATCAGATTGTTCTTGTGTCTAAGGATTTCTAGCCTCTAGAGGAGAAAGTCATTTGAACGACGGCAGAATAAAGGTTGGAATCGGTTTTGCGACGGGGCGCAGGCATTTTCAGAGAGTTTTGCGCAGCTACGTCTACAACTGGAAAGAATCTGAACTGGTTGACAGCAAAGAACTAACCCTGAATCTATTTGTTGCGTATGATCTGAACTACAAGAACACAAAGAAGGCAAATTACACCAAGATCAGTTCCAGTGTGGACGAATTACTGTTCTCCAAACATTTCATAGGTCAGAAGGAAGTTGAAGAAGAAAAGAGATTGCTAATCAAGCGTGGGATTGTTGATTTGGAAGAAGCTTCGTTGGTTTTTGGAAAAGGATACGCTTCCCAGAGAAACATTGTTCTTTACAGTGCTCTAAAAAATCACATCGATTGCCTTCTCTATCTTGATGACGACGAGTATCCAGTTGCCGTTACGAACGACATGGGTTCTGTTTCCTGGATGGGCCAGCACGTTTTGAAAACACATTTGAATAGCATTGATCAGGCCGATATCACCTACGGTTATCACTGCGGATACATTTCACCGATCCCCTTCATAGAGTTTTCGCCGGCGCTACCCGAAGATACTTTCAGACTCTTCATTGAGGCGATTAGCAACGACATAGTCAAGTGGGAAACTCTTAGGAAGCTTATTCAAGCCGGAGGGGTATCATATGCCAATCCTGAGATTCTGAACAATAATGAAGTCTTTGAAGTTGAAGAGATAAATCATGCGAAGTTTATCTCAGGATCGAACCTCTGTTTGAATCTGAAGAACCCAAGCAGAGTATTTCCCTTCTATAATCCCCCTGGAGCACGTGGCGAAGATACTTTCTTGAGTACCTCCCTGAGTGACAGGAGGGTGCTTAAAGTGCCAATTTACGCCTTTCACAACGCTTTCTCGACGTACAACCACATATTAATGGGTGTTCTCCCTACCAGGCTTAGACCAATAAGAGCCGATTCGAGAGAGATAGTAAGGCGTTTCTACAGATCATGCATTGGATGGATAAGATACAAGCCTCTGCTTCTCTACATAACAGATCGCGACAACTATTCAGGGAAGATTGAAGAGATGAAGATCAACCTTAGGGAGACATTACCTTCTATTTCTTCTTACTTTGGTACCGATTCATTCTACAACATTTCCAGAGAGCTGAATAAGTATCATAAATCGGTTGAGAAACACTACGAGCAATTTGAAAGAGCTAAAGGGATTTGGTCAAAGATATCGGCTTATCTCTGGGAAGCTAATTAAGGATTGTGAATAGTTACTTAATCTGAAGATTAAATGGAGTCCCTAAAGAAAAAATCAGAACTTCTCGGGTTTTTCTGCCTGGAGATCGAAAATATGTCCACATTCTCTGCAAACACGCACGATCACCTCAGACCCCATCGAAAGAGGCTTTCCCAAAGGCATAAGTGCTGCATAGCCTGACCAGTAACCCTTCCCTATGTCCAGCGAGCCACAGTTTGGGCACTTGTCTGTTCGAATCATCAAGCGCCTTCAGTTGAAATTTCAGATAGAATAAATCAAGACTCTATTAGAAAGAAGTTCTAAGAACAGTATAGCCGGTTTATCTTTTTTCATAAGCCGTACTCGGATCTCGAGGCACCATGATAATGGTAAGTTTGCCCTGCGTTTCTTGCTCTTCGTTGTCGTTGTGGTATAGTAACGCTTGAAAATCCAAACCCACAGGTAGCTAGTCCCGTCATTTTTTTGAAGAGATGAAACCTGCAAACAGAACAACAACAGCACCGGCAAGAAATTGGCACTTATTCACGCATTTCACCTCTTCTAAGAAGTCTCAAAA
>NPIE01005554.1_pt1 | contig 13731 bp, 14 predicted proteins | sample 8637661 | NCBI WGS metagenome assembly NPIE01 (sample SAMN07420842, study PRJNA396082) | bioreactor metagenome | isolation source: sample BA12 brine-fed electro-methanogenic bioreactor BA | place: Japan: Kochi | collected 2016-12-09 | reverse complement strand
GCGATGTTCACACGGATCGTGTTCAGGGCCGCGCGGGACAGGCTGACCGTGAACGGCAGCTGGCTCAAGTCGTCTGACAGCAGAGCGATGTCGGCTGTCTCAAGAGCCGTGTCCGATCCGGCCCCTCCCATCGCGATACCGATGCTCGCGGTTGCCAGAGCCGGCGCGTCGTTGATGCCGTCGCCAACCATGGCGACCTTGCCGTAGTCGGCGAGCAACGTCTGGACCGCGCCCACCTTGTCTTGAGGCAGCAGGCTCGCCTCGAACCGATCGGCTCCTACCTGCGCGGCGACGCTGGCTGCGACTCGCTCGTTGTCGCCTGTCAGGATGACGGCGTGCTTTACGCCAGCCTCCCGGAGGTCCGAGATCACTGACGGGGCATCCTCACGCACCTGGTCCGCCACGGCGATCAAGCCGTGAGGTCCACCCTCATCTCCCACCAGCAGAACGGTCTTCCCTTCGCCTTCCAGGGCGATCACTTGCACCCGTACATCGTCCGCCACCTCTGGGAAGATCTTGAGGCTTCCTATCCGAAGACGTCGTCCGTCCACCGTCGCGGAAGCACCCGCCCCGAAGGTCGCCTCGAAGTCGTCTGACTCCAACATGGTGATTCCCTGACGGTCGGCTTCGTCAAGGACCGCCCTGGCCAGAGGATGCTCGGAGTGTCGTTCAATGGCTGCCGCGTCTGCCAACACCGATACGACCGCGACGTTCTCGTCCAATGCAACGACATCGGTGACGGCGGGCGCGCCCATAGTCAGGGTTCCCGTCTTATCGAAAGCGACGGCAGTGACTGACCCCATCTGCTCCAGGTGCACGCCACCCTTGATGAGCACGCCCCGCTTGGTGGCGTTGGAGATCGCGCTTACGATCGCGATCGGCGTGGACACGACCAGCGCGCACGGGCAGCTGACCACAAGGAGTGTGAGGCCCCGATAGATCCACGGCTCCCACGGTTGTCCGGCAAGCAGCGGCGGAAGCAGCACGATGCCAGCGGCAAGGCCGATGACGATGGGCGTGTAGACAGCGGCGAACTTCTCAACGAACGCCTGCGACGGCGCCCTGTGGGCCTCCGCATCTTCGACCATATGGATGATCTTTGCGATGGTCGTGTCCTCGACCCGCTTCGTCACCTGAACGCGAAGCAGTCCTTGCACGTTGAGCGTGCCCGCGTAGACCCCATCCCCGACGGTCTTCTCGACCGGTATTGACTCACCGGTGATGGCCGCTTGGTCGACGGACGAGACTCCTGAAACGACCACGCCATCCATGGCGAGCTTCTCTCCCGGCCGTACGTGCATGATGTCGTCGACGACAACCTCTTCCACGGGAACGTCCGAGACGACGCCGTCCCGTTCCACACGAGCGGATCTGGGCGCGATGTCCATCAGCTCGCGAATCGAACGCCGGGCTCGGTCCATCGTCCAACCTTCGAGCATTTCGGATATCCCGAACAGGAGGGCAACGACTCCGGCCTCCTCGTACTCGCCGATAGCGACAGCACCGATGACGGCCACGCTCATCAGGACCGACATATTGAGGTCGCGCCGAGGTATGGCCCTGATCGCCTTTCGGTAGTTCGACCACCCACCGACGATGGTAGCGACGATGAAAGCCGTCATGCCGATGACCTGCGCGTCGAGTACGAATTCGGCGATGTAGCCGATGATCACGGCGGCCAACGCCACGAGAACGCGACGCTTCTCCCAGTCAGGTCCGGCAGACGCGCGAGGTCGCGCCGGAGCGTCGGCCGGCTCTATCCGATAGTTCTCCGCCTTGCCTTCCTTGCGAATGGCTTCGAGGTCAGCGACGCCCTCGACCACCAGGGTTCCCGTTGTGGCGTTCAGACGCGCCCCGGTGACACCGGGGAGAGCGGCGACGTTCTTCTCGAACTTCGCCGCGCAGTCGAGGCAAGTGATCCCCTCGACTCGAAGCGTCTTCTTGGTAGGCTCTGCAGTTGCGATTGACATGAGACCTCCGGCACTCCATGGTACGATGGCACAAACGCTCAAACGCTTGTTGGAGTATATTCCCGGAGTACATAACGGTCAAGCCGTGACTTGAATGTAAGGAGTTGCCGTTATGGCGAAGCCGAAGGACATCCCTGTGTGCGACGTTGTCTCCGTGCATGCGGAGACCGTCGAAGCGCTGCAGCCAACGGTACGCGGCATCATCGGCGCTGGCGAAGTCGTGGCGCTGCTTGCAGACGACACCCGCTTCCGCGTGCTGTACGCGCTGAGCCAGTCGGAACTGTGCGTTTGCGATGTGGCCGCCATCATCGAGTCGACCACAGCTGTCGCCTCGTACCACTTGCGCCTGCTGTACCGCGCCGGACTCGCGAAGTACCGGCGCGAAGGGAAGCTCGTCTACTACGATCTTGCGGACCCAGCTATCCGTCCGCTTCTAGCGGCGGCACTCGACTACGTGCGACTGCGAGAAGACTCCGCCACGGAATGACCCTGGGATCAAGAGTCCTTGAGGACGTGCGCAGTAGCCGTGGCCACGCACATCTCTTCGTCGTACGCCCTTCAACAACGCTGGAGGCTCCCGAAGGAGCCTCCACGCATCCAACATCTGAGTCGCTGATCACCGGTCACACCTCGAGGTGTTGTTCGACCGATCGTGATACTGGTCGCAGTCCCGGTCGCAGTCCCGGTCGCGGCTCCGGGTCCTGGTCGTGGGCTGCTGCGGCGCAGAGTAGTTGCTGCGGATGGTCGTGCGCGGGTCTTGCGGCGCCGGTGTGCTGGTGACCATCTGCGGCGGTGTGGGCGCAGGAGTGGCGGTGACCATCTGCGAGGGGTCCGGAGCCGCCACGCTCGGCATGCTGGAAGCCTCCATGCGGGTGGGTGCAGCAGGCGAGACTGGCGTCGCGGTCCTGGTCGCCGCTGCAGACACGCCGATTCCGCCCAGGACGAACCCAGCGACGAGCGCTGCCGCGATGCCGGCGATGAACCTCGTTCTCTTCATACTGTTTGCTCCTCTCGAATAGCGGGCGGCTCGCGTGTGTCGCTCTGCCCGTTCACAAGAGGAGTCGACCCCCGGCGCGATTCCTTACAGTCTTCGTCCGATCACCGGTCTTGCGAAGTCGAGTCCAACGGTGCGTAGCACGAGTCTTCCCACGTGTCGCCGGTGTGGGACGTCGAGCCATCTCCGCTCCCCGACGTCGAACCGGTCGGCGTATGAACGGGGTCCACGGTGTTCTGCGTGCCGCTGTCCATTCCCGAGGGGTAAGAACCCATCGTGCTTGTGGCGGTGTCGCGGTTCGAACCGTCCCCCGTCATATGTGAGGAGTCGGTCGACCATGTGTCTGCGCCCGACTCCGTGCCGCTGTGCGACTGGTCATGCATCCGGTCGCCCGCCCACGTGGACGTCGTCAACGATTCGCCATGGGAGGCCCCGTCGTCGACTCGTTCGGTGGATTCGATGGTCGTGCTCGACGTCTCATCGTCCCGGTGGGATTCGACCGAGGCGGCGCCAGCCCCCGCAACGATCGTCACGGCGAGCAGGCCGGCCACGACCTTCGCGGCAGGGACCGTCCGGTCCGGCGAGAGCGCGTAGCCGAGCTGTGCCGCCAGATCGGGCACTCTCCCCAGCCACAACCCGGCCCGCTCGAATATCGTATGCCCCATCTTGCCCGTCGGAATCATGAACGGAAGCAGCGCGGAGAGCCGGTCGAGCCGATCCGCCATCTTCGCCTCTTCTCGGCAGCGATCGCAGATGATCAGGTGCGACTGCAGCCGCTGCTCCTCCTCGGCATCAAGCCCGGTTCCTTTGCGCTTGTAGATCGCAGCCGTCGTGTCGCGACAGTCCGAAGGAAGCTTCGCGACCTCACCATAGGTCCGTCCGAACGCGTCCCTGGCTCGGCTGACAAGCGTATCGACAGCCCCGGGAGTGATGTCCAAGGCGTCAGCCATAGCGGCGGCCGACTCGTGGTGCATCTCCCTTAAGATGAGCGCGGTCCGATAGCGCGGTCGCATCCTGCGAAGCGCGAGGAAGACGTCACGGGCGTCCTCACGACCGGAGAACTCGTCTGCGGCGTCGGTCGCCGACTCTGCAGCGTCCTCTATCGCCTCGTCATCGACGGTCACGGGAGCCCGAACTCGGGCACGGATCGCGTCGACGGTCACGTGCCGAGCCACCCCGTACAGCCAAGCACGTGGCTTCTCGATCCCGTCACGAGGTGCCTTCAGGAAGCGGACGAAGACCTCTTGGGCCGCGTCGGCAGCCGCTTCCGGGTCCATCAACCGCGCAAGGCAGTAGCCGTAGATCGGCTTGTGATAGCGGCGGTAGACCTCGGCAAAGGCGACCGGGTCGCCATCGAATGCACGGGCGAGCACATCGTCGTCCGAACGGCGACGGATGCCCACGCGTCTGAGTGTCAGCTATGCGTCCATATACACCAATGTCGTGAGAGGGCGAGAAACCTTACAGTCTCGCTTCGGAAGAACCGACAAGCGCGATCGTCTGCGCCTCTGAGAAGCAACCGGGGCACCATCTCCCGAGATCGACGGGTGCGTGAGGCATCCAGTACGTGCCGGGGAAGGAACGTGCCTGCCTCAGCTAACGACTCCGCCCAACAGTCTCTACCCGCGAAGCATCCCTCCGGACGCCATCAGAATACCCTTCTCGCTGAGCCGGGGCCTGCGGTGAGTCCCAATAGGTACCGACGAGTCCCAACGGTCACCAGGTATTCTGGCGACAAATCGGGCGACATGCCGTCCACCCCCAACCCTACGTCAGAAGGCGCGCACGCCGGAGTAGACTCGTAGCTTCCAGCACTTCGCACGAGGGACCGTCCGCAGTGACTCGCCCGTCGGCCAGCACGACACAACGATTGGACAGCCGGGCGGCGAAGAACACATCATGCGTGACCAGCAGTATGTCGGCGCCATCATCGAGCCTTAGCATCACGGGACTCACCGCAAGCGGGCGCCGGAGACCGGATCGAAGATGCAAACGCTCTCAGCGTCGAAGACGACTCCCACCCGGTCGCCCGGCCTGGGGGACTGGCGGGCGTCGACCCGCACCTGGATCCGCACCGGCCCTGACAGGTGCAGTAACGAGTCATGCCCCAGGAGTTCCACCATCTCGACGACAAACGTGCGGGCTGTGGGATCGACTGAGACGTGCTCCGGCCGGATGCCGAACAGGACATCGCCCGGAACGGGAGCACCGGGCGTGTGAAGACCGACGCATATGCCCCCAAGGTCCGCGACGGGCCCCGAGCCGTTCGTGCTGACCTTGGCAGGCATAAGGTTCATCGGAGGGCTTCCGATGAAGCCGGCCACGAATGTGTTCTCCGGACTCAGATACACGTCGTGGGGCGCCGCCACCTGCTGCACGCGCCCGCCGTTCATCACGACAACACGCTCGCCCATCGTCATGGCTTCCACCTGGTCGTGTGTGACGTAGATGATCGTTGTCCCAAGCTCGCGGTGTAGCTTGATGAGTTCGGCACGCGTCTGCGCCCGCAACCGAGCATCAAGATTCGATAGCGGCTCATCCATCAGGAACACCGCGGGACGGCGTGCGATCGCCCGCCCGAGTGCGACGCGCTGGCGCTGACCGCCCGATAGCTGGCGTGGCTTGCGCCCGAGCAGTCCGCCGAGATCCAGAAGCTCGGCCACCTCGGCGGTCCGTGCGGCGATCTCCGCTCGCGGAAGGCGGCGCATCTTCAGGCCGAAGCCGATGTTCTCCGCCACCGTCATGTGCGGGTACAGCGCGTAGCTCTGGAACACCATTGCGATGTCACGCTCGGCGGGAGGGACGTCGTTGACCAGCGCTGTGCCGATCCGTATCTCGCCCACGGTGCACTCTTCCAGACCGGCGATCATCCTGAGCGTGGTGGTCTTGCCGCACCCCGAGGGTCCAAGGAGCACCGTGAAGGCGCCGTCCGGGATCATGAGCGACACGTCGTCGACGGCGACCACGCTGCCGAAGGACTTACCCACACCCTCGAGCGTCACTCCGGCCACGACTGGCCCTCCTTCTCGATGATCGTGAGCAGATGTCGGATGGCGTGTTCCACCACGGGCACGCATCCCTGGTGGAGGTTCCAGTCGTGAGTCCCGCCGGTCTTGTCACGGCAGTACACGAACCCCATCTCCTCCTTGAACCAGTCGTAGTACTCGCCCGCCAGGCGCCAGCTTGTCGATTGGTCGCTCTCATCATCTCGCCTGCCGAAGAAGTAGCCGAGGGCAAGACACCCGCCGACGATCGCTCCGCACAAGTCGTCGCGCTCGGCGATGCCGCCACCGAACGGATTGGCCAACCGGATGAGATCGCAGTCGAACCCGGAATCGAAACACCGGCACGGCGTGACGAACGTCATCTCGGAGCAGTGGCGGCCATCGTGCAGATAGCGATCGATGGCATCGGCCACGAGCTTCTCGACGCGCGCGCCCTGGGCATCGTCGGTCATACGGCACTCCTCTCACAACAAGCTCCCAGCCCCGGTTCCGACGTCGCAGCGTCCACGAACGCGGCAAGACGCGAAGACATGACGCCCTCGGGACAACTGCAACCGGTGGCGGCAACGTATGGTCGCCCACGCATCGCGGCGGCCATAGCACGTGCCGAGGCAGCCAGGTGCTGCTCGTCCATCTCCAGCAAATCGACTGGCCACAGGTTCCCGATGACGACCACCTCGGAACCAACGATCCGAGAGGTCTCGGTCAGATCGACCATGGCATCGATGGACAGACCGGCAACCCCGGTGGCCGCCAGGCGATCGGTCAGGTGGGCAGTGTCTCCGCAGACATGCAGGATCGTCTCTCGGCCCGCGGCGCGTGCTGTCTGAACCAGCGTCCGCAGGGGGAGATCACCGTACCTGTCGTACATAGCGGGGCTGAAGAGCGCTGCCAGGGGCTCCGCCACCCACAAGCAGTCGCCGCCCTCAGCGAGCGCAGCCGAGGCGAACGCCCGGATCGCGGCCGACGTGCGCTCGACGAGCGCCAGAACGGTATCTGGTTCGGTGACTGCGAGCCGCAGGAACCGCTCGGGTCCTGCCAAGGTTGCCGCCGCCGTTAGCGGCCCCCATACTGATGCGAGCACGGGCCTCGACCCGCCCGCCAACGACGCGATGCATGCGAGCGCCGGAGCCAGCGTCGGCGCCACCCGCGGATCAGGAACAGCGAGACCCCGGACCGCCGCAAGCGTGCACACCGGATGTTCGCGGAACCAATCCCGGGCGTACACTCCTTCCGGAAGTCCGTCGACTAGCGCAGCGCAGACCGCCGTCTCATCGACGCCCGTGAGTATCCACTCCGATCCCCACGACTGCGCGTGGTGGACCAGCCATTCCGCATCTCCCCATCGGGAGGCGGCGCATCCGCAGCGGCACGGTCCTCCGATCACGAACACCGGCAGCTTCTGGGCCGAACGAACGTCTTCGAGGAGGCTCACTACTTCTCGACCCCTTTGAACACGATGCCCTGCACGAAGTACTTCTGCGCACGGTAGAAGACCAGCAGCGTCGGGATGATCGTGAGTGTCGCAGCAGCCATCGCCCAATGCATGCGGTTGCCGCTGTTCGTGCCCTTAGCACTGTTGAAGATCGCGAGCGCGAGTGCGGCGGTTCGCTTGCTCTCCGAGGACAGGAAGATGAGTGGGCCATAGAAGTCGTTCCAGGCCGCCATGAAGGCGAAGATCGCAACCGCCACCAACGCCGAGCGTGACAGGGGGAGGACAACATGCCAGAAGACTCCCCAGGTACCACAGCCATCCATCCGAGCTGCATCCTCCAGCTCACGCGGGATACTCACGAAGAACTGCCTTAGCATGAAGATGTAAAACGCCGTGCCGAAGAAAGAGGGGACCACCAATGATGCAAACGAATCGATCCAGCCCAGATTGCGGAACAGGATGAAGATGGGTATCAGCGTGACCTGACCCGGCAGCATCATCGTGGAGAGCATCACGATGAACAGCGGCCGTGAGAGTCGGCTCTTGAGCCGTNNGAAGGCGTAGGCCACAAGCGAGCACGAGATGAGGCTGCCTGCGACCGTCAACAGCGCCACCAAGGCGCTGTTGAGCATGTACTTGAAGAACGGCCAGTCCGAGGTCACGTAGCGGTAGTTGTCCCATTGCACAGGATTGGGGATCCACTCGATCGGATACGCGAAGACCTGCGCAGGCGTCTTGAGGCTCGTGGTCACCATCCAGACGAACGGGATGAGCATGAGCGCGGCGCCCGCCGACACGGAGACATAGGTGAGAATCGCGCTGACACGCCGGGCCCGTGACCGTGATGAGAGCGTAGCCATCCTCGCTAGACCCATCCGCCGGAGTCGGTCTCCTGGTGCACCCAGAACCGCGCGGTCATGAAGACAAGCAGCGTAAGCGCCAGCACGATGAGCAGCAGCGTCCAGGCAAGCGCCGACGCGTAGCCCATCTTCATGTAGCGGAACGCGTTGTTGTACAGATACAGGCCGAGAAACAGGCTCGCGTTCTTCGGCCCCCCGTTTGTCATGACGTATGCCTGCGTGAACGTCTGGAATGAGTTGATCATGCCTGTCACGAGCGTGAAGAACAGGACGGGGGAGATCTGCGGCAGGGTCACGTGCCAGAACCGCCGTCGCCAGCCGGCGCCGTCCACCGTGGCGGCCTCATACAGCTCGCTCGGAACGCTCTGAAGCGCGGCGAGGTAGATGATCATGCTCCCGCCCACTGACCATAGACTCATCAGCACCAGCGCGGGCACGACCAGTTCCGGATCGTAGAGCCACTTCGGACCTTCGATCCCTATGAGCTCGAGCGCGGCGTTCATCACGCCGAACTCGGGATTGAAGATCCACGCCCACAGCATCGCCGCTGCAACACCAGAGATGACCGATGGGATGTAGAAGATCGTGCGATACAGATTGACTCCCCGAATCTTCTGGTTGAGCAGCATGGCAAGTCCGAGCGCGAACAGGACGCCGAGCGGCACGGCCAACAACGAGTAGACGCCCGTGACTTTCAGCGACTGCCAGAAGAGCGGATCGGCAAGCATCGTCTGGTAGTTCGCGGCGCCCACCCAGTGCTTGGAGCCGATCATGTCCCACTCCGTGAAGGAGAGGTAGAGGGAGAACAGGATCGGATAGAGGCTAAAGACCCCGAAGCCAATCAGCCAGGGCGAGACGTAGAGCCAGAATGCCCCGCGATCCGGCCGGGCGAGACGGGCGCGAGCACGACCGAGGAGGCCGCCCGACCCTCTGTCGGACGGCCTCTTGGCAACAGTGCTGCGTGTCCTATTGGTTGGCGTCGCGCACCTCGGTCATGAGTTCCTGCACGTTGGCTGCGGTGGTCTTTGCATCCTGGCTCCCGCCGAGCAGCGCCTGCAGTTCCGGCGTGAAGCCTTTATCCAGCGCCTCGTGCCACCACAGCGGGGCGGCATCGCGCCATGTTGCGTCGGCCACGCCCGTCACGCGGTACTTGTTGCCCGGGGGCATGCCTTCGGCGAAGAGCACGTCTTCGTCCTCGGACACGGACTTGTTGATGACTGTTATGAGACCGGTCTCAGCGAGAATGCGCTGTCCTTCCTCGGCCTGCATGAAGGCGGCGAACTCCCTGGCGAGCGCAGGGTTCTCAGAGTCCTTGTAAACGCCGTAACCCGCGTACAGCACCGGGGTCTTCCGGCCTGCAGGTCCGCTCGGGATCAGCATCATGTCCCAGTTCAGGCCTTCGACATCCTTCAGGAAGACCGGCGCCCAGGCACCATCGAACTTCATCGCGACGTTGCCGGCCTCAAAGGAGCCGCCGAACACCGCCGCGCCTTCGGGGGTTGGCGACACACCGTACTTGTTGATCAGGTCCGTCATGAACTGCAGGCCCTCGACCGTCTCGGGGCTATCCACCACGATTTCGGCGTCGTTGGCGTAGATGTCGTCCACGATCTGCCCGCCAAAGCCCCAGATGAACATCTCGGCAGTGGGATACCAGTCATCGAGCGACACGCCGTACTGGACCGTCTTGTCGCCCTCTTTGACGGTCAAGGCCTGAGCAGCGGTGAGGAAGTCGTCCCACGTCCAGTCTTCGGTCGGGTAGTCGACCCCGGCCGCATCGAAGAGATCCTTGTTGTAGTACAGCATGATGATGTCCTGGCCATTGATGGTGCCCACTCTCGCACCGTCGTACTCGAAGTTCTTGTAGAACGCAGTGTTGTAGACATCCTCGTCGTTCAGACCCCGCTCTTCATAGAGGTCCGTGAGGTCCATCAGCGCGCCCTTCGCGTACCACTTGCGAAGCTGATATGGATGCCCGTAGATCACGTCCGGCGCGGCACCACCGGCGATCAACGTGTCGATCTTCGTCTCGTAGTCCTCGGGAATGTACTCGAGTTCCACCGTCACGCCCGGGTTAGTCTCCTCGAAGGCTGCGATGACCTTCTCGTTGGTCTTGACCTCGGACTCGGATCCCCACGTGGCGAATCGTATGGTCCCGCTCAGTTCCCCGTCGGCTGCCGTATCACCGCTGTCATCTCCCGCCGTGCACCCTGCACCTCCCAGCATGGTTGCCACCAATGCTGCGAGCAGCAGCGCGACGACCCAACCACGATGCCTTCCCATATTCGCGCCCTCCCCTTCACACGTCCGGAGCCACCTCAGTCCGATTGTGGGGACGGTAACAATAAACGCGGCATATCGCAAGTATTCTGTTAGATTATGTTTGTCATGACGTCTGCCGGAGGCGAACGGATGAATGCAGATCACGGGACTGTCCTTGAGCGACTCGCCTCGAGCGTAATGGCGATGGATGCCACAGGCGCTGCCGACAACGCGCGCCATGCGCTCGATGCGGGTATCGACCCGGTCACCGCTCTGGAGGCTGGCCTGGGTGCCGGGATGGAGCGGGTCAACGCGCTGTTCGAAACGCATGAGTACTTCATCCCTGAGTTGCTGCTGTGCTCGGATGCCATGTACGCCGGCCTCGAAGTACTCCGCCCGCATTTCCTGAAGACCCGCCCCAGCTCACTCGATCACACGGTGGTCATCGGCGTCGTCGAGGGTGACACGCACGACATCGGGAAGAACATCGTTGCCACGATGCTGGAAGCCTCGGGTTTCGATGTGGTCGATCTCGGCCGCAACGTGCCCACCGCGCGGTTTGTCGAGTCGGCGCGCGAACGGGCCGCATCCGTGGTGGCACTCTCCACGCTCATGACATCAACGATGAGCAAGATGGGCGACGTGATCGGGATGCTTGGCGGCGTGTGTCCCTGCATCGTTGGTGGCGCACCGGTATCCGCGGGCTTCGCCTCCACGGTCGGAGCCGATGCGTATGCGCGGGACGCCGCGGGTGCGGTTCGCGAGATTCGCCGCCTTGTGGGTGTGGCATGAGCCTTCGCGATGCGCGGTGCGTGTGTCCGGGCGGCATGATGACGTGTTCATCCAGCGAGCTTATGCGGCTGGCCGGCTACGGGCCCGACGTGCACGACGATCCGAGCGTCATGGCACATGTGGCGGTCTCACTGGCGCGCGAAGCCGGGTTCGACAACATCGGACTGCCGCTGTGTATGACCGTCGAAGCGGAGGCGCTCGGCGCACCGGTGGACCTGGGATCCGCGGATGTCGAACCGTCCATCGCCCGCTACATCGCCGCTTCGGCGCACGAGGTGGCGGCGCTCGAAGAGCCCGATCCCACAAAGACTGGCCGCATGCCTGTAGTTCTAGAAGCGATCAGGTCGGCGCGCGACGCCGCAGATGGCCGTCTGGTCACGGGCGGGGTTGTCGGGCCCATGTCGTTGGTCACGTCGCTGATGGACGCGGTGACGTTCTACCGCGAGCTTGCCGCGATGCCGGAGGCCGCTGCGGCCGCGCTCGAGTTGTGCACTCGGGTGGCATCCACCTTCGCGATCGCGCAGGTGGATGCTGGCGCCGAAGCGATTCTGATCGCGGAGCCGTCGGGCACCGGAGACATCCTGGGTCCTGAATGGTTCGGGCGTTTCGTCGCACCGCACCTCACGCGCGTTTCCTCGGGCGTGCTTGCGGCGGGTGCCGAGGTCATCGTCCACATCTGCGGTGACGTGCGTCCGATCACCACAATCGTCAAAGGCATCCCGATGACGGCCTTCAGCTTCGATTCACGGGTGAGCGTTGAGGCTGTTCGAGAAGCGTGGCCCGAGGCGACCCTCATGGGTAACGTGAGCACGCACTTGCTGCAGCAGGCGAGTCCACACGTGGTTGAGTCGACGGTCCGCGGACTGCGCCAACGAGGAATCGATGTCGTTGCCCCGGCCTGCGGCATATCGACCACGACGCCGGCCGGCAACGTACGCGCCATGACCGCGGCTGCACGCTCGTGATTGCGGCAGCCCGATCGACGAGAGCATCGAGGGCCATCTCGTCGATGAGGTGATCCGAGCGCTCGCTGGGACGGAGTAGCTGCGGCGCATCTCCGGCGCAGTGGCCCTCGCATGGCGTAGGAGATACCGCAAATGTCAGTAACTGTAGTCGTTCTTGTGCCATCTCACTCTGGGCGACAGATCCAGGGGCGCGGCGACCTTTACGATCGCGTGATCTGTGAATGACATCATGACGCATTAACGATATCATCTGAATGCCCTGCGATTCATTCCCGTGAGGAGATGGCATGCGCGGTTCATTCCAACCAGGTCACCTCGAGCAGATGACCGTGCCCATGTCCACGGTCCGCTCTATCGGTCTCCTCGGTGAGTACAAGGGCAAGCAACAGCTCTTCGAGAAGCAGTCGCCTCGGGCGTTGAGCGCGCTTCGCGAGGTGGCGCGAGTCCAGAGCATCGAGTCGTCCAACAGGATCGAGGGTGTGACCGCGGCCTCGGGGCGTGTGGCCGAGATCGCTGCCGAGAAGACCACGCCGAGAGACCGCTCAGAACAGGAGATCGCCGGCTATCGCGACGTACTGTCGACCGTCCACGCCAACGCACTCGGCATGGACCTCTCGACCGGTCTCGTGCTTCAGCTTCATCGGGACCTCTACCAGTTCTCACCCACTCCGAGCGGGGCGTGGAAGAACACGGCCAACGACATCGTCGATGTCCTGCCCGATGGCACGCACCGCTTGAGATTCAGCCCCGTTGCACCGCACGTCGTCGACACCGCCATGAACGAACTCGTCACGGGCTATCAGTCGCTCGTGTCGGGCAGGCAGGTAGATTCGTTGATCGCAGTCCCCGCATTCGTGCTCGACTTCCTGTGCATCCACCCGTTCTCGGACGGCAACGGACGGATGTCGCGCATCCTGAACCTCATGCTCCTATACCAGGCCGGCTATGATGTCGGCCGCTACGTCAGTCTCGAGAAGGTCATCGAGGACTCGAAGGAGACGTACTACGAGGCACTCGAAGCTTCGTCGAACGGGTGGCACGAGGGGCGACACGACCTCGTTCCCTGGCTGCAGTACTCGCACGGCGTTCTCATCGCAGCGTACCTGGAGTTCGAGCAACGGGTCGGGCAGATGGGGACAGGGCGCGGGGCGAAGCGCGACATGGTGATCGACTGCATCCGGCACCTCCCAGCGGCCTTCCGGTACGCCGACGTCGAGCGGGCCTGTCCCGGAGTGAGCCGTCCCACGATCGTGCGCGTGCTCGGCGAACTTCGAGACAATGGTGAGATCAGGTGCACAAAGGGCGGGCGCGACGCGACGTGGGAGAGAACGACTCGGTGAGCCATTAACGATATCATGTTGGGACGCTATGATATCGTTCAGCGATGGCGGGCGCTTCTCAGCAGCAAAGAGTGACTATTGGGACTCGTTGGTACTCAAGAGCTGCGG
>NPIE01035828.1_pt1 | contig 13751 bp, 9 predicted proteins | sample 8637661 | NCBI WGS metagenome assembly NPIE01 (sample SAMN07420842, study PRJNA396082) | bioreactor metagenome | isolation source: sample BA12 brine-fed electro-methanogenic bioreactor BA | place: Japan: Kochi | collected 2016-12-09 | reverse complement strand
CGGACCCGGCTGTCCACCACAAAATTTTTCTGGGTGATCTTGCTGATGAATTTGATGAACACCTTGATATCCACGTTGTCAAAATCAATGGCGATCTTTTCTTCCGAAGCGGAATTCTCCTGGGCGCAGGCTGTCAGAACCGGTCCGGACAACTGGCAGACAAGGCCTAACAGACTCACTGTCACCAGATATGAGATGATCGGCTTAAGACGACAGAATCGTGTTCTCATGATTGACTGGTTCATACGCGTTCCTTATTCATCAGACACATTTTCCACTGTGTATTCGTTATTTTGCGCGTTGTAAACAATTTCCTGGATTTTTCCCCGGCGCTGGATAGTGAACCGGATGTCCGGCATTTCATCCAGAGCGGTGTTCAAGGATTGATAAAGGGCTACGGCATCCTGGGCGGAGAGAATGTCACTGCCGTTGATGGATTTGATGATATCCCCGTTTCGCAGCCCGATCTGCTGAAAGACCGAATCGTTTTGAATGCCGTAAAGCAGAAGGCCGTCCGGTTTTCCGTCAGAAAAGAACGGACGGATCCGGGCCTGTTTCATCAGGCTGGGCAGTCCGGGTGCCGCTTCCTGCTGAAAGGCTGTTTCGGGATCGGGAAAGCCGGTTTCCGGTTCCGGCAGTGACAGGGGAGATGATGCCATTGCAGAGGGTTTCTGGGTGATGTCCACTTCCAGCAGCTGGTCTTTGCCGCTGACGCGTAAAATAACCTGGTTGCGGTCAATTTTTTTTATTACACCTCCCTCTACGGTGTCTCCGACCTGGAAAAGGGATTGTTCCCTGGTTCTTTTGTTTTCGATCACGGCAAAGGAATTTTTGTCTGAAGCGGCAGTGACGGTTCCCCACAAGGCCAGCTGCAGCCGGGTTTTTTCCAGAGGCGTTTCAATCAATTCCGTTGCAGGCGGACCGGATCCGTTATCTGAATCATGGGTCATCACCTGAAACAGGTTCTTTTCAATGATCACGGTGTAATCTTTTGAAGCGTCCTCAGGAATCATTCCTGCCGTCCCCGCCGGTTCGCCGGATCGAATTCCCGGTTCTTCCAATCCGGTAGTGACCGGGGAAAAGATCTGCCGGTAAGTCAGGCCGGTTAGCTGATAGGCCAAAACAGTGAGCAGGAGCAGCTGGGCAATGAGGCAAACGGGTTTCATCGCTTTATTTCCAGGTTATCGGCCGGCCCGGTCAGGGTGAACGGAATACCTTTCTCCGGGTGGTTCTGAAACAGGTCATCCATGGGCAGAACCGTTGCAAACTTCGACACGTAAGCCGGTTGAGGATAAAGATTGCCTTTGAGATCGACCTGCCATTCGGAGGGTGCCATGATCCGGGTGCCGGTCAACAGGATCTGTCCGGCGGCATGGATGGTCATGATGCTGCCAGCAGCAGTTAACTCCAGGATATCCAGTTTCTGAGCCTGCCTTTCAAATTTCACCGACACCTGATCAAACGCCAGATCAGTGATGCCCATGGTATTGAGAAAATCATCTTCAATGGCACATGTCAGCATGGACAGGATCAGGTCGCCGGTGCCCTTTGGGTTTGTCAGGCGATCCACCACCTGATACCGGCCGGAAAGATCAAAGGACACAGAGGCGTGCATCCCCTGGAAGACTGTGGTCATGTCCCGGATCTGGAGTCCGGCCAGGGTCACTTCCACTCCGGTGCAGGCAGGTGGAGACTCCGAGATTCCGGTGATCTGTCCCATGACGGTGCCATTCCATAAAAAGCACTTGACCTGCAGCTCTTTTTTCAAACCAAGGACTGTTGAAACCGGAACAAGAATCTGGAAATTTTCCGGAACCACCGTCATGGCATCATGGATCCGGACCTGCATTTTTTCCGTTTTCAACCCCAGAGGAAAGGATGGATTTGCCCGGTTCATGGAGATTTCCAGTCCCGGGAACAGGGCTTCCCCCATCCGGCTGATCTGGACGGCGGCTGCCTGATGCGGAAATCGAAAGACCGCAAACAGGATCAGCGCCGCCATGAAATAGATCAGAAAAAACAGGGTTTGTTTCAGATCCATGTCAGGGTGTCTCCCCGGGCATCAATGTCTGGGTTTCCAGAACCGCTTCCAGCAGGTTGTCATTTTCTCCGGTCCGGGCCAGGGAAATGGAAGTCACATGCACCCCGTTGCCGGAGGTTTCCACCTGTTTAAGAAATTCCATAAGATCATTCAGATACAGGTTTTTCAGTTTGAGACGAACCCTGGAGATCTGAAAGGATCCATCTTCCGCTGCCTGGGTAAAAGGCCGCATATAGTCGATGTTTTTTTTGACCCCACTGGCTTCCGCCCGGCTGTCCAGAAATGAAAACAGGGTGAAATCAGCAGGCCGGTCAGACAGGTTCGACGATTGTCTGTCCATGCCCCGGGTGATCTTCAGATATTGATCCCGCAGCGTGGCCATCTGGTTGAGCCCGTCCTGTTCGATGGTCAGGATCCGCTTCAGTTCTTTTTTCCGGTCCATCAAAGGAAAAAAGACAAACTGCAGGGCCAGAAACACCAAGACCACAGCAATGCCTGTGATCACAATGAATTTTTCTCTGGTAGACAGGGTATTCATCGTTATCACATTTCGATCCGGAATTGAAAGAGCACCTGGTTTTCCACTCTGCCGGCATCGGCCGTATGGATGGTGACCGATTTGAAAAAATCGGATTGTTCCAAAGAGGTTTTCAACCGGTCCACGGTATTGAAACTGTCAGTGGTGCCGGAAATGGTGACTTGATCATGATTGAACAGGAGGCGGGACAGGCGCAGATTCATACCGTCTGGAACACGGGCGGACAATTCATACAGTACGTCAATGGCCGGCAATACCGGTGTGTCGGCCATGTCACGAAGCCCGGAGTTTCTGTTCTGTTCAAGGGCCTGTTTTATCTGAGCCTGCATGCGCAGCAGCGGCGAATGACCGGGCAGAATGGGTTCCCGGGGAAATGTCTGGTGAAACAGTTCAACCCCGGCCCCGCGGACCGAGGCCACCTGGTTTTCCAGAACATTGATATCCTGATACAGACCCAGGAAAAACAGAACGATCACCAGGACACCGATTGAGCAAGTGGTCAGCAGTTCCCGCCTGAATTTGTGAAAGAACGCCCCGAAACCGGGATACTGTTTCACAAAATTGAACAGAACGGCGGATTTATTGAACAGCAGATTGGACACCAGGACCGGATCCGGTGCCGTCACTGTGACGGTGTCAGTGAAGAAAAAGGCTGACAGGGCCTCAGTTCGCTGAATGGCCTTTGTCATTGATGCCGGATCCTTTTCATCTGTTTCCGGAACCAGAGAAATGTAAAACCGGGTGTCCATGCCGGAGCGCTGCCGGAATCCCGTGGCCATGCGCACCATGTTTTGGAAAATGAGATCAGGGGACCTGTCGGATGACGTCAGGGTCCGGACCATGACCGGCCTGGATCCGGCTGTCAGAATCAGGGTGATGTCTGAGGGGCCTGTGAGGATGATCATCCGGTTATCCTCAAGGCTGGATTTCTGCATGCATGCAGCAGCCAGAACCGTTTCTTTCGGGGATATGATCCGGGGTCTGAGGTGGAATGCCTTCAGAGACGAAACGATCTCCTGAATCCTCTTTTCTGTTGCCGAAGCGGTTAACACCAGGTTCTGATCTTTCACAAACCGGATATCCTGAAGAATGAAATCGGAGACACAGTCGTCTTCCGGCAGATACGGGGCCAGTTCCAGCGGCAGAACCTGGGTGATCTTACCCGGGCTGGAAAACGGCAGGCTGATGTTACGGAAAAAGACATCCCGGCCGGGGATCAGCACCACGGCTTCGGTGCAGGCGGTCAGGTCGGTTTTTTCCATCACCGCATCCAATGCGGCCCGAAACCATGAAACTTTTTCAGACTTCAGGTCAGGCAGCTCTTTTCGGGGCACAAAGGCCTGATCCCTGGGAGAGAGCCCGGATAATTTTTTTTCCATCACCCTGGCGGTCATGCCGAGGGGATCGATATCCAGCAAAAGAAATCGGCTGCCCATCGGTTACATCCTTTCCATCTGGATGATACGGCAGATCCACTGCCGGGATTTCTCCTGCTGTTCCCGCAACAGATAAGCGGACAGCGTCACCTGTGCCCGGTTCAGCTGCACGGTGGCCGTGGTCCTGAATACATGGCTGTCATAACGGATCATGCGCTCGAATTTCTCCCTTTCGCCAGCTGACAATCCGATCACCCGGCGGTACCACCCTTTGTCCAGGGGGTTCAGATAATCCTCCCCATCTTCTGATTTTTGGGCGCGATAGTCAAGCATATCCTGGGCGAATTCCGCCATTCCCCGGGGAAGCAGGGCCTGGATCACTTCAAGGTCTGCGGTGTTGATATTGATGAGGCCGGGGTACCGGTAACTTTTGCCTTCATCAGAGGCATCAGAGAGACCGTAAACCGTGAACAGATCTTTCCAGGTTTTCGAAGCGGTTTCTCCGGGATTTTCAAGGTCCGGTGCATTACGGGAAAAAACAAACAGATCCGGGGAAAATCCCTTGATGTTGAGCAGTTCAGACAGATGGACCACATCCCTGTTCGCACAGGCAAAGGGTGGAAACCGCGCGGCATAGTAGGAAGATTCCGCTCCGGACAGCCCGGACACGGCGTCATCATCGCCGGAATCCAGCCAGTCAGTGAGCGCATTGATCACCGCTTCCGGATCATGAACGGTTCCGGGCCGGTCCGGATCCAGATGCTGATCCAGCAGTCGTTCCCACAACAATACCTGGTCCTGATTCAATTCGTGGCCGGGAAACCGCTTCAGCAGGGCATTGATCTGGATTTTTCCCAGTTCATCGGTGATGTCAAGGGTGATCCGGCCCCGGGAATATCCCAGCTGTTCGACCATCCGGGACAGGGTATCAGGGTCGGCCCAGTCTTCCTGGATGGAGTCGGTGTCGGTTTTTGCCGCGTCATCCGCCAGAAGGGCCATGGACAGATGGATGGCGGACCGGGCCATTTCCCGGGCCGTGAACAGATCGGTGTGCTGCCGGGCGAGGGTCACCGATTGTGTAGTGATTTTTGAAAGGTGCAGTCCGGTGACCAGGAGTACGGCAATCACCCCCAGTACCACCACCAGGGCCATGCCGTTGTGATTAAGGTTCATTGTTTCACCTGTCTGGACACCGGCAGGGGTATGGCCGCCCGGATCGGCTCGGTTTTTTCTTCCAAAGGGGCAAGAACAATGTTGACCCGGGAGGGAAACGTGTGGTCAAACCGGTCCGATTCAGAGTCCCAGATGGAATGGTCTGTGCCTTCAATGTCTGTGAAGGTTACAGAAAAGGTGCGAAGGCCTCTGAAGAGCACCGGATCGATGCAGGGATCCGGCGTGGCATGAGACAGAGACGAGCCGTCAAACCGGTGCAGATCAAAGCGGGTTCCATGACGGTGAACATAGTAGTGTATTTGTCCGGCGCCGTAAATGTGTCCGGAACCCAGATCCAGATGGTTCAGGCTGGAAAATTGCATTTGTGAGAAAAGTGTGCCGTCAATTCCGGTTTCCGTGCCCACCAACCGAAAAGGCCCCGGAGTCTGGCTGGGGGCCGGTGCATGGTACCGGGGAGGCCGGGGCAGAAATACCTGTTCCAGATCGGAAGTGATCACATTCAGACACTGTTGTATCCGCTCCTGGCGCCGGATTTCGTTTCGCACCTGTTCGGATGAACTAGAAACGGTTCGAAATGTGGAAAACAGGGTCAGCAGGGTGACGGAAAAGATGACCATGGCCACCAGAATTTCCATCAGGGTAAACCCGTATTTCCCCGAATCAGTCATCCGCCTCCACCCGATAACGCCAGGTAGTCATGGACCAGGATCTCCCGGTGTTGGGTGCAAAAATTTCGATCTCAATTTTTTTCAACCGGTCCAGCTGCTGATCCGACAAATTGACCGGGTCCTCCCATGTGATATCCATGACGGTGCAGGTCCATTCCAGACCGTCGAATTCCGGACCGAAACGGCCGGATGCCCGGGTGAAACCGGATGAATCCGCCATCTGGTCCGCCAGGACACTTTCCGCCAGTATCGGGATACTGCCGGTGAATCGGGCGGCGCCGGCCAGACGGATGGTGCCGGAATGCAGCAAAAGCAGGGTGAGCAGGGTGACCGCCATGATCACCATGGCAACCAGAACTTCCAGAAGGGTAAACCCCCGGAGCGGATGGATAAAGCGATTACAGGCAGTCATCATAGGACAGGTGGTTGGGAATGGTTTCGGTTTCCATGAGAAACGGGGCCACTTTCAGGGATACCGGGGCGCCGCTGGGGTCTGTCAGGTGCAGAATCACCGCGTCTGAATATCCATGCCGGCTGAACCGGATGGTCCTCTCTGAACCTTTTTCACCCGGAACGGTTTCCCCAAATCGGGATTCTCCGGCAGACACGATACCCGTGAGGCGCAGATTGCCTGAAATTTCCGTTGCTTCGGACCGGGCCTTTTCCAGCCCCGGCTCATCCATATCGCTGTGCGTGAGCCAGACTCGGGGGCCATTGATATCCAGATGCAGGAAAAAATCCCTGTTTTCCTGTATGGCACGGTGTTTGACCATGGTGATCACCCGTGCCAGATCATCCATTCCCCCGGTCTGTCTGTTGAAAAGGCCGGCCGATTTGAATTTGGGGAGAGTAAACGCCAGAAAGACAGCGATCAGGGCCATCACCACGATCAGTTCCACCAGTGTGAAACCGTATGGCCGATTCCGGGTCACTCGATCTCCCAGCTCTTGATATCCTGGTTACGGCCTTCGCCGCCGGGAACGCCGTCCGCACCATAGGAAAGAATGTCATAGTCTCCGTTGACGCCGGGACATAAATACAGATAGTCCCGTCCCCAGGGGTCTTTGGGCAGGCTGCGTTTGTCCAGATATCCGTTTTCGCTCCATCGGGGCGGGACCGGTTCGGTTGTCGGCTTCTCAATGAGGGCGATCAGTCCCTGTTCGGTCGTGGGGTAGAATCCGTTGTCCAGATGATACAGTTTCAGACTGGTTTCAATGGCGGAAATATCCACCTTTGCCTTGATCACTTTGGCATCATCGGTTCTTCCCATATACCGGGGAACGATCATCCCGGCCAGAATGCCCAGTATGACCACCACCACCATCAGCTCGATAAAAGAAAATCCGTTTTTATTTTTTATCATCAAACCCGCTCCCTGGTAGGAGACCGCAGAATCGCGATCTGAAAGAATTTGTATCAATGTATTGAAATTATATACCATAATTCAGTGATGTCCAGTCAGGTTTTTGCATGTATGGGAGGCGTTTTTCTCCCTTTTTTTGGGGGGTTCTGGTATGATTTCTGCCTCCTGCATGGCAAGAATACAGGTTTTCAATACATCTTTGCCAATCTGTATCTGAGGAAGCTGCAGTGAAGACAGAATTTCCGTGGTTTGTTCACAGGAGATGTCAAAGCTGGATTCACCCAGTGTGGTCATTGTTTCAATGACTTTGATATCGTTGGCATTCAGATAATCAGCCAAAGGATGGATCAGGGGGGCTTTTGTAAACAGATCCATTGACAAAGCATGCCATTGCGGTGCTTTGACTGGTTCAAGGGTAAATCCCAGTTGAACCGCCGCAAGGCTTAAATCCCGAAAACGGATTTGGGTTCCGAACAGATGAAGTGTTTTGCCTGAAAGGTTTGCAATGATTGATTTGACAATAGCCATGGAAACCGTCTCCACCGGAGCCAGCATAAGATTTACTTCTGAATCCGGATACTTTCCTATATGAAGAGAGGTCTGGAACATCCGCCAGATAAAATCGCCTGCCAGCGTTATCATATTGTTTTCGCTGAATATCAGGCCGGGCCGATAGATATTGCAGGGCATTCCTTTTGCCTGCATTCTGCGGATGACATGTTCATTGATCCATTTGGATTTTAGATACCCGTTTTGAAGTCCTGAAATCGTTTCAGGAACATCATCTTCCGTATAAGCACTTTCCCTGGTTGTATCCGTGAAAAAAATCCCGATGGATGATACATAGTGCAGAGGAATCACATCTTTTTCAGTAATACAAAGCTTCAGTACTTCGAAAGTGCCGTCCACATTTGCTTTTTTAAGCATGGCATATGGCTTTAAATGATGAACCTGTGCTGCTGAATGCAGGACCGCATCACTGGTGTTTTGAATGGTTTGATAGTCTTTTTGGGTAAGACCCAGATCAGGCCTGGCTATATCTCCCTCAAATATTGTAAACCGGTGCGATATCTTTTCAATGTTGATATTCAGTTTGAACTTATCAACAGTATCCTGGAGTCGGGTCATTAAATCGGGTTTGTTTTTTTCAGGGCGGATAAGCAGGTAGACATGGAATGGTGTCTTGGTCATCAAATCCTTGAAAAGACGGCTCCCTAAAAATCCTGTGACCCCTGTCAGAAAAATGGTCTGAGTTCCCTTGTTTCCATTGATCTTTTTTTGTCTGATGGGTGTCGGGATGGCAGGCAGCATTTTGATTTGATCCAGTGCTGCTGCAAGATCGGGCTCTGTCATCTGATTGGTTTTTGATGGTGACTCGTTGATTAAATGGTTTCCGGGGCTCTCTTTCGACACAGTATAGTCTAAATTGAGGATAGTTAACAACCGTTCACTGATCAGACTGATACTGGGCGCCTGGACAAGGGAAGCCGGAGAAATCGAAGCGCCAAGTTCCGCTTCAAAACGGGTAATCAATTCTATGCCGTTGAGGGAATCAATGCCAAGATCGATGAGTTTATCATCATTTTCTATGTCTTCAGCGGATAGATCCAGCAAGTCAGAGACGGTATGTTTAACCAGAAATATCATTTTACCGAGACGGTCCTCTTTTGGTATGGCAGGGAAATCAACAGAAAATGATTCTGACCCTTTTGTTTTTTTGGATTTGATTCGGCTCTGTAAAATGGACATGCGGGGGGCCATGTTGACACCCTTTTTGAGGTATTTTTCAAAACCTGAACCCGGAACCCCCCAGATAAGCCCCCTGGTGCCAAGAATACGATCCAGATATTCAAAAAATTCATCATTGCTTAATCCACTCATCCCAAATTGAGTAACCTTTCTTAAGAGGTCTTTGTCGCGGGATACAATCCCGGCCTGGTGAAAAAGACCCCAGTCAACATATTGGGCCGCAAGCCCTGATCGAATCCGCAGGGCTGCCATGGATTTCAGTACCGTATTTGCCGCAGAATAGTTTGACTGGCCGATGTTCCCCACATGGCTTGCCATGGAACCCATGAGAAGGAATATACTTAAATTCAGGTGTTTTGTTTCTTCATGAAGATGAATCCCCCCGAACGCTTTGGGCGCGAGCACATCATGGACATCATCATGGGTCATTTCCAGGATGGCTCTGTCTTTGAGCACGACCGCACAATGAAATATGCCGTCCAGAGGCGGATGGTTCCTGCTGATTTCCTGAATCAGATCTGATACCTGTCCGCGGTCACTGACATCAGTTTTGTTTATCAGAACATCTGCTTTGTTTTGTAATATCTGTATGGCTGAGGCTGTTTCAGGATAGGGTTTGCCGGAACGGTTGACTAAAATGAGGTGTCTTGCCCCTTTTTCAACCAGCCACTGGGCGATAAGAAGTCCCAGGCCTCTGGCACCTCCGGTGATCAGATAGGTTTTGTCGGGTTTGATTGATATCTTTTCAGGCTGAAATGGAACCGGGCATGCCAGTTCACCCCATGACGGCTTCAACACGACTTTTCCAAAATGAAGCGCCTTTGACATGTGATTGAAGGCTTCTTTGAAGTTTGCCATGGGAAACAGGCTGTAGCAATGGTTTTCAATGATATTTTCTTCAAAAAGAGTTTGAAGTTCTTCAATCACAAGGTTTCCCATATCGCTGTCCGGCGAAAACATCTCAGCCATATCAATGGCAAAATATGAGATATTCTTCCGGAAAGGATACAGACTGATATGCTTTTTGTCATAGATATCACGTTTGCCCAGTTCAAGAAACCGGCCATAGCTCCTTAACAGATTCATGCTTCTTTCGATAAAAGGACCTGCCAGGGAATTCAGAACGATGTCAATGCCCTCTCCATGGGTGTCCCGATAAATTTCATCTGCAAAATCAAGGGTTCTTGAATTATAAACATGGGTGACACCAAATGATCGTAAAAGATCCTGTTTGAAAACACTGCCTGCTGTGGCAAATATTTCAGCTCCTTTCAGTTTGGCCAGCTGTATGGCGGCAAGGCCGATGCCACCGGCCGCAGAATGGATCAGTACTCGGTCTCCTTTTTTTATGCTGGCTTTGAGAACCAGTGCATAGTATACCGTCATGTAATTGGTCAGCGATGCCGCCGCAAGATCAGCACTCATGGCATCCGGAAGTTTGATGAGGCGGGCGGCTGGAACCGTTAAGTGTGTTTTGAAGCACCCCAGTCCGATAAACGCGACCCGATCCCCTTTTGAAAATGAGGTGACCGATTCTCCGACAGCCGTGACCACTCCGGCACATTCATCTCCAAGCAGCCGGCTGTCGGACGCTTCAGTCGGGTAAACGCCAAGAACTTTAAGAAGATCTCTGAAATTAATCCCGGCAGCCGTCACTTGTATCTCCACTTCGCCGGGGCCGGGAGATATGCGTGGGATGGTTTCAAGACACAATCCGTCGAGCGTGCCGGGTGATTCAACGGTCAACCCAATGGCGTGAGTATTGAACCGGTCATTTTTAAAATCATATCTGAATTCGGTTCGGGGCCTTGTGATACTGTCACATCGTTTGATAAATCGTTTTTCTTTTCTGAATGCGACAATATCTTCTCTGTCATTTTCAGTTGAAATTTCCTGGATCAGCAGGGGTATTTGTTCTGACAATGTGAGATGAGGATCAAGGTCGATCAGTTTTATTCTCAGGTCCGGTTTTTCATTGTACAGAGTTTGGACCAACCCTTCCATTGCCGCTTGAACCGGATGGATGATTTTCTGTTCTGACCCGATATGAAAAGCGCCTGAGGTCAATATCAGGAGCCGGGGAGCGGTTTTTTGGAAATCCGGACTGGAGATGAGGTCAATGATTTTAGTAAAAGACAATTCAACAATCGATCGCTGTTCTGACCCATCCACAGGGATATTGACCGCATTCAGGACACCGCCGTATACAACATTTTTTATGCCTGCCAGATGGATATCCACTCCGTGAGTATCCAGTGGATAGCGGCGCATGCCATTTGCCGAGTCCGGAATGTCAGTCTCTCCGATATATATCCAGTTAATGGTTTCAGGAAGACGTCCCTCTTCTATGGCCGGTAATCCATGAACGGCATTTTTATTATTGTTTGTCTTTTGTTTGGTGGCAATAAAGGTGGTGTGGTACTTGCTGTCACAGTCGGACACGGCTTTGATGTCCATAAAAATATTGTTTAAAAGGGCCTGCTTCCACTGCGCTTTATCCATTAATGGAGAATCGGTTCTGTATCTGTCATCAAACAGCCACCACCCGTCAATCGGGCCGAACAAAAAATCGGTGACTGGTAACTGTGAGGTATACTCTGAAAATAACAGATGTCCGCCGGGTTTTAGCAGTTTAGCAACATTGTTCAGTGCAATATCAATATCCCTGACGGTATGAATCACATCCAGTCCGGTGATTAAATCAAAGGTGGCAAGTTCAAATTTCTGACTTTCAGGGTCTTTTTCAATATCAAATACCTGATAACTGATAAATTCAAATTCCCGGAATTGTTTTTCTCCCTGTTTAATGAGCACAGGGCTGATATCAGTAAAGAAATATTCGCAAGGGCGGTTTTTTAGCAGAGGAAGGATGTGGGCGGTCAGCCCGCCCATGCCTGAACCGATCTCCAGAACTCTGAAAGGGGTTTCACCGGCAATATGGTCCACCATTTCTCTGATTATGGAGAGAATCACCTGGTTGTTGCCATGATACATGGGGGAGTGTGTATAAAAATATCTCATATACTCAGCCCGGTCTTTTCCCATGATCATTTCAAGGGGATCATATGTCCCCTGAAGCATGGCGATCAGATGGGCCCCTCTTTCATAGATCATATTGATATCATATATCGTGGAAGGATTTTCTTTGATACAACTCCCCATGCAGCCTTCAACACTGTCAAGATCAACCGCTTTTTTTGTGAGACAGAAATTGTGGTCATCGATTTTTTCTGCATACCCGTCAGTGACCATATGAAAAAGGAGTTTTCTGGCGTATTGTTTTAATTTTGCTTCAGCCCGGCTGTTTTTGACAAGGAAATCCAGATCGATCCGGGTACCGATTTTATAATCCTTGATCACGCCATAAACAGCATTAATGAAAAACCTGAACACCAATTTGTTCAGGTTGATCAAATAATTTTGTCGCATGAGCGTCTGGTTGCGGAAGTTCACCCCTTTTTCAAAATCAGCGGCCTGATCAATATTGTTCAGGGCGGTATCGCTGAGATCCCCGATAGCAGCAGGGGCTTTTTTCCAGTCAAGCGGCCGGGGTGACCAGTATTCGTAGAGCACATCTTTTCTCCAGAGCGCTGGATCATTTTCTTTTGTCTCAACAACCCTGCAGATGAAATGTCTTATGTGCCCTGTTTTAACGTTTTTTGTGTCGTACAGGGTGATATCGGCAGTTATCTGCTCCAGGGTATGTTCGACGATTTCGAGGAGTGCATAGAGGCTTTTTCCGGCGCTTTTCCATAGGTTTAGTTTTTCAAACCCCACCGGGAGATAGAGTTTGCTGACAGCCGTCTTTTTTTTCATTTCGATGGCCATCAGCTGGAAAACACCATCCAGAATCGTTGGAGAAATGTAGGTGTTGTCAAATAACGTGGTGTCAGTTTCAGGTAACTTCACATACCCCAGGATCTTGTTGTTAACCGTCCAGTATTTTTCAAGGGTTTGAAAATGGGGGCCGTAGTTCAGCCCTTCCTCACTGGCCCGTCTGTAAAACAGTTCTTTGTCATCATTAAGTGTACCGGCGTTTTTAAAGGTATTAATGTCAATCGTTGAATTTTCAGGTTCATTGACCTTGTATACTTTGCAGGTGGCACAAATGTCCCAGGTTCTTGCAGCACCATCGCCGGATACCTTCAGAAGCAGCTGGTTGGTGGCAGTATCAAACTGGCACCGGGTATTTTTGACATCGCTGGGGGTTAAAACAATTGAAGACAGGATTGAGAAATTTTCAAGCTCGAAGAATTCCCCGACACAAAGGGATGCGGCTGCACAAAAGATATCGATATACCCTGCAGCAGGGAAGAAAACATGCTGTTTCACCATATGATCTGACAGGAAATTCTGAATTTTCAAGTCCAGTTGATTTGTCCAGGTCGGCATGTCAAAAAAATCAAATTTTCTTCCGAGGAGGCTGTCGTCCATCTTTGCAAGACGGTTCTGGTAAGAGACGGTGCTTTCCTCCCAGTATTCATTTTTTTCCCAGGGGTAGGGCCAGAGTTCCATGTGAGGAATGGATTCGACATTGTAGATCGTTTTCCAGTCAACCGGATATCCCGCCTTGACCAGGTCATTGATAGCGGTATCCATTGAAGCGGCATCCTGATTATTCCTGTTCAGGGACTGGACACACAGACCAGAGACCCGTTTTTTCTTTAAGCACTGCTTGATTGAGGCTGCCAGGACCGGGTGGGCTGACATTTCCAGAAAAAGGGTATGGGTGTCGATGATTTGTTCAATGGCAGGTCCGAAAAGAACGGTCTGGCGGACATTTTTCCACCAGTAACCCGCATTGTGAATTGCTTCTGTCACCGGTTCCCCTGTCACGGTGGAC
>NPIE01008711.1_pt3 | contig 13762 bp, 15 predicted proteins | sample 8637661 | NCBI WGS metagenome assembly NPIE01 (sample SAMN07420842, study PRJNA396082) | bioreactor metagenome | isolation source: sample BA12 brine-fed electro-methanogenic bioreactor BA | place: Japan: Kochi | collected 2016-12-09 | reverse complement strand
AAATCCACCTTGATCAACGCATCGAAAAACACATTGACCAATACACAAGCCATAGGCCGCAACAGCGCCGCCAGTACCGGTTCGATCAATGTGGTTGGTTCGAAAGTCGAAAAATCCACTGTGATCAATGCATCCAAAAATACGCTGACCAATACGCAAGCCATCGGCCGCGATTCGGTGGCTAACACCGGGTCGATCGACATCCGATGACCGTTTTGTTGGAATGCCATGGAGAACATCGTAAGGATTTAGCACAGGGATGTGCCGCTCAAGGAATGAAAAAGGACTACGGCCTGACCGATTGAAAAAACAATCGATCAGGCCGTACGTTTTTACGACGCAAAAAAAATGCGGTTGGTAAGCCGCATTGAGAGAAGGATATATGACTTAATCGGGGAACAATTAAGTAATCATAATCTTATCTTCCGCTTTGCAACGCGCAAGTGTGACCAATTGTCGCATTTCAAATATCGCCAAACCACCCAAAACTTTTCCATGAAATTAAAATCGAAATGGGTACAATGAAACTTATTGTATGAAGTTTCAAAACAAGCCGGTCTGATCAAGGCCTGTTAATGATTATAAGAATAATATACCTGTCGCATTTCAAATTTCGGCATTAGCGCATGGAGGTGTCGGGGTGTTCGACAAAGGCTTTGATAGTATGGATGCTATCATAGAGCCTACATGGATGTATTCACGGCGTACTTTGACGGGCGCCCCGGCACCGAAATTTGACTAGCAAAGGGTATACAACCGGCAAAATTATGAATGGTAAGGCGGTCCCAACGATTGAAACGCTTGTTAGAACCCGTTTACCGACGGCTCACGGCGAGTTTCAGTTGCATTATTTCAGCAATCCTGTCGACGACAAGGAGCATGTTGCCTTAGTAAAGGCCGATGTGGCCGGAAAGACAAACGTGCCGGTGCGTGTGCATTCGGAATGCTTGACCGGCGACGTTTTCGGCTCGCGGCGCTGCGATTGCGGAAAGCAATTAGACTTATCATTACAATTGATCGAGCAAGCCGGTTTCGGCATATTGATTTACTTACGTCAGGAAGGGCGCGGCATCGGTTTGCTGAAAAAACTACAGGCCTACAATCTTCAGGATCAGGGGCTCGATACCGTCGAAGCCAATATCCGGCTCGGTCATTTGCCCGACGAGCGCGACTATACGCAAGCGGCGCTGATTTTGCACGAACTAGGCGTTTCGTCGATCGAATTAATTACCAACAATCCCGATAAAATCAGCGGGTTGGAGGCGATGGGCATCAAGGTTGAAAAGCGCGTGCCGATCGAGTCGGTCTATCATCACGAAAACGTGGATTATTTGAAGTCCAAAGCCGAGAAATTACGGCATTTGTTGCGTTTTGACCAACCGAATACAGCCGGGCTTGTTCCCGAAGAGTTGCAATTCATGCAGCCGTTCATCGAAAAGCTCGACGAACTCAATCATGACAGAGGCCACCCTCCTTTTTTTACGTTGAGCTATGCGCAAAGCATCGACGGCAGCATTTCGCTGAACGCCGAATCGTCGCTGCCGTTGAGCGGCAGCGCTTCGTTGAAGTTGACCCATCTACTACGTGCCCATCACGATGCTTTATTGATCGGCATCAATACAACCCTGGTTGACAATCCGCGCCTGAACGTGCGCCATGTCGAAGGCGACGACCCGCAGCCGGTCATCTTAGATTGCCTGCTCCGCTTTCCCGAAGACGCGAAGATGCTCGGCGCGTCGAGCAAACTGCCGATCGTGGTCGCGACCGATCATGCGCCCGCCGACAAGCAGCGCCGGCTCGAAGCAAAAGGTATCCGGGTGTACCGGGTCGAACAAAGCTCGGACGGTCATATCGATCTGGCGGCGCTACGCAAATTATTGACCGAACTCGACATCAAGACCGTGATGGTAGAAGGCGGGGCCGAGGTGATCAATGCCTTTTTGCTGGAAGGCATGATCGATTATTGCGTGATCACGATCGCGCCGAAAATCATCGGAGGACTCAGGGCAATCGAAAAGCCGTGTCGTCCGATGCTCGAAATAAAGAATTGCCGCTATCACCCGCTTGGCAACGATCTGATTTTATATGGGGCCTTGCTTGTTGACGATTGAAGCGAAGGCCGTCTTCCATACCGCTCCGCGCGAAGTCGCGCTGCAGACGTTGGAACTGCCGTCTCTCGGAGACAATCAGGTGCTGATTAAGGCTCATCATTCGGCGATCAGTCCCGGTACCGAAGGGATGATTTTCGACGGACGCTTTCCGCAGGAGTTGGCGCAAGACGCGACAATACCGAGCCTGGCCGGCAATTTCGCTTATCCGTTTCGATACGGATATGCTTTGGTTGGGGAGATTGTCGACATCGGCTCAAGAGTCGATCGATGCTGGCTTTCACGCATGGTGTTCGTGTTCCATCCGCATCAGGATTATGCCGTCGTTGCTATTGGCGAATGCCTGCCGATTCCGGGTGGTTTGTCGCCGCTCGATGCGCTATTTCTGCCGAACATGGAGTCGGCGGTCAATTTCGTGATGGATGCCGTGCCGCTCTTGGGCGAAAGGGTGTTGGTCTTCGGGCAGGGCGTCGTCGGATTGCTGGCCTGCGAACTGTTGGCGCGTTTTCCGCTGGCCACTCTGATCACGGCCGACCCGGTCGCATCGAGGCGCGAGTTGTCGAAACGCATCGGCGCTGCGCATTGTGTCGATCCGAACGACGAAAACGCTTGGCGCGATTTGCAAGCCCGTTTGCAAGAAGACGGTTCGGACGGCTTCGACCTAGTGATCGAATTGTCCGGCAACAGCGAGGCATTGAACCGGGCCATTGACATGACCGGCTTTTCGGGACGGATTCTGATTGGATCGTGGTACGGCAACAAGAGGGTCGATATCGATTTGGGCGGGCATTTCCACCGGCGGCGCATTCAATTGTTGTCGAGCCAAGTCAGCACGATGAATCCGCTGCTTTCCGGGCGCTGGGACAAGAGTCGGCGCATCGCTTTAGCTTGGTATTGGCTCGATGTCATCAAACCGGCGCGCTGGATCACGCATCGTTTCGGGGTCGGCCGGTGCCGACAGGCATTCGACACGAACGCCGAGCAAAAAGATGCGGCATTACAGATTATTTTCGATTATCAAGACGACTGAGGTGTTCATGTACCAACTCGCTATTTGTAGAGATTTCATCGCGCAGCATTATCTGGTCGGCGGCGACTGGGGTGCCGAGAATCAAAGGCACAGCCATCATTACCGCATCGAAATCCGAATAGAGCACGATCGCTTGGACAATCACGGCTACCTGGTCGATATCGTCGATCTGGAAAACGCGCTATCTGCCGTAATCGAACGGTTTAAGGACTTCACACTGAACGATCTTTCCGAATTCGAGGGGCTCAATCCGTCGCTCGAACATTTCGCGCGCATCATTTACGAAGGGTTGCAGTCGAGACTCGATTTCAGCGAGCAAAAACTGACCGTCAAATTATGGGAAAACGAGCGCGACTGGGCGGCTTATCGGGAATAAGCCTTGGACGCCTTCGCCCAATTCCTGCAAGCCAAATACGCGCTGGATCAACGCAGCCTGAATCCTGTCGTTTGGCGGCACTTTCTGAACGAGTTGGCCGGCAGAAATTTGCTCGAGTTACTCGACGTTGGCGCCGGCACCGGAGCTATGCTTCGGCGCATCCTTCAGCATTACGATCACGGCGCGATGCATCTGACCGGGCTCGATATTGAATCTGGCCTGCTCGATATCGCCGAAACGGAGATCGCCTCACTTTTGCAGGGCAAAGGTTTTGCGGTCGAAAATGCAGCTGGCCGTCTCAGTGCCGAACGCGACGCTGATCGAATAGAATTTCAATGCGTTTGTACACCGCTGAGCGAATTTCGATCCGCGCCGAACCGCTACGACGTCATCACCGCGCATGCCTTCATGGACCTGGTTCCGCTGCGACAAATCCTGGCCGGTTTTCATGATGGGTTGAAACCGGGCGGCTTGTTATACACAACGATCAATTACGACGGCGAAACTGTCGTGTTTCCGCCGTATCCGGACTGCGAGTTCGAAGATGCGTTATTGCGGGGCTATGATGCATCGATGGAAGCGCGCCGCCTGAACGGTTCTGAGACGGGCGGGGCGAAATGCGGGCGGCGTCTGTACGGCGAATTACTGAGCGCCGGTTTCGAAATCGTCAGCTACGGCTGCTCCGACTGGAACATTACGCCCATCGATGGCGTTTATCTCGATGACGATTCTGTAGTGCTGGAGCATTTGTTGGGCTGGATATCTTCGGAAGGCCGAAGTAACCCGACGCTAGACCCGGAAAAACTCGACCGATGGCTGATATGCCGGAGGCGACAATTACAAATGCAAATGCTGGGTATCATCGTTCATCAAATCGATGTTTTGGCGAGGAAGCCTGATTGAATCGTTGCAATATGAAATTGAGCGGACCCCTACAGCACACTATTGCTCTGAGAGGTGTTGGATCGGCCCGAAAAATCGCGATGTTCAACCGCCCAATTCATCCAGCGGACTGACCACCCCCTGTCCGCCTTGATTCAGTACATGGGTGTAAATCATCGTGGTTTCCAGATCGCTATGGCCCAGCAAAGCCTGAATGGTGCGGATGTCGGTGCCGCGTTGCAACAAATGCGTTGCGAAACTGTGCCGAAAGGTATGGGCGCTGACCCGCTTGTCGATACCGACCTGCCGAACGGCGGCTTTGATCGCTTTGTTGATCAACGATTGATCGATGTGATGACGGCGAGTCAGGCCGGATAACGGGTCGATCGACAGCGACCGGGCCGGAAACACATAGTGCCAGCCCCATTCCCTCTCGGCGTTAGGGTATTTTTTCGCCAACGCATGCGGCAGATAGACCGCACCGAGACCATCGGACAAATCCTTTTCATGAATCGTTTGACCTTGTCGAGATGATTGCGCAGCAATGGCATCAACGCCGCGGAAAAGGTCGTCACTCGATCTTTATCGCCCTTGCCGGAACGCACCATAATCTGTTTGTATTCGAAATCGAGCTCCTGAACTCTGAGCCTGACCGCCTCGGTAATTCGTAATCCGCTGCCGTACAAAATCTTTACTACCAACTGCGGAACGCCTTCCAGACGCGCCAAAATCTGTTTGACTTCATCCGTCGACAAAACGACCGGAATGTGCCGTTTTTTACCGGAACGAACCGCATCGATACGCTTTTCCAACGGCCTGTCGAGCACTTGTTTGTACAAAAACACCAAGGCATTCATGGCCTGGTTTTGCGTCGATGCGGCGACATGGCGATGCGTGGCCAGATGAGTCAAAAACGCTTCGATTTTGGCCTCGCTGTTTTCGAATAACGACCGTCTTTCCGTTAGTCGGTGAAACTTGACGAATTGCTTGATCCAATCGCAGTAAGTCCGCTCGGTATGCAGGGAATAATGCTTGAGACGCATGACCTTTCGAACGTCATCCAATAAGGTTGGTGAGCTTGACATCGCAAATAATACCGTCTAGAGTCAGTTGCAATTTAATAGACAGGCAAATTTGCCTGAATTGTCGGGCAATAGCAAGTTTTCGAGGCAAATATGCGCGGTTTATCGAATATCAAGGCAAAAGTGCCTAAAAATACCGGTAATATCGACTTGTATGGGCAGATTTGCCTGGGAATCAATAGTTAGGTGAAGAAAGCATGAAAGCATGGATTAGAACTGCGGTTTTGTTCTTGGGGTTGTTTATTGGCTCCGTTGCAAATGCCGAAGTCATGAAAGTTTTGGTCGCGAAGGAAATTGATGACGACCATATAATCATCGTAACCGCAAAAGGGGATCAGCTCCTTCTTGAAAAATGGACAATGAAATTTTCTCCATTGCTTTTTGAGAGCCAGATATTCCTAGCGGATGTTTCTTCAATGTGGGTAAAAATCTACATTGAAGGTAAGGGTGAAATTAAATGGTCTGTAGAAAAACATTTAGGCACGGTTGATCTTGAAAACCCCCAAAAACACAACGAGCAAGTTTCGGGAGCTTATCCAGGTGTTGGCTCTGGCCATTGGATTCAAACGGTTTCAAGTGGCGGGGAAATCATAACTCTTGAGGATGGCTCTTTATGGGAAGTGTCCCCAATAGATGTTATCTACTCCGCAATTTGGTTGCCAGTTTCTAATATCGTTGTCGTTGAAGATTCTGGCCCACATCCCTACAAACTAATAAATACAGATGATGGAGAGTCAGTGAATGCAAAGTATCTCGGTCAATAAGCAATGAATCACCTAACAATCACATGCACTCGGACAGCAAAAAGTGCCGCTCGTTCCTCGCTCTGCTTTTTACTGCCGGTGATGTGACCCGTTATGTTTTTAAAAAGAGAACTAATGTCTAATCTTACAAAAAATGAAATTTTAGATATTTTAAATAAACATCCATGGGATTCAGGAAATCTACGAAAAGTGTATTTTCGTGACTTTCAAAATACACACTCAGTAATAAATGAGTTGCCCGGTGGAATTATATATAGTGAGATGAAGTCATTGAGATTATCTCTCAATATTTTTCTTGATGCAGTAGAAGATCTTATTTCTTCAATTAATAAATTTAAATATGATTCTGCACATGCGGACTTTTGGACCATAACTAATAAGCCATTCACTGACAAAATTGAAGTAACAATTCAACGTGGAATTATTTCATCATCAATGTGTGCTATGGCCTTGGTAGATCATTCACGAGAATTTAATAAAAAATACCCTGTAACTGGCTATGAAGAGCAAATAAAAAAAACCTTTCAAGAAAATGAAGTCCATAAGTTTGTCCATGGGCTTAGAAGGTTTTTATCACATATCAAGTTTACAAAAGCAAATTGGAATATTTTCCATTCTGAAGGTAATACTAGGAATGTTGTTTTTATTCTATCTAAAGATGACCTTATGCAATTCAATGATTGGAGTTCTTTAGCTAAATCATATATTCAGAGTCAAGAAAATGGGGTCAATGTTGAAAACTTATTCAATGAATACTCTAATCAAGTAAAAAAATTTCATAATTGGTTAAGGGTTGCATTGTTTAATGAGTATGGGGAAAAGATAACCCAACACCTTAATTATTTGAAGATAATTGAAGGTTTTGGTTTGGAAAGTAATTGGAATATTTTACTTCAACAAGTATTACCGCAACGAAATATTGATCCTTATCAGTATCTGGATAAATATCTAACGGATGAACAATTAGAAAATATCTATTCTTTTCCGTTTAGGTCACAACAACAAGTAGATAGAATAATTCAATTAATTGATACACATCAAATCTGTACAGACTCAATGCGAAATAAAGTTTATGATGCATTTAACACAAATAAAACATAACCAGAGGGTCAACTTGACCGCCAAAAGCGGCGTTTCTCTTAGCTTCACTCTGCTTTTGGCGTCAAGTTATCCAAGTGTTAAACGTCTATGTGCAAAACCACTAGATCATCAACTAACGAATTTATGGAATAAGTATGAAAAATGGACCATTCGGCTCGAAGAATGTAATTGAATCGAAAATATCAGAAGATAAGCTGAAGAGCTTTTTAGTTGGTTTTGATTTAGATGATGATGGGGTTAGCAAATATAGGTGGTCTCAACTTGTAACCAAAATCACAAATGTTATTCATGAATTCTCATTTGGCTTTCATGAAGGTACAAGCACTGAGAACACACAAACGCTTGAGAAAATTATTGAAGCAGCAAATTCAATTTATAAAATCGATGAATTTCAGAAAGTAAGAGATATTTATAAGAATAATGGTCATATTGACGATGATCTTGATGACAAGTATCTCAGAAGAGGAGAGTTTGGAGAGTTAATTCTTCATTTGATACTCAGAGATCACTTCAGCACAATACCTTTGCTCTCGAAAATATACTTTAAGGATTCGCTTGGTCATACTGTTCATGGCTTTGACTGTGTACACATTGAGCCAGAAACAAAAACGCTCTGGTTAGGAGAATCTAAGCTCTACCTTGATCCAAAGCGTGGATTGAGCGAACTCATAAAAGACATAGAAGAACACTTTAAAGTTGACTATTTAGATTCGGAGTTTGGTCTGATTGCAAAGAAGATAAAGCATTTTGACAATATACCCGAATCTGAACATTGGAAAAAATTGTTTGCCTCATCAACAAAACTTAAAGACAAATTAAACGAAATATATATTCCATTACTATGTACATATAGTTGTGATTTATTTACAAAATATGATGATGAAGATAACCCAAGTTTTATTGACGAGTATGAAAACAAAATCAGGGAATTAAAAAAATATTTTGATGAAAGAAATAATCATCCACTCAAATCAAAGTTAAGAATCATAGTGATTCTTCTTCCTGTCCAGTGCAAGAAAACACTAGTTAAAAAACTGCACCATAAACTCTCTCTATTACAATCTGTTGGAGAGTAGAATGATTGAAATACTCGAAAAAATTCAAACGACAAATGAATTCAATAATTCAGAAACATTTGATATTTATCGTCATTGTGCAGCAACCTTGATCCAAGATGAAGAAGAAGGTATAAGTCTTTTAATTCATATTTTAAACTCAAGAGAAAAGTTTTCAAATTCGCTTGAAAATATGTTAGCCGACTTAGTGGAATCTATCGGGTTTTACCCATATTTAAAAAAAGAAAATTTAAACCTTTCATCAACTAGCTCCAGAATCAGGCAAGCAGCTTGTTTGTCTTCAAACATACAAAACAAGTATTTTCACGAAGAGCAAAAATACGTTCTTGATTTATTGAATTCCGAAAAGAATGTAATAGTAAGTGCTCCCACAAGCTTTGGAAAAAGCTTGCTCATTGAAGAAATTGTTGCATCTCACAAATATAAAAATATTGTTGTAATACAACCAACACTGGCTCTTTTAGATGAGACCAGGAAGAAATTATCTAAATATGAAGATAACTACAAAATAATAGTTCGAACATCCCAGGAACCATCGGCCGACAAAAGTAATTTATTCCTTTTGACTTCAGAAAGGGTGAATGAATATCAGAGCTTACCTGATATTGACTTCCTTATCATTGACGAGTTTTATAAATTAAGCTCAAAGAGAGATGATGAAAGGTCAGATTCTTTAAATAATGCGTTCAGATATATTTTAGAAACATTTAATCCTAAATTTTACCTGCTAGGCCCTAACATAGAAGGAATATCTAAAGGTTTCGCTGAAAAATACAATGCGGTTTTTTACAAAACAAGCTATAGCCTAGTTGGATGTGAAGAGATAGATATATACCAAGATCACAAAGGTAAATTTGGTGCACAGGGAGAAAAGAAAAAACATAAAGAAAGAGTATTATTTGATTTATTGTATGATCTCAAAGAACAAAACACCATAATCTATTGCTCGTCTCCTGCTAGGGCCAGATATTTATCAGCGGAATTCTTAAAATACCTGATTGAAAACAATGAATCTCCAAAAAATAGAGAACTGTCAATTATAGACTGGATAGAAACATACGTTTCTAAAGACTGGACTCTTGTTGATTGTTTAAAATATGGAATTGGAGTTCACGATGGTGCTTTGCAGAAACATTTAACATCCTCAATAATTGATTATTTCAATGGCGGGCTACTGAAGACTCTATTTTGCACGGCAACAATAATTGAAGGTGTCAATACAACTGCAAAAAATGTAATATTTTTTGACCATAAGAAAGGAAGAAACACTCCAATTGATTTTTTTGATTATTCAAATATTAAAGGTAGAGCAGGTCGATTAATGGAGCATTATGTTGGTAGGATTTTTAATTTCAATCCAACACCGAAATATGACCAAATATATATTGATATCCCTTTTTTCGAACAGAACCCTATTTCTGACGAAGTGCTGATAAATATCAATATTGAAAATATTCTTAATAAAGAGAGTGAACAATATCAATATCTGTCAAACATTCCCGCAAACGAGAAAGAAATATTTTCTAGAAATTCACTCTATATCCGAGGTCAAGATTCGCTGGTCTCGCGAATTCGACAAGATATAAGAGAAAAGTATGATCTGATATGTTGGAGTTCAACTCCAAAATATAGACAGCTTGAATATTGTTTAGGGCTTGCTTGGGATTACCTTGTCAAACCAGGCGAAAACGTTAACCCAATGACAAAGAATAAAATTGTTAAGGTTACTTTTGACTACGGTATCAACAAAAGCATAATTGAATTAGTAAAGAATAACTTTATATATAAGAAAAAACTTGAACGCTATGATAGTTGGAATGATAAAGAAATACTTGATGAATCAATACGAGACAGCTTTCAAATTTTACGTCACTGGTTTCAATATAAAATTCCTAAATGGTTGCTCGTTGTAAATGAACTTCAAAGATTAGTTTGCAGTGAGCTAGGTTTAAGACCGGGTAACTATACATTCTATGCAAGCTCCATCGAGAGTGATTTCGTTCGAGAAAACCTCACAATTCTAGCTGAGTATGGTGTTCCAAGATCAGCAATAGACAAAATAGAGAAATATATAGATAAAGATCTCAACCAAGATTTTGTCATAAAAGAAATCATTGATAAAAAAATTTATGAAAAACCTGAGTTTTTGAACTATGAGCGCGAAAAGTTAATGCCAAATTATACCAAGAGAGACGTTTAACAAGTCAATCCAGCCGACCACCTTCGACGGCGGCTGATTGAGACGTTCAATGATGGAGATAGCATGAAGGATCTGTTCCCTGGTCACTTTAAAGAAAGTGAAGGTCATCTCAGAGAAGTATGGGATACATCACTGTTCGTGTTTGATGCCAATATATTGCTAAATTTGTATCGATACTCAGATACGACTCGTAGTGAGTTTCTACGCATATTAGAAAAAATTAAAAGTAGAGTGTGGCTTCCACATAGGGCAGCAGATGAATACTTCAACAATCGTTTATCTGTCATTGACCAACAAGAAAAATCATATGATGACACCACTAAATTGATTGCTTCTTTGAAAAGTGATTTGGAGAATGCTCGTCAGCACCCTTTTGTTAGCTTGGGTACGATGAATAAAGTAGGACGAGTATTTGATGAGCTTTGTGAAGAGTTAAAAAAGAATAAATCTGTTCATACAGAAAGAATATCAAATGATGAAATAAAAGAAGCAATTGCATCAATTTTTGAAGGTAGAGTGGGCGCACCTTATGAGAAGGAAAAACTTTTAGAGCTGATGACGGAGGGTGAAGAAAGGTATAAACAAAAAATACCACCCGGCTTTAAAGATGGATCAAAATCGGCTGAAAGTGAGGTATTTATTGAAAAATGCAGAAAATATGGAGACCTTATCGTCTGGTCTCAGGTGATTGATAAAGCGATTGAATCTGGTAAAGGCGTGGTATTAGTCACAGATGATAAGAAAGAAGATTGGTGGGAAAGGTTTAAGGGGAGAACTGTTGGTCCACGCCCAGAGCTGGTTAAAGAGTTTAAAGATAGAGCAAATAATACATTTCATATGTACCAAGCAGATCGTTTTCTTGAATTAGCTAGAGAGAATTTAGATGAGCAAGTAAGTGATGAGGTGGTTGAAGAAATTAGAGAAGTTAAGCGTCGGGACAAACTCGCTTATAAACGCATGATAGAAATGGAGTATCTTAAAAGACGAAAACTTGAAATGAGTCGCCTATTTCAAGAATTAGAACACAGTAAGCATAGAATGATGGCGTATGAAGAAGAGCGCCATTTGCTAAAGCAACGCATGCACGAGTTAGAGTCAATGCGAAATGATATGCGGCACCATAGGGAAATTTTGTTAGGTGATGATATAGAAAATCCAGAGATTGAGCCGATAATGAACCGTTATGCCGCTCTTTCTGAGGAATATGCACAAGTAAGGCACAGCCTAGAAAGCTCATCAATGAAACACAAAGAAATGCAAATGCATATGATGGAATTAGAAAAGGAAGTCGCTCATCGCATGAAAATCATTGAACAAGAAAACTCAGCGGACTCGTAAACTCGCCGCTGATTTTGGCGTTATACGAAAGAACATGACCGAGTGGAATAGCGTTCAACAAGGGTTTGAGCCAGACGGTGCGTTGAGGGATGTCTATATCGCGCCGGCAAATGCTGTCCTTTGGAATGAGTTCATTGCGTGGGTGTCGCACGCTGGATATCATTCGGAATTCTGGCATGGGCAATCGAAAAAGACTTTGCCGCAAAATTTTCAAGAGATAAGACTATTCCAGCAGACAAATCCGACGACCTTAAAGCTTTTCTTGTCTGGTGGTGTGCAAATAAATTGCCACTTCTTTACGGACGACGAGATTGAATTAGATATTGATCCGAGAGAAATTCAAGATCAGGAAGCATTTATAAATCTCCTGGAATTTCTCAAAGGCGTAACGACGGCGCTGAGGCGAAATGCCAGAGTCACATATGAGAACAGTCCGGAAGATGAGCTGTTTGTCGTCAACCACGAAAACGTATAACCAACTACTCAAGCGGACGCTCCTAACGTCGAGACGGGGGGGCAGGCCTTGCATTTGACATTTTAGTTTAAATTGTAAGGCCTAACCCCTCCAATGTTTCGGGTTTCGCACCCCGTTTTTCGGGCCGTCGAAGCCCTCAATTGGCATTGGTTGGGGCGGATTCGCGGTCGGGATTTTATCGCTTGGGCCGATGAGTCCAAGCAATGGCTTCCAGCCAAATCCTTGTATGCTCGCGCTACACGCAAAGCTAAATGCCTTGGCAAGGCTCTTTGGGTTCGCAGCAATCCGTTACCCGGTACCTTGGTCGCGTTCTACCGTGCTCCCAAACATCGTAAGGATCTGACGGTTCAACACCGCCCCGCTCAATCCAGATCCAGCCGGAAACAGGCTGCGCGCGAAAAAGAACCTTGGTTATTGGTCGTATCGCCCTCGTTGAAGGATTATACGCCGGTTGACGTCGTGAATTATTATCGTTCCCGCATGCAAATAGAAGAAGGCTTCCGAGACACGAAAAGCACGCATTACGGCGCCGACTTAACTCAAGACAGCCGGATAAATGCCGAACGGCGCGCGAATTTATTATTGATTGCGGCGCTAATCATTTTTGCTCTTTGGCTGATTGGGTTGGGCTTGAAAGGAACCGCCATCGAACGTCAAATCAAAGTCTGCAGTAATCGTAATCATTCGCCCTATTCGATCATTTTTCTTGCCCGTATTGCCTGCCAATATGTGGCATTTGAGTTGCCGGAAAATTTATTGGAACACGCTCAGGCTCTCTTGGTTGATTATTCAGAACTCTGGAAAAGGCGTAATTTGTGGGGATACCTCAGAACCTGATCCCTTTTTTCTTCCGAATTTTGATTTTTGTTAGTCAATCAGGGCTGGGCTGTTAATATTGAAACTTTTGGGCCTAAGCAATTAAGGAATGAAATGAGTAAAAGTAAATCAGTTATCATGGCTGTTTGGGTGGTCGCTTTGTCGGCGTGCGGTGGCGGCGGTGAGGATAGCGGTATGTCTCAGGTAAAATCGACTTTTCTTGATAGTTGTATACAAAAGGAAGGGCTTGCGCGCCCTGTCGAGCAGGCTAAGTCGTATTGTAATTGTGTTGCCGATTCTGTTTTCGGCAATAGGGATATTTCCGATGAAACCAAAAGGCTCATGTTTTCGATGAGCGATAAAGAGAGTCAACTGTATAAAAAAGATGATGCCGCGATGGTTAGAGGTGCGCTGATGGCTTGCTATACTTCTAATTTTTATAAGAAAAAATAGGCTTTATGCGAGGTAATAGTTGCAAGTCTCATTTGCTTCCGGAAGCGTTTAAAAATCCTAA
>NPIE01003407.1_pt2 | contig 13762 bp, 11 predicted proteins | sample 8637661 | NCBI WGS metagenome assembly NPIE01 (sample SAMN07420842, study PRJNA396082) | bioreactor metagenome | isolation source: sample BA12 brine-fed electro-methanogenic bioreactor BA | place: Japan: Kochi | collected 2016-12-09 | reverse complement strand
TTTTACTTTAATTAACATACGAGCCCGCATAGAAGTCGCGAAGACCGCAAAGAAAAGGAAATGCAATCGGAAAAGATTGAAAATATTATATCAAATAAAATTATGGGTTGTGCAATCGAACTCCATAAAGACTAAGCCCGGGTAAGAAATTAGGTTTGTTGATTAACTTTAATTCGAAAATCCTAAAAGGAAACATTCATAGAATAGTAAATAAACTATAATATCATCGCGGTCTTTGCGTCCAAAACTTTGCGAACTTTGCGAGAAACAAAGGCATGGTTCACGCGAAGACCGCAAAGAAAAGGAACAATATGAAAGAAGCATATATAATAGATGCAATAAGAACACCTATAGGAAAATTAGGCGGTTCGCTTTCTGCTGTTCGTGCAGATGATTTAGCGGCATTAACAATAAAAGAAATCATAAAACGGAATCCATCGGTCGATTTTTCTGAAGTTGACGACGTAATTCTCGGCTGCGCAAATCAAGCGGGTGAAGACAACCGCAACATTGCGCGAATGGCTTTACTTTTAGCCGGATTGCCGGTTAACGTTCCGGGGGAAACGGTAAACAGACTTTGTGCATCCGGGATGAGCGCTGTCGTAAATGCAGCTCGTGCAATTAATGTGGGGGACGGTGATCTTTACATCGCAGGCGGAGTTGAACATATGACCCGCGCACCACTCGTACAATCAAAAGCCGAAAAAGCTTTCTCCGGTAAAGTTGAAATTCACGACTCAACTCTGGGCTGGCGATTTATAAATCCCAGAATGAAAGAAAAATACGGCACCGAAGCAATGGGCGAAACCGCAGAGAATGTTGCCGAAGAATATAAAATCTCCAGAGAAGATCAGGATTTGTTTGCTTATAATTCACACATGAAAGCAGTTAAAGCAAACGAAATCGGAAGAATGAAAAAGGAAGTAATGCCGGTAGAGATTCCGCAGAGAAAACGCGATCCGGTAATTTTCGACAAAGACGAGTTTATTCGCCCCGACACAACTCTCGAAGCGCTCGCAAAACTTAAACCCGCATTTAGAAAAAACGGAACCGTAACCGCAGGTAATTCATCAGGTTTGAATGACGGCTCGGCGGCTTTGCTTCTCGCTTCTGAAGATGCAATTAAAAAATACAATTTAACTCCCCGTGCAAAAGTTATTACTTCAACTGTAGTTGGATTAGAACCGCGTGTAATGGGTTTGGGACCGATTTACGCGACAAGAAAAATTTTAGAGAAAACAAAACTTACTTTAGATGATTTCGATGTGATTGAATTAAACGAAGCTTTCGCCGCTCAAAGTTTGGCGGTTTTGAGAGAACTTGGTTTAAAAGAAGATGACCCTCGCGTTAATCCAAACGGCGGAGCAATAGCGCTTGGGCATCCGTTGGGGATGAGCGGCGCACGGTTAATTACAACGGCTATGATTGAACTCGAAGAGAAAAATAAACACCGCGCACTCTGCACATTGTGCATAGGCGTTGGACAGGGAATGGCTTGTATAATTGAGAAGGTATAACTGCTGGTTACTAAGTTAATGAGTTATTAAGTTATTAGAGGAAAAAGGTTGTGTATACTTTTGAAGATTTAGAGGTGTGGAAGTCTGCAAGAGAATTACGCATATTTGTTTCTAAGGTTGTAAAAAGATTTCCGGTTGAAGAAAAGTATAAGTTAATAGATCAGGCGTTAAGATCTTCAAGAGGAATTACAAATCAAATTGCCGAGGGATTCGGCAGATATCATTATCAAGAAAATATTAAATTCTGCAGGCAAGCCGGTGGATCTTTGTGTGAAACTTTGGATCATATGATTGTAGCATATGACGAAAAATTTATAAACGATGAATCCTTATCCAATTTTAGAGAAATGTATGAGAAAACCCTAAAACTATTGAATGGTTATATAAATTACTTAAACAAGGCAAAGAAAAACAACCATTAACTCAATAACAAATAACACAATAACCTAAAATTATGATTTACGAATACAGAGGCATAAAACCCGTAATCCACGAAACAGCATTTGTGCATAAGACAGCAAGCATTATCGGTAATGTTATAATCGGTAAAGATGTTTATGTCGGTCCGGGTGCAGCAATAAGAGGCGATTTTGGTGAAGTAATTATAGAAGACGGTTGCAATGTTCAGGAAAATTGTATCATCCATATGTTTCCCAATGTAACTGTAACACTTCATGAATCGGCACACATTGGTCACGGTGCCATTATTCACGGCGCAAACATTGGAAGAAATTCTTTAGTGGGAATGAATGCTGTTGTTATGGACAATGTTGAAGTCGGTGAAGAATGCATTATCGGTGCGTTGTGTTTTGTGCCCGAAGGAATGAAAATTCCAAATAGGAAAGTGGTTGTGGGCAACCCGGCAAAAATTGTAAAAGATGTAACCGATGAAATGGCAAAATGGAAAACTGAAGGAACAAAAATATATCAAGCATTACCGAAGCAGCTTCACGAAACACTAAAAGAATGCGAACCCTTAAGAGACGTTCCACCTAACAGACCGACTGAAATGATTGAATACGAAACATGGGGTAAAACAAAGCGGGAATAAGTGATATTTTATTTCTAAATTTATCACTGCAATTAACAAATAGTTGATGCTCTTTTATTTATGAATAAAAATATTGGACTTATCTCAAGAGCTTTTTCGAAAATTCCCGCACACATTAAATTTATACTGGGTGTTTATTTATTAGGAATTCTTTTCTTCACCTTTTTCAGGGTTTTGCTCCTTATCGTTAACTGGGATTATGCATTAGAAATTCCGGCCGGTTCACGGCTAACAATATTATTAACATCTTTTTATTACGGGTTCAGATTTGACACGGTTATTTCGGGCTACATACTGTTGCTGCCTTTTTTAATCCTTTCAATATTTTCGTTTTTCCGAAAGCAGTTTTCATTTCCGTATAAAATAGCTCTTCCGATTTTCTTCCTTTTATACTTTATTGCATTCTTTATTACCGCATCAAACATTCCTTATTTTAAATACTTTTTTGCAAACATAACTTCCGTTGTTTTTAATTGGATGGAAGACGTAAGATTCACAATAAGCATGGTGGTTCAGGATTTCGGAATGCTGATTTACTTTTTTCTTTTCCTTGTACTTTATTCTCTCTTTGTTTATTTGCTTCTCAAAATTTATCGTAAAATTATTTTAACGAATACAACACCGGGAAACTCTTACCTTAAATTTTATTTAGCACGAACCGGGTTGTTTGTTGTTTTTACACTACTTATATTCTTGGCAATACGAGGAAGAGTTGAAGAAAAATCTCCGATTAGAATCGGCACCGCATATTTTTCTGAATATTCATTCGCAAATCAACTCGGATTAAATCCGGTTTTTACACTTCTTGCAAGTGCAGTTGAGGACAGTAAATTACAATCTGAACGAATTGATCTGTTCGAAGAAAACTCCGCCTTAGAAAATTGTAAAAAATATTTCAATGTGCCGGAAGAAGCATTCCCCTCGCCTATTTCTCGTGTAGTAATTCCCGAAGGAAAACCAACAGGGAAAAATGTTGTGCTCGTTATAATGGAATCAATGGCGACGGTAAGAATGAATTGCTTCGGAAACAACACAAACTTAACCCCCACACTTGATAGTTTGTCAAAAATTTCAATTATGTTTAAGAATTTTTATACAGCGGGCATTCATACATACAACGGGGTTTATTCAACTCTGTTTTCTTATCCAACTATTTGGAACAAGCACCCGATGAAGCCGTCAATAATTCCGCACATACCTTCAATTGTTGACGAACTAAAAAAGAACAATTATCACACTTACTTTTTTGTAGCGCACGATGATCAATTCGACAACATGGGCGGATTTCTATATGCAAACGGTTTTGAAAAAATCTTTTCGGAAAGAGATTATCCATCCGAATGGATTTTAAGCACGCTCGGAGTTCCCGACCATATTTTATTCGATGAAACAATTAGAATACTTAATGAAAGACGAGATAACAATCCTTTTTTTGCGGCACTTTTAACCGCAAGTAATCACGACCCTAAAATCATTCCCGATGGAATAAACTTTACTCCAACTGCAAAAGAAGAGGATGAAAAGTTAGTTCAATATTGCGATTGGTCTGTAAAACACTTTTTAGATGAAGCATCAAAATATGAGTGGTATAACAATACAATTTTTGTTTTCATTGCAGATCACGGCAGGAGTGTAAAACAACCTTATGATGTTCCAATTTCCTTTTTTCATTCACCTTTTATTATTTTTTCACCAAGCGGGGAAATAAAAACCCGGCAAATTGACAAACTTGCCGCTCAAATTGATGTTATGCCTACTATCGCCGGTCTATTAAGAATTCCCTACACAAACAGCACAATGGGCATTGATGCTTTAAATGAAAACAGACCATTTGTTTATTTCAGCAGTGATAATTCAATCGGTGTATTGAGTAAAAAATTATTTTTAATTGAAAAGCGTGATGGCAGTTATTCACTTTTTGATTATAAAACACAAGGTTTGGAGAACCTTGTTCCGGCTTATCCGGAAACAGTTGATAGTATGATAACATATACTCATTCAATGCTTCAAACTTCTGAGCATATAATTGAGAAATATTCGAATAAACGCTGAATAGAAATTGCTTTCATTTTTTAATTCGATAATGTATCTTAATTATTAAACAAAGAGAAAACTTCCACTAATTTTATGAGAATATTATAATGAAAAACAACAAACTAATTTCACTTTTGCTTTTAGCATTCATACTAGTATTTGCCGCTTGCAGCAGCGACGATGATTCAAATCCGGCCGAACCGAAAGCACCAGAGGCAGTTGGTGAATATTCAGGCAGCAACAGTATGGATACAACAAATGACTATTACCGTTTCCAACATCGGTGGAACGGCGTACGTAACAAGTTACAGTATCAATTATAAAAATGCGGAGGGAACAATAAAAGGTAATTATGGCGAAACCGATAGCGACGGACTTGCTGTAGTTACAAGTAATTCATTTACTTATGCGTTGGGAAGTCAGCCGGATGAAATTCTTGTCGGCACAATAACAGGCAATACAATGACTGGCAGTTTCAAGTTTCCTTCCAACCCATTTACTGCAGCAATCTCCGGAACATTTACCATCACCAAAAAGTAAAAAAATTTTATTGAGCCGGATTATTTTTAATCCGGCTTTATATTAAATTTACCCCCAATATTTTTAAAAATCGTTAAACGATTTACTCGGTAAAGTTGTTTAACTATTAGTAATAATTATTTAGAAAGGCTGTGTACAGTTATGTTACGAAACATATTGATTTTATTTACTTTTCTTTTGTTAGTTGTAAATGCTCAAAATAGAACAGGAAATACTCCCCCTACAATATCAGGAAAAGTTGTTGAAGCAGGAACAGGCACCCCGATGGAATTTGCCAACATTGTTTTATTTGATTCGGCTGACAGTTCTCAAGTAAACGGAACTGTTACAAACAAAGAAGGCATTTTTCTTTTAGATAGAATAAAAAAGGGAAATTATTATATTAAAATTAGTTTTATTGGGTTCGACCCCAAAATAATTGACGATGTTGTTATTAACAAACCTGGAAATTTTGACATCGGCGAAGTTGAATTAACCCCTCATACATACGGAACCGAAGAAGTTCTGGTAAGCGGAACTCGTTCACCAATTTCTTATGAAATAGATAAAAAAATTATTGAGGTTGGAAGCCAGTTCACTGCCGCTTCGGGCTCCGCTGTGGATATTTTGGAAAACGTTCCTTCTGTCACTGTTGATATCGAAGGCAATGTGAGTCTTAGAGGCAGCAGCAACTTTACGGTTTTAATTGACGGAAGACCAACGGTTATGGATGCGGCGGACGTACTTGAGCAAATTCCGGCAAGCTCAATTAAAAATATAGAAATCATTACAAACCCATCAGCCAAATATGATCCAGCGGGAACTTCGGGTATTATTAATATTGTCCTTAAGAAATCGGAATTAGCAGGGGTAAGCGGCGTTGTTGAATTAAACGGTGGCTTAAACGATCAATACGGCGCTGAAGGAATTTTCGATTATAAAAAAAAAGACTTGCACTTAAACTTTTCCGCCAACTACAACAGAAGAATTTTTGAAATGGAGGAAGAGAATAATAACCGGACAACTAAAAACGAGATAACTTCATACTATGATGCCGAAGGTGACGGCACACGCGCGCGAGATGGATTACGATTGAGTGGTTCTCTTTCATACGATTTGGGTCTTGATAATATTGTAACTCTCGGCGGCAGATATTCCGACAGAACTTTTCAACGAAACTCATATCTTCAATATAATGAGTGGACTTCAACACGGCCCGAAAAAGATTTTTTCTTAAGTGAATCAGAACGAGAACGTTCAGGCGATGATATTACTTTCTTTACAAATTATATTCATAAGTTTAGTTCAATGGGTCATCAATTTACGGCGGACTTCAGTTATGAGAGTGAATCTAACGATGAATTTACAATTAACTCATTAAATCAAAACAATGAAATTGTAGACGGACAAAAAACCACCGAATCCGGTCCTGAAGAACAAATAAGAGTTAAAGCAGATTACTCGCTTCCGTTTTCGGAAAAAAGCAAGTTCGAAGCCGGTTATCAAACCGAGATTGAATTAAGCACAGAAAAAACCGGTATGTCTATTTACGATACGAATGTAAACGACTATATTGCCGATCCGCTGTTTGATAATGAAGTTAAATATGATGAAACAACTCATGCTATTTATTCGCTTTACTCAAATGAAATCGGCAATTTAGGATTCCAGTTTGGATTGCGAAGCGAGTATACAGGACGAGAAATTGAATTGACCGAAACAAGTGAAACATTTACAATTGACCGCTGGGACTTTTTCCCCACTGCACATTTTTCGTACAAGTTTTTAAACAATCATCAAATAATGACGAGTTATACAAGAAGAATTAACCGTCCCCGCGGCTGGCAGCTTGAGCCGTTTGAAACTTGGATGGATGCTTACAACGTTAGAAAAGGTAATCCCGGCATTTCGCCGGAGTATGTTGATTCATATGAATTAGGTTTTCAAACCTTAATAGGCAACACGGTGTTTTCAATTGAAGGATACTACAGAATTGTTAATGATAAAATTGAATGGATAAGATCTGTTTACGATGATGGTATAACATTAAACACATTTGATAACGTAGGTAAAGATTATTCGTTGGGAACCGAATTATTCTTTAATTTTGACCCGGTTACAAATTGGAATGTAAACTTAATAGGAAACGTTTACGATTACCGCATTGAAGGTAAAATAAACGGCGAAGATTATTCGCGCAGCAGTTTTAATTGGAATGTTAGATTCAACAACATTTTAAAATTCAGCAAAGCAACGCAGTTGCAGTTTAATATAATTTATAACAGTCCCTCGGTATCATCACAAGGCACAAGAGACGATTTCTTATTTGCCAACGTGGCGGTTAAACATGATATAATTCCCGATATGCTGACGGCTACGTTGCAGATTAGAGATGCGTTTAATACGGCTAAACGTGAATGGGAACTTGAAACGGCGGATTTATATTCCTACCGCTACGCAACAAGGTCTCAGCCCGATGTTATGCTTAACCTGCGATTTAATATCAATAATTATAAGCAAGATAGAAGACCAGAAAACGGCGAGGGTGACGGAATAGATGGTGATGAGTTTTAAGTGTTGGTATTCATAAAAATTTATGTAAAACCCCGGGAAGCTATTTTCGGGGTTTTTTATTTTTATCGCTTTTGTCCAAAAAAACATTATAAAAAAAATAAAATGAATTGAGAAACAAAATCAAAAAATTCTAATTAATAAAAAAGTTTTATCAACTCATCCCCTTTTAGTTGCCCTTTCTCGTGCAAAAGGAATGCTATCAATTTAAGCATTAATAGAACACAGAGGACGCTGAAACTATAGATTCACACAGATAAAAATCAGCGCTTATCTGTTTTTTCTGCGTCATCTGTTCTATTAAATTATCAGGATATTCAACCAATTATCCATTTTAATTCTTCTTCCACTCCGGAAATCTTCCCGGCGTATATGGCGCACCGTATTTTTGAAGAGTGTTTTCAACTGCCGAAATATCGCTATCAATTTTTTTAAGCTTGGCAGAAAGATCATCAAATTGTTGTGCAGCAACATCATAAGATTTTTGAGCAGTTGTTGTTGGCGCCGAAGTTGAGTAATACGTTGAGTAAATAATGTAATCAACTCTGTCTTTAACCGCACTCGGCACACCGCCTTGATAATATGATTTCAATCGGTCACCGTTTAATTCTCTATTGAATGCTTTAAGATCTAGTTCAATTGATAGAAGAGTATTGTAAGTATCGTCAGGTAAATCCGAAGTTTCAAAGACGGCTTTCTTCAAATAAGAAAGTTTATTATTTAACTCTTGCCTGTACTCATCGAGTCCGTAAACAGCTTTAATTAATTCGGCGGCTTTCCTATTGAATTCATCCACAGCAACTTTGTTTTCTGCCGGAAGAGTAGCATTGCCCAAAGGTTTACAAACAAACTCTTGCGGTTCAACAAGCTGAGTGAATTTACCATCGACAAATTTGCTTAACGATACTTTGTATTTTCCGGGAGGAGCTAAAAATCCTCTGTCGGGATCGTTCCACGGAACTGAATCGTCAAAAGGTTCCATAGAAACCGGCTGGGGTTTATCGTAACGAAAATCCCAAACAATTCTATTTACTCCTTTAGAAATACCGGTTTTAATTTTACGAACTACATTTCCCGCTTCATCTGTTACGGTAAACAATAAATAAGGATCAGGTTCTTCACTTTCGACACGTAGTGTTTCATAATCGGGGAATTTTATATCCCCGCCTTCTTTTTGAATTTCTTTTTCTTTCTCTCGGCGCTTGTCTTTCAATGATTTTACTTCATCTTTAATAAAGTAAGTAAACGTTGCCCCAACCGGGGGATTTGGAGCGGAGAAATATCCCGCACCCATAAAACCAACGCCTTTAAATCCGAAAGGATCGGATGGTATAAACATCAAAGCGTCATCGATAGGGAAGATGTAAGCATCTTTGCTTAATGTTGATTCGTTCATAAAACGAAGAGGCGAGTAGTCGTCTAAAATGTAAATGCCCCTGCCGAATGTTGAAACAACAAGATCGTTTTCATCTTCTTGAATTGTTAAACTCATTGTACAGTGTTTAGGAATACCGGTTTTCAACCTTATCCATTCATCACCGCCGTTGTTGGTAAAGTAAACACCGAATTGAGTACCGACAAAAAGTAAATTCGGCTCAATATGATCTTCAGCAATTGAATAAGTGCTACCTTTTTCAGGCAAGTTGCCGTTTATGTAATACCAAGTTTTACCGCCGTCGGTTGTTTTAAGAATGTAAGGTTTGTAATCTCCGTCAACAAAATTATGAGCGGCAGCATAAGCAACATTTTTGTTGTGATGAGACGCCGCAATGTCGTGAACTCTTGCATATTCGGGAAAACTCTTTGGCATCTGGGATTTATTCCAAGTCTTACCTCCGTCGTTCGTATAATGAATTAAACCATCTCCCGAACCGATAAACAAATTATTTTCGTCAATTGGTGATTCCGCAATAGAAGCGATGATTGCCATACTTCCTTTTGAAGCCATGTCGTCCTTACTCCAGCTTCGTCCCATTAACTTCAACATTTCTTTTGGAACGCCGCGAGTTAAGTCCGGACTAATTTCTTTCCACGTACTTCCCATATCGTTTGTCATCAACAACTTGTTGCCGCCGAAGTACAATCTTTCGTTGTTGTGCTGAGAAATAAGAAGCGGACTATCCCAATCAAACCGGTATGCAGTGTCTGCGAAATCTTGAGGTTTAATATAAAGTCGTTCACCGCTTGCTTTATCGTATCGAACCAAACCGCCGTACTGAGATTGAGCGTAAAGGATGTTTGGGTTTTTCCAATCGACCTGGGTCTGGAAACCGTCGCCCGAAACGGTGAAAGTCCAATCTGAATTATTAATTCCGGATGATTTTATTGTTTGCGACGGACCGAAGAGACTATTGTTATCTTGCGTTCCGATGTAAACATTATAAAACGGTTTTGCATTATCGGTTGTAATTTTATAAATCTCGGCAATCGGTATGTTGCTCATAAACAACCAGTTCTTACCTTGGTCATATGATTGATACATACCGCCGTCGCAGCCGATAATTAAATGGCGGTTATCATTCGGATCAATCCACATGCAATGATTATCAACGTGTTTTTTATCTTCGCCTGCGTTTTTCCAAGTTTTACCGCCGTCATCGGAAACCTGCAGAAACACATCCATACTGTAAACTCTATCTACTTCAACCGGGTCTGCATATAACTTTTGGAAATAGAAAGGATAAGAAGAAACATAACTGCTCATCTTTTCCCAGCTAGCACCGCGGTCTTGACTTCTGTAAAATCCTTTTTGATCTTGGTTTTCAATAATAGCGTAAAGTACATCCGGGTTAACCGGTGAAATTGTAAAACCGATTCTTCCCATATCTTCACTCGGTAAACCGTTTGTCATTTTTTCCCAGTTAGCTCCGCTGTCTGTTGAACGGTAAAGCGCAGTTTCAGGCCCGCCCCAAACGCCGGTGTAAAGCTTTCTCATTCTTTGATGAGCAACAGCGTATAAAATATTTGAGTAACGCGGATCCATATGAACTTGATAGCAGCCGGTGTATTCGTTAATCTTTAATACGTTTTCCCAAGTTTTCCCGCCGTCTGTTGTTTTAAAGATTCCGCGGTCTCCGCCTTCTCTGCGTAAAGGACCCATTGCTGCAGCGTAAACTATGTTTGAATTGTTCGGATCGATTGCAATTCCGCCAATGTGTTCCGATTCTTTGATGCCCATATTTTTCCAACTCTTGCCGCCGTCTTCCGATTTGTAAATTCCGTCACCGTAAGCAGAGTTGGCGTGGTTGCTGCTTTCACCGGTACCTACCCAAATTACATTTGTGTTTGTGGGATCGTAACGAACAGCGCCGATTGCATAAGCACCTTGGTTATCGAACACGGGTGAAAATGTTATGCCGTTGTTTGTCGTTTTCCATAACGAGCCGTGACCAACACCAATGAAAAATTCTTTGTGATCGTCCGGGTTAACAGCAAGATCGCGTACTCTTCCGCCTGTTACGGCCGGACCAATACTACGGAAACTTAAGCCGGATAATGAAATGTTTTTAAGTGAATCCGCTTTAGGTTTTTCTTCTGCGGATGTTGTTATTGAAGCAAACAACATTAAACACACGAGTAAAGTAATGTTTAGTTTTTTCATAAAAGAGACTCTTGATTTATTGAAGTGTATATTTGATTTGCTTTGTTCAAATGATTTTACCGAAAAGTAGTTTCACCGAAATGTTTTTTGTGTCCCAATAGAAAATAACTATTTGCTTTTAATATTGGCAGTGAAATTTGATAAGTGATCGAAGGAGTTAGGGAAGTTGGTTTTCTTGTTAAGCGAAACTTCCGCATATGTTATTCCTTATTTTTATTTGAGTCGGCTTTATCTGGGTTGCCAAAAATCCGAACAACTTTTTTGCCGAATAGCAAAGCGATAGCCGTTCCTAATGCAACACCTATGGAAACACCAAAAGCTATATCAAAATTTTCGAAAATACTTCCTGCAGCAGCTCCAAACGCTGCACCTAATCCTGCACCATATACGATGATCGATTCACTTTTTATGTTTTTTGATTTATTTTTTCCCATCGATGATGCTCTCCTTTGCAAACTGAAGATCAACAAGTTTGCTTAATGTTTGTTGCTAATATTAGCAGTGAAGTTTAGACGTCTTAGGGGTAGGAAAGTTTGAATTGACAACAAGACTTCTTTTAGCCTTCTGCAATTGGACTGACTATCTCTTACTCCGGCTTTTGTTTATGCAGCATTTCCAAAATCCAATCTGCTTTGTCAACCTGCGGAGGTATGTAATTTATCAACTTTGCGATTAATTGTCCGGGTTTGTCGTCAACCAAAATCATTTCACGGTGTTCTGGTTTTATAAAGTTTTCTTTTACGGTGTGGTCTAAAAATTTAATGAGACTATCGTAATAGCCGTTAACATTTAACAATCCCAGCGGTTTGCTGTGAAGATTAAGCTGTCCCCAAGCAACAACTTCAAAAATTTCTTCAAGAGTCCCGAATCCACCCGGCATTGCGATAAATGCATCGGCAAGATCCGCCATCATTTTTTTGCGTTCGTGCATTGAATCTACAACATGCAGCTCGGTTAATCCCGTGTGTGCTACTTCTTTTTCGATTAATTGTTTAGGGATAACACCTACTACTTTTCCGCCGGCATTAAGAACAGCCGATGCAATTTCTCCCATTAAACCGACGCTTGCCCCGCCGTAAATAAGTTCCATTTCATTCTTTGCGATAAAATTACCTAACTCGGTTGCGGCATCTGAATAATTTTTATTACTCCCAAAACTTGAACCGCAGAACACACAAATTTTTTTCATAATAATTTCCCTCAGAACTATTTATCCAAACCTGAATAACCCTAAGAACAAATAAAGGAAAATAGTTATAAAGAAACTATTGTTTCACATTTTGCCGCCTATTTTATAAGTCAACTGAACCAATCCGGAAGGAAATGTTTTTGAACCAATTAAATGTAGTGTATGCTGTTCGGCATTGGGAAAAAGCGGAATCCCTTCTCCGAGAACGATTGGTATAATAGACAAAATTATTTCATCAATTAAATTGTTATTTAAGAAATCAGTGTTGAGAATTCCCCCACCGACAAGCCAAATGTTTTTATGTCCTAAGGAAATTATTTTATTAAAACCGGGTTTTACATCGCCGTGTAAAAAATTGATATCATTTCTGTTAGTAGTTAATTGTTGAGAAGTATAAACAAAACTTTGTTTCCCAACGTAAGGCCATTCACTACTATGTTCTAAAACAAAATCGTATGTCATTCTTCCCATCACAACTGCGTCTATTTTTTTATAGAATTCGTTATAGCCGTAATCTTCCTTTTCGTCCTCCACTATTGATAACCAATCAATATTATGATTTTTAGTGGCGATATACCCGTCTATGCTCGAAGCGATGTATAAAGTTGTTTTAGTCAATATATAACCCTTGCTGATTTTTGGAAAACTCAATCAACTCAACAGGGGCGCCGTTTTCAATTATCATTGCAACGCGTACTCCCTCTGAAGGTGAAGTTATATCATCGATTAATTCTTTTCCCTTAATTGCATCTTCAAGGTTGTCGACTTCAAATGCAATGTGCGGAATTTGTTTTATAATTTCTGCAACCGGACTGTCATCTTCAAAACGCATCCATTCGATTCCGAATTCGCTGGTATCAAAACCGGAAACATAAAATTTCAAATGCTCGATATACTTTTCATCCGGTTTCTTTTCCTTTGTCGGAATTCCAATATGATGAAACCGCATTCCTTTTTTGATTGCCGGAGGTGATTCGTGGTCTTTTCTCATTTTTTTACCCAAGTTCAAAAATAGTAGTTCAGAATAATTTGTTTAGAAGAACATCCGGTGGATTTTTGTAATACACTCTTCATTCGAAGACTTATTTAACCCAAGTTGACCGCTTATTTTTTTAAACAGTTAAAACTGCTCAGAGACTTTACTTTTTACTTATTAACCCACGGATTAAGAGTGTGTTGCAGAACCGAGAAAATGTCATTCCGAACCCGTCTGCCGCCGAGGCAGGCGAGCCGTATTTTGGTGAGTGAGGAATCTTACCTTACAATGCTGAAAATCTCAA
>NPIE01002366.1_pt1 | contig 13762 bp, 6 predicted proteins | sample 8637661 | NCBI WGS metagenome assembly NPIE01 (sample SAMN07420842, study PRJNA396082) | bioreactor metagenome | isolation source: sample BA12 brine-fed electro-methanogenic bioreactor BA | place: Japan: Kochi | collected 2016-12-09 | reverse complement strand
TTGTTGAAGTCGTGGGCGATGCCGCCGGCCAGCCGGCCGATCGATTCCATCTTCTGGGATTGCACCAATTGCTGCTGGAGCATGTCACGTTCCTTCTCCGCTTCCTTGCGCTGCGAAATATCTCTGACAAAGACCAGGGCGCCGCGTTGCCCTTGATAGACGATCGGGTGACCGCTCGTTTCCACCCAGACGGTCGACCCGTCGAGACGGATGAACTGCAGCTCCTGGCGTTCGTCGATCGAGCGCTGCTCTTCGTTCAGCACCTGGATTCGTTCTCGGACTATATCGTGAAAATCCGGGTGAAAGTGCTCCATCACCGGAGTGTTGACAAGCTCTTCGGCGCAACTCGCTCCAAATAACTCGATTGCTTTCGGGTTGAGGTAGGAAAAACGCAGCTGCGTCTGAATGAAGATCGGTTCGGGTGCGCCCTCTACCATTGAGCGAAACCGCTCCTCGCTCTGGCGGAGCGCTTCCGCGGCTTGTTTGCGTTCGGTGATGTCCAGAGCGGTGAAGGTGACCCCTTTGGCCAGATTGTTCGGGTCCAGCGGCGTCGAGGCCATCAGCACATCGATGATTTTACCGTCTTTGCGCTGCCAGCGGGTTTCCACCGACCCGGTGCCGCTGATGGCGATCTGCCGGTATTTTTCGTCGCCGACAAATTCATAATCGGCACGGCTCGGGTAGAGCATCCGGGCGTTGCGGCCGATCAACTCGTCGGCGTGATAGCCGGTCATCTCGCAGATTCGCCGGTTGACGTCGACGAGAACGCGCTGCTTGACCACGCCGATGCCGGTTGGTGCTACCCGGAAGATACTGTGGAGCCGCTCACGGCTCGTCTGAAGCTCTTGCTCGGCCTCTTTGCGGGCGGTGATATCGGTTGTAAATCCTTGATAATATATTTTTTTGCTATTTTGGTCCTTGATCAGCCGGGCAGTGCGGGAAACCCAAAAGAAAGAACCGTCCTTGCGACGCAGACGACATTCATCGTTGATGATTTCACCATATTTTTCAAGCTGGCTGACAAAGAATGCCCGGTCGGCCGGTTCGGCATATGTCTGCCTGACGAGATCATCGACCGAGCCGAGCAGCTCCTCCACGGAGTCATAACCGTACATTCTGGCGAGAGCGGGGTTGGCGTAGACAAAACGCCCCTGGGGCGTGGAGGTGAAGATGCCGATCGGGGCATTGAATAGAATATCCCGAAAATCCTGGAGCGCCGACGGATAGGGAGAGCTTGTTCCGTCTAAAGTGATCTGTTCAGGGGGCATGGCAATCTCCATGGCAAGAGGCGCAGGCTAAAATTATGCGGCGGCGGGAAGTGCCTCCACGCACAATCATAGTGCAAACCGGGGTATCAGACAAGCACCACCGATCATGTGGAATGCGAGACTGCAAATAAAATAAAATGATGCTTGTCATCAATTAATCTATACAGTAATAAGGAAAAGTGGCGTTTCTTATCACTATTAGTGAACGTTTTGGTCGACGGTAACACCGGCGGCTCCACGATTGCTGGCCGTGTCAGGGGGACGGAACGGCAACAAACGTGAAACTCGAGCACCTCGGCCGGGAAAGGAGGTGATGCGGCATCCCGGAGATCTGCCATCAATTGGTAACCATTCTGTTAACCAGCCAGATCAATCGCGAGACGATGAAAGGAGGGGAGGTACGATGGAACCAAGAACATGGGTGTATATCTTTCTGGGACTATACATAATCTACTGCTTCTGGTGGGGTTTGAGGGGATACTTCACCGAGAAAACCGCCTCCGGGTATGCCATCGGTGGTCGTTCGATCCCCTTTATCGCCTTTTTGATGGCGGCAACGGCCGCCTCGTTTTCGGGCTGGACCACGGTCGGTCACCCCGGCCTGATTTGGCGTGACGGGCTGGCCTATGCCTTTGCCTCGTTCTACGTTCTGACCATTCCGATTACCGGCGCCTTTTTCGCCAAACGGAACTGGCTGATGGGCAAGCGCTACGGTTTTGTCACCCCGGGCGACATGTTTGCCTATTACTATAATAACGAGGCGATCCGCTGGCTGACCGTATTGTCGGCCGTGCTCTATTCGATGTTCTATACCGGTCTGCAATTGATCGCCGCCGCCAAGCTGTTCCAGATCGTCGCCGGCGTGCCCTATACCGCCGGTCTTTTCTTCATGGCCTTTATCGTCTGGTTCTACGTGGTGACCGGCGGCCTCAAGGCATCGACCTGGGTCGGGGTTATCCAGTTCATCCTGTTGGTGACCAGTATCGTCGTGCTCGGCTGGTACACCGTCACCGCCGATGCGATCGGCGGTTGGAGTTCGTTCACCCAGGCTGTTCAGGGGTTTGAAGCGAAATACGTGGAGGTGCCGAGCCTGATGAAATTCGGCCTCGGGACCGGTGGCTGGACGGCGGTGATGATCCTCACCTATATGTTCGCGTTGATGGGCATCCAGTCCTCGCCGGCCTTCATCCTCTGGAACTACGGTATGTCTTCGCCGAAACCGCTGGCCTGGCAACAGGTCTTCATGTCCACTTTTGTCGTCGGTCTGGCCCTGTTCTTCTTCACCGCTTTTCAGGGCATGGGCGGGCGCATCCTGATGAATCAGGGGCTCATCGCACCCCAGGTCGACGGTGACCTGGTGCCGATGCTGATGAATTATCTGCTGCCCGGCCCGATGATGGCCATCGTCTTCCTCGGCATCATCGCCGCCATCCACTCGACCGCCGCACCCTATATCGGCACCGGCGGCACGATCATCCTGCGTGATGTCTACTGGCGTTACTTCAAGAAGCAGGAAGCCGGCCATGCCGAGCAGATCTGGGCCAATCGGATCTTCGTCACGGTGCTCACCGTTCTGGCGGTGGTCGTCAGCCTGACGGCGCCGGGGGCGATCGTCATGATCGGCGGCTTTGCCACCTCGTTCGGTTTTATCATGTACCTGATGCTGATGGGTGTCCATTACGGCTTCAAATATCCGTCCATCGGGGTGGTCGTCGGCCTGCTCGGCGCAATTGTCGCCTGCTTCGTCACCTATTTTTGGTATCAGTACCCGTTGTCGATGCACACCGCGTTCTGGGGTCTGTTCGCCGGTCTGGTGCTGGCTTACCTGTGTCGCGGTCTGGGAATCAAGGATAACGAGGAGACGATCAAGCGGCAGGCCGAGGTTCGTGAATGGCTGACCTCCATCGACTCGCCGTCCGAAACCGGCCAGAAATGGCGGAATGCAATGAAGTTTTTGGTACCGCTCTGGTACGTCTTTGCCATTGGACCGCTGTGTATGCTCGGCAACTCGGCTTTCTCCTTCGCCGGTTTCGCACCGCTCTGGTCCTGGCAGATCGTCTGGTGGATCGTCGGTATCGTGATGATGTGGGCCCTGTGCTTCAAGGCCGAGATGTCGACGACGTCCGCTGAGCAGATCGCGCGGGCAGACACCGATCAGAACATCGTGGTCAAGGAGATCTAACGATTACAACCACCCATTGATAAGGAGATCGTCATGGCAAGAGAAGACATTTGGCTGATCATCGTCGTCGCCTTCGCCATTTTGTTTACCGCTTCCTTCGGTTGGGGGTTGTGGGGCTAGGTAACTGACAACTGATAGCGTACGAAGGAAGGGGGCTGCCGAATAATCGACAGCCCCCTTTTCAATTGCTGCGGCCAGTCAGGTTCGCTTTGGACGGCAGTTACTCCTGGCGGGTTTTGAACTGCCAGGTAGGGCGCGACCGGGTAACGGGCATCGTGCCGCACCCCACCAGGCTCTAGGACACCCCCCTTAATTGGTTCGGCAGGCCTTCAGGATGAAATAGCAGATAAAGGCGCCGACGCCGTAATAGGGAATTTTGTTCAGTGAATAATGAGCACCGATAACGGTCCGGTTATCGAGGGTCACGGAAAATCCCTGCAGCAGTTCGGGTGCCTGCCAGGCAAGCAGTTCCACGGCACAAAAGACCAGGAACAGCGCGATCAACAGCGGTGTCTCACGCAACCGCGGCAGGACTATCTGGATGAGCAGCGCCCAGCAGATGAGATAAAAAATGCCGGCCAGATAGAGCCCAACTTGCTCGTGATACGGGCCGGCGTAGAATTTGGCGCTGAGCCAGAGCGGCAGACAGATGATCAGGAATTTGAGCAGCGTGATCCTGCTCTTGCCGCACTGATAGGTGGGTGGGGCAGCGGTGGCGACACCGGTCGTATCGTTCATGAAAAAATCCTTTTCCTGTTGGAGTTATCGCCGGGCAATGCGGAGTGACGGTAATACCATGATCAGCCAGCTGCCCTGCGCCCGGCAAGCAACACCTCTTTGCGCGGGGCAGCCCGTCGGTCGATGCGACTGCGGACCCGCCGTCCGGTCGAGCGGCCGAATCGGCGTCATGTCGGTCAGTTGACCATGCCTTTGATCTCATCAACGATTTCGGGGTTGGCCAGGGTCATCACGTTGCCGACATCACCCTTGTTGGAAATGGCGCCGAGAACCCGGCGCATGATTTTGCCGGAGCGGGTCTTCGGCATATCGGGAACGATATAAACGTTCTTGCAACGGGCGATCTTGCCGATCTGGGTGACGATGGCATCAGCCACCTTTTGGCGAAGCTCCGCCGAAGGTTCGAAACCGGGCCGCAGCGATACGTAGAGTTCCGGTTCGGTGCCCTTGACCTCATGGATGACCGGCACCACCGCCGCTTCGGCGACTTCGGGAACGGTCAGCGCCGCCGATTCGATTTCCTTGGTGCCGAGGCGGTGACCGGAAACGTTGATGACGTCGTCGATCCGTCCCAACACGCGAATATAGCCGTCGGGCGCCTCCATCGCGGCATCGCCGGTCAGATATGGCCAATCGCGCCAGTCCTTGCTGTTCGGGTTCTTGTTGTACATCTTGAAATAGGTATCGACAAACCGTTCACGGTTGCCCCAGATGGTTTGGAAACAGCCGGGCCACGGGTTTTGAATGCAGATGTTGCCGGCCTTGCCGGCGCCGGGCGGAATCACCGTGCCGTTTTCGTCGTAGATGATCGGGTGGATGCCCGGGACGCCCGGTCCGGCGCTGCCCGGCTTCATCAACTGCATGCCCGGCACCGTGGCGCAGAGAAAGCCGCCGGTCTCGGTCTGCCAATAGGTATCGACGACGACCGCTTTGCCCTTGCCGACCACCTTGTGGTACCACTTCCAGACCTCAGGTTCGATCGGCTCGCCGACGGTGGTCATGTGTTTGAAGTAGTAGTTGTACTTGGCCGGTTCATCCGGCCCGACTTTGCGCAGGGCGCGGATTGCCGTCGGTGCGGTATGGAAGATATTGACGTCGAGGTCCTGGGCGATGCGCCAGCAGCGGCCGGCGTCGGGATAGGTCGGGATGCCTTCGTAGATGACGGTCGAGGCGCACAGGGCGAGCGGGCCGTAGACGATGAAGCTGTGGCCGGTGATCCAGCCGATATCGGCCATGCACCAGTAGACGTCTTCCGGATGGATGTCCTGGATGTATTTGGACATTGCGGTGACGTAGGCGAGATAGCCGCCGGTCCCGTGCTGCGCCCCTTTCGGTTTGCCGGTGGTGCCGCTGGTGTACATCAGGAAGAGCGGTTCTTCGGCAAGCATCTGTTCCGGTTCGATACGGGCACCGTAGTATTTCTTCAGTTCGTCGTTGACGATTACATCACGTCCTTCGACGATTTCGGCATTTGACGACATCTTGCCGGGATAGCGTTGCCAGATCAGCAATTTGTCGACCTTTTGCCCTTCTTTTTCGGCGAGCCCGCAGGCTTCGTTGTCGACCGTCTTGTGGTCGAGCAGCTTGCCGCCGCGATAATAGGCGTCCATGGTGATCAACACCCGGCTGTTCGAGTCGACGATCCGGTCGGCGCAGGCGCTGGCCGAAAAACCGCCGAAAACCACCGAGTGGATGACGCCGAGCCGGGCGCAGGCGAGCATGGTGATCGGCAGTTCAACCGACATCGGCATATGGATGGTGACCCGGTCACCGCGCTTGAGGCCGGCGCTGTTGCGCAGCAGTGCGGCAAATTCGTTGACCCGGACGTAGAGTTCCTGATAGGTGATGTGGTCGACCCGTTCGGTCTCCAGTTCCGGGACGAAGTGAATGGCGGTCTTGTTCTTGTTTTTGGCCAGATGACGGTCGATACAATTGTAACTGGCGTTGAGTTTACCGCCTCTGAACCATTTCCAGCAGGGTGCGTCGCTGGTGTCGAGTACCTCATCCCAGTATTTGTACCAGGTGAGCAATTCGGCAAAGTCGTTATAATAATCGGGAAAATTATCCAGGCTGAAGCGATCGGCAAGAGTTTCATCGACCAGGTTGGCTTGGTGGATGAAGGCCGGAGAGGGAGCAAAATAGTCCTCTTCCTGCCAATGGACGGCGATTTCGGCTGCAGAGGTTTCAACGATGTTCTTTTCGCTCATGGTTGTCGCTCCTTGTTCGTTTTTCAAGGTTTCCTTCTGTTTCTCGAGTCGCCCTGCTTATCGAAAAGAAGCCGGGCCAGCCGGTCAAATATACGCCGCTTTCGGGCGGTTCGGCGACAGAAACCGTTGTGCTGCGAACGCTGCCGCCGTTCGCCAAAACCGGGCGTCCCTGGCGGGAAAAGGGTCTCGCCGGGGGTTTGGCACAAGCGTACACGAGGCTGTCGGTAGGCCCGCTGCTGGACCGACCGGACTAGTCCGGAACTATCTCAGGCTTCGGCCGCAAGTGGCGAAACCTTGAGTCGTACTGAGGCGTTTCGAATCGAAGAAGATGACGGCAAGGGACCAGGTACCGGCACCATCATCTCCGTGCCGCCGGTTGGCAGAACCCGGTGTCCGGTTAAAGCAGGGGGGAGATAACCGGATATGGTGCCCATGGGGTACTGTGAAACAGTAATAACCTAGCTTATATATCAATTTCACTTATCATGCATTTAAGTATTGCTCAAGGAAAAAATGTCCCGCCGGGAGTCGCCGCATCACTTTTTCCGGGTCTCTCTTGTGTTGAAATATTGAGCGGTTCCCGATGCTGACTGACACCCGGGCGATTGATTCAGAGGGTGCCGGTAAAGTCGAAATTGAGTTTTTGCTGAAATTTTTCGATCCGTTTGAAGGCGTTTTTCAGCATAGCCCGGTCGAGATAGGAGAGGTGTTCCGGATTGATATAATTGTCCGGCTGCTGCTGCTCGTCGATGATTACCGTAATCTGACGAAGAAATCTGAGCCGCATGAGATAATTGTAGGTCTGCACCAGATCGCGGTAGTCCTTGTCGGAAAAAACGCGCATCTTGTGCAACCGAAAGAGCCGTCTGAGCGTGTTGTTGTCGGCGATCTTGTTTTTCAATGCGTAGATCCGGGCAAAATCGATAATCGGCAGGATGGCCAGCTTGATATCGAAACAGCCCTTGTGAGCGCCTTTTTTTTCGACCAGCAGTTTTCCGAAAAAGTTTACCGGCGGTTTGAAAAAGAGCGTGTTTTCCGTCAGGTTTCTGAGGAACCCCGGCCAGCGGTCGATCGATCCGAGCAGGTTCTCCTTGAGTTCGTCAGCCAGCGCTACCTCGCCCCAGACCCCGCGAAAATCGAAAAATATGCTTGAGTGGAGCAGGTCCTGCGGGTTGGCCGTACGGATCCAGGACCGGAAGTAATGCTGCCAGACCGACATCGGCTGGCACCATTTCGGGTTTTTCGCCATGTTGTCGCCGGTGCAGAGCCGGTAACCGGCACGATCGAGCTGGTTGCAGACCCGTTCGGCAAGGCGGTTGAAATAGTCTTCAGCCGCGGCGGCCCCGGCTTGGTCCTGCTGGTCCTGGTAGACGATGGCGTTGTCCTGGTCCGAGATGAATGTCTGTTCCTCGCGGCCTTCCGAGCCCATGATCATAAAGGCGAACGGACAGGGCGGCGGCCCGAGTTCATCGATGGAGAAGGTAATGGTCTTGTCGATGATGGCATCGGAGAAAGCGGTGATCAGTTTGGTGATATACTCGGTGCTGGCCCCGTTCTGGATCGGCGTCAGCAGCATTCTGGTCAGCCGGGCGTGAATGTTTTCCAGCTGTCTGATGTTTTTTGCCGCCTTGACGGTTTTGATCAGCAGATACGTCGATTTGGTCTGGGCTACAATAAGGTCTTTTTCGGTTATAATACCGGTAACATCTCGCTGTTGGTCGAGTAGCATCAGATGACGGACATCCTGGTCGATCATTTCCAGAAACGCTTCATAGACCAGGGACTGGTCACTGATGCTGATGACCGGCGACGACATGATCGCCCCGACCGGGCCGGACAGGTCCAGTTGCCGGGCAACCGCCTTTTTCCGCAGATCGGCGTCGGTGAGGATGCCGGCAATCCGTTCATCGTCTCGTACGAGCAGGGCGCTGCTGTTGGATTCGGCCATCGTACGGGCGGCCTGGCTGATCGGGGTGTCGGCACTGCAGGAGGCAACGGCGGCTCGGTACATCGCGGCGATCGGCTGGTTGAAAAAGGGCAGGTTGAGCTCCTTGTCCTTGACCTGACGGGAGATGATACCGGCATAGGTCCGGTTGATCATGCTCTTGCCGAAGGCGTTGGTAAAAAATTCGGTAAAGGCATCGCTCTTTTCGCACAAGGAAAGGAAATGGTTGGCATCCAGGGTGATCATTTCGGTGTCTTCTTCGATCCGCAGGGTTTTCGTGGCAATTCCCTCGTTGAGCAGGATCGAGATGCCGCCGAAGCTGTCGCCCGGGTGCAAGTCCCGTTTCAGTGTCTCGCTGAAATTGAATTCGAAGAAAAACCGGGCGGCGCCGAAGGTCAGCACGCGAAACCGATCGACCGGGGTAATTTCCTGGGTCAGCAGGACCGTTTTCTTCGGTGCGGTCTCGCGGTAGAGGTACCCGGCAACGGCGGCGAATTCGTCTTCGGACAGCAAGCAGTAGGGCTTGTAGCGATAGGCTTCTTCCATGAACGACCTCGTTGGTTGCCGGTGAAAAACCGTGGATCAGTACCGTATCCTCCGGAAATAAATACGTTTCGATGCCGCAATTGCATCTTCCAGCGTGATAATGCCCTTACTCTGCAGAATCGGAATCAATCGGAGAAATATTTCCGCCGTGGCGAGCGCGTCTCCCAGGGCGGTATGACGACCGATGATGGTGACGCCGTAGCGCTTGGCAAGGCTCTGCAGGTCGTGCTGCTTGTGGACGGGGTGCAAGGCGGCCGAGAGGAGCAGCGTGTCGAGGGCCAGATTGTTGAAGGAAATCCCGCACCGCTGTTCCGCACGCTTGAGGATCTTCAAGTCGAAGCTGACATCGTGGCCGATCAGCACCGTGTCCGCGAGATAGTGGTGAAAGGCCGGCAAGACCGTGTCGATGGACGGTTGATCGGCAACCATCGATTGGTCGATACCATGAATTTTATAAGATTCGAAGGGGATATCGCGGCCTGGGTTGACCAGTTGTTCGAAACGATCCTGATAGACGATCCGTTTCTTGACGATCCGCACCGCCCCGACGGCCACGATATCGTCGCTACCGGGATCGAGGCCGGTGGTCTCGGTGTCGATGACACTGAAGGTCAGGGAGCTGAGGGCGGCATTAAGCAGGTCCTGGTTGTCAGTGTCACCCTCGAAGAGGTTGAAGTCGTAATACTCCGGTCGGGAACCGGTGATGACCGGCGACTGATATTCCGTAGTCCGGGCAAGGGCCGGCGCCGCCCGGGCGGTGATTCGCAGCTGTCGGCAGGTATGGTCCGGGGCGGGGAGCGGCTGCAGGACGGCTTTATTTTGTCTGAGCACGTAGCTCAATCGGGGCAGGCTGCTGCTTTTTTCGTCGAGAAGCTGCGTGATGCGCTCGCAGCTGATCGGAAGTGTCTTCCAGGACAAGATAAAGACGACATCGCCGGCCGCCGATGAGACCTGCAGCTCGAACTCGTCGGTGTTGCCCAGCGCCGCCAGGTGTTCGAGCAGTAGCACGAAAGCGGCGACAAAGGAGTAGGTGTCACCGAGCATCCTGGTCTGCCGATCGAACGGGGCGACATTGAGTCTGATGTTTTTTTCGCCGCCGGCACTCTTCTGGATCAGGAACAGCAACCGCTCGATATCGAGACGGCCGAGCGGCATCGTTTCAAAGGCTGCATCGACGATGGCGGCGGAGGTGATCTCGAATTCGTCGCGAACGACGGCAAGCCGGTTTCGGACCCGGTTCGGCAGCGCGCTTTCGTCGGCTGTTGCCGGAAACTCGAGTTCGATCCGGCCCAGTTCGGTATGCAGAACCTGGCGGAAGGAAATCAGCTGTTCACTGATCGCCTCATAGCGATCCAGGGTTTCGGAGAGGTGCTGCAGGCTCAGCACGAACCCGGTGATGGCCTGGTGCTCGTCAAGGACCGGGATGGTTTCAATCAGGCAGAGCGTCTCGTCCCCGAGCTGGCTGACGAAATAGGAGGCGATCCTTGTCTTGCCGCCGACCAGCCGTTCCTGGATCTCTTCGAGGGCTCGGCCGATCAGCCCACGGTCGACAAGGTGGAAGATCGATCGTCCGAGGCCGAGGAAATACTCGGATGATTCTTGCCTTCGCGTGCGCGCAAAGAGTTGTTTGGCCTGGGAATTGAAAAGCAGAATCCGTCCGTAACTATTGCATATAATGATGCCCAACGGCAGTTCTGCCATGATCGAGGCCAGCAGGTTCCGGTCCTTTTCCGTCTCTTCCCGTGCGGAGCCGATTTCTTCGGCGATATGGTCGTTGAGGTATTCATAGCGTTTGGCAAAATCGTTGATCGCTTCGGCCAGATCCATGACGTCCCGGTTTCCCTGCAGCTCGAGGCGATGGGCCGGGTTTGTCTGGTAGATAACCGGAATCTCAGCTTGAATGCGTTTGAGAGGGAGGTAAAACCTGGTGTAGCAGACTTCGAAGATCACCCACAGAGCCACCGGTACAATGGTAATCAGGGCCAACAGATAATAGGCGTGGTCAAAAGCGATAGTCTGCAGCTGGCTGATCTGGTCTGGATCAAGTTGGTGCCAGATCAGCAGCAATACCGTAAAGACAAAGATCAGCGTCGCCGCCAAGGCCAGGAAAACCAGTTTCCAGAAGAAGGTCCTCGTCTTTTTCATGACGGGTCTGTCCGTGACAGGTGATGAGCTGATCCGTGCATGCCGATCAAGATCGCGTGATGATATGTCTATCATAGTGTAAAGCAACGTTTCCGACAAGGTAGGAGAGCTGCCGTCAGGATACCATGCCCCGTTCCTGTTCGCCGGATGCCGGGAAATCCTTATCAAACAGGCGAAGAGCGCTTATAGTGTGACAACGATACTACATTGTGCCGCTCCCGGACCGACTACCGACGGCTGTGAGATGACGCGTCCGGCTATCGCTGCTGCTCCGGCCTCACCGGGTGGACACAAAAACCTCAGTTCCGGAGGTCTGCCGTGACTGCACCCGTTTCCTTGATCGACAAGCACATCAGCCCCAACCTGGCCGGTCTATCGACGTCTGCGACCATAGCCATCGCCCAGCAATGCCGGCAACTGGCCGGCGAAGGACGACAGGTCTTCCGGCTCGGTCTTGGCCAATCACCGTTTCCGGTGCCCGATTCGGTGGTCAGGGCCCTGCAGGATAACGCCCACCAGAAAGATTATCTGCCGGTCAAGGGACTGCCGGAGCTGCGGCAGACCCTGGTGGAGCATCATCGTCGCTCGTTTGACCTCGACTGTGGCCGGGAGAACATTATCGTCGGGCCCGGTTCCAAAGAACTGATGTTCATCCTGCAGTTGGTCTACGACGGTGAAATCCTGATTCCGATGCCGTCCTGGGTCTCCTACCTGCCGCAGGCTCGTATTGCCGGGCGGCGGGTCAACGCCATCCAGACCGCTTTGGCCACCGGCTGGAAGATCACCCCGGATCTGCTGGAGGCGGTTTGCCGGCTAGACCCCAATCGACCCAGGCTGCTAATCCTCAATTACCCGGCCAACCCGACCGGGCAGACCTATCGGCGCGACGAGTTGGAAGCACTGGTTAGCGTTTGTCGCAGATACCGGATTCTCGTTCTTTCAGACGAGATCTACGGCAAAACCACCTACGATGATGATCATACCTCACTGGTCGCACTGTACCCCGAAGGCACCATCTTCAGCAGTGGTCTGAGCAAGTGGTGCGGCGCCGGCGGCTGGCGGCTCGGCTTTTTCGTGGTACCTGAAGCGGCGGTCTGGCTCAGCGACGTCATGGCCACCGTGGCCAGCGAGACCTATACCTCGACCAGTGCCCCGATTCAGTATGCGGCAATCACCGCATTCCAACCCAACGCCGACCTTGATCGCTATGTTGAGCGGTGCCGGGACATCCTCGGCGGTCTGGCCCGGGTCATCATGGATATGCTCGGTGTGCTCGAGATTGACGTGTTGCCGCCGGCCGGCGGGTTTTACGTCTTCCCCGATTTCGAACCGTATCGGCAGCGGCTGACTCGGCGAAATATCGGCGGCAGCAGGCAACTCTGTCAACAGCTGCTCGCCGATACCGGCGTGGCACTTTTGCCCGGTTGCGATTTCGGGCGTGACGAACGGGAACTCACGGCGCGGCTGGCCTTCGTCGATTTTGACGGCGAGCAGGCGTTGGCCGCCTATCCGGACCAGGGCGTCGTTGATGAGGCTTTTATCGGAGAGCACTGCGGCAGAACTATCGAAGCGATGCGCCGGGTCGTCGACTGGCTGGCCGATCTGTAACATAAGGAGGGCGTGAAAAAAATCTGAATTTCGTTCACGATCGATGCGCGTATGAAAATTTTACCGCAGGCATATAAAAGATATTCCGAGTATAAAATCTGATTGCGCAACAATCTGGTTGGGAGATATGGCAATTTTTCAAGGTTATCATAAGCAGCGGGAGGTCTGAAATGCAGGAGCCGACACCATTGTGGGTGCCGAGCAAAACCCGGACCGAGCAGTCTGTGCTGCACGCTTTCATGACCACGGTCGCGCAGCGGACGGGCGTTGCCTACCCGGATTATCGATCGCTGTACCGCTGGTCGATCAGCGATAGCCGGCAATTCTGGTCGCTCGTCTGGGATTTCTGCGAGGTGATCGGCGACAAGGGTGAACAGGTGCTCATCGATGGCGATGACATGGTTCGGGCCCGCTGGTTTCCCGAGGCACGACTCAATTTTGCAGAAAACCTGCTGCGGCCCGGTCCGGACAAAACGGCAATTTTCTCCCGGATCGAAGGCGGTCCGATTCGGTACCTCTCGTTTGCCGAGTTGTATCGCCAGGTGGCGGCGGTTGCCGCCTGGCTCAAGCAGGCCGGCGTTGTTCGCGGCGACCGTGTTGCAGGTTATCTTCCCAATATCCCCGAAACCGTCGTGGCCATGCTGGCCACAACCAGTATTGGCGCCGTCTGGACGTCGACATCGCCCGATTTCGGGGCGGACAGTGTCATTGAACGTTTCGGCCAAACGTCCCCGAAAATTCTCTTTGCCGGAGCTGTTTCCACCTACAACGGCAAACGGCACGACCATCGGGCCAGGATTGAAACGGTGACCGCCGCCATTGGCTCCATCGAACGAACCGTGATCGTCGGTGATGGCGAGAGCGGAGCGGTTTCCGTCGGATCGACGTACGCCTGGCAGGATGTGGTCGCCAGCGACCATGACGGAACCATCGATTTCGTCCGCTGCGGTTTCAACGACCCGCTCTACATTCTCTACTCCTCGGGGACCACCGGCAAGCCCAAGTGCATCGTTCACGGTATCGGCGGCACCCTGTTGCAGCACCTCAAAGAGCACCAGCTCCACTGCGATATCAGGCCCGGTGACCGCGTCTTCTATTTCACGACCTGTGGCTGGATGATGTG
>NPIE01006846.1_pt1 | contig 13783 bp, 19 predicted proteins | sample 8637661 | NCBI WGS metagenome assembly NPIE01 (sample SAMN07420842, study PRJNA396082) | bioreactor metagenome | isolation source: sample BA12 brine-fed electro-methanogenic bioreactor BA | place: Japan: Kochi | collected 2016-12-09 | reverse complement strand
TGATAAGAAGAGAGATAAGAGAGAATCACCAAAGAAAAAAACAATAGAAGGAAAGAGCCGTGCTTTCACCAGACGAACAGAGACGCTACTCCCGCCAGATCATGCTCTTTGGCGAGGAGGGGCAGGAGAAGCTAAAACAGGCAACTATCTTCATCGCAGGAGCCGGAGGTCTGGGCTCACCAATTGCACTCTATCTCGCAGCAGCAGGAGTCGGGAAGATCATCATCGCGGACAATGATCTCGTTGAGCTCTCAAACCTAAACCGCCAGATTGTCCATTCAACCCCGGATATCGGAGAAAGGAAGAGTGAATCTGCACGACAGAAGATGGAGGCGATCAATCCCGGGATCATCATAGAAGCACATCATACCACTATTGATTCTGAGAATATCGCCACATTAATCAAAGATGCCGATGGGATTGTGGATGCAATGGACAACTTCGAGACGAGGTACATCCTGAATGAAGGTGCTTTTGAGAAAGGGATCCCGCTCTTCCATGGGGGTATCCACGGCTTCTCAGGGCAGGCAACAACGATCATACCCGGCAGGACCGCCTGTCTCAGGTGCATCTTCCCCCATGCCCCGCCGAGAGAGACGTTTCCTGTGCTTGGAACAACTGCCGGATTCATCGGAGTCGTGCAGGCAAACGAGGTCATCAAATACCTGACCGGCACCGGTGAACTCCTTGAAAACCGTCTCCTCCTCTGGGATGGCAAGAGGGCGGAGATCGACGCGATAGCAGTTGAGAAGATTTTCGCCTGCCCGATCTGCAGGAATAGGACTGAATAGGCAGGCGTATGTATTCTCATGAGAGACATTGTCAATTAACTAAAGGAAGAGATTAGAGTAATCAGGTGATAAACAGATGCCATATCAACAGGACGAACATATCATTGAGGCAAGCGGACGGGCACGGATTGTGATCAGAAACGGTATGGTGGTGGAGGTAGGTGATCCGCTCATCCGTGACTGCCCCCTTGCAAAGCGGTTTGCATACCCTATCCCGGAGATGACAAAGGAGCATATTGCCGCAAACATCACCCACCGGATACAGGCATTTGGGATGTGCACCCCGGATCGCGAGGTCGAAGATGACCGGGAGTTCGTCGGGTTCGGGGCATCTGAGATCATCAGCTTCGGGATGAGGGCGGGCATGCTGGATGCCGCAGTCATCGCCTGTGATGGAGCCGGAACCGTGATTGCACCAACACCCTCACTCGTCCAGGGGATCGGCGGCAGAATGTCGGGGCTCGTCTCAACTACCCCGTATCCATCAGTCATCAGGAGAATCGAAGAGGCAGGCGGTATCGTCGTCTATCCCGAGACAGGAGCGATGGATCAGGTGGGCGGCGCCGCCCGTGCAGTCGCAGAAGGATTCACCGGGATCGCCGCCACCGTGGCACTCCCGCAGGATGCAGAGGCGATCCGGGGGCTGTATCCAAATGTCCTCATCATCGGCGTCCATACAACCGGTCTCACCGTTGATGAGGCGCAGGCCCTCGTGGATGCAGCTGACCTGGTAACAGCCTGCGCATCCGGACCAATCAGGGAGATTGCAGGTGCAACCGCACTCGTCCAGGCAGGTGTCTCGGTGCCGGTCTTTGCGATGACAGAGAAAGGAAAGGAGATCATAATTGAGAAGATCCGGCAGTCGGCTGAGCCGGTCTTAATCAAGCAGGCTAAGCTCCCGGCAACAGGTGGCACGCAGCCGGAGCCGCTGATCTGAGGAGAATCACTCTTTTTTCAGGTGCTCGTTTCGGAACCTGACAAGCTCTTCACAGAACTCCCCGAGATAGTCGTCCATCGAGAGGCTCCCTTCCTGGAAGGCACAGTCTCCTTCCTCGATCACCTTGTTGATGATATCCTGGGTCGGGAGTATGAGATCGAGTGTCACCCCGGCCTGCTCAGCTCCACGGATCAGAGCTTCCCGGAAGATCCCAAGGCAGTAGGCGATTCGGTACCGGTAGAGCCCTTTCGTCTTCTCCAGATACCCGGCGACCCGGTCGGTCTCGATCCTGAGGAAGTCGTCAAGGACCTTCTGGTCTTTGACTTTTCCGAGCATGTACTTATAATGGGCATAGGGGTACATCTCCTCAAGCTCAGACGGCACGATCCCGCAGGTTCCAAAGACGACGATATGATACTGATCATCTGAGAAGACCTGTGAGATGACCATTTTGATCAGCTGGTGGCTCGGGCTCTGGCTGTAGGGTTTCCGCATCGCACAGGGGAGGAAGATCCCGATATCCTTTGGTTCGACATCATACTCATCGATGATGTACCGATAGGACTCCTCAAACTCCGGCAGGTAAAAAGGAGGGTCGGTGAGGAAGGGCTTTTCAGAGGGGTTATTGCTGGCGCCCATGGTTGTCCCATAGATGTTTGTTGCAGAGGAGGATGAAGGGTGCGGGTTGCCCACAAAGAAGTATCGGTTAGAATGTTCTGTATACTGTTCTTCGAGGTCCCACCTCAACCACGACAATGATCAGACGCTCATTATGGATCTTCAGAATAGCGCGGTATTTTCCTACCCTGAGTGAGAAGAACGGAGGGTTATGGTTCCCTTCCAGACGTTTGATAAACCTGTATGGGTTCTCCTCATGTGCAAGATCTGTAAGCGCCTTTTGGATGCGCTGAGCCGAGGGTGGATCGAGCCTGGCAAGATCCCGTTCTGCTGGAGGGATGATGACAATGTCAAAAGGTTTCACAGGAGATCAAGATCCCTCATAGCGTCGTCAAGAGGCCTGAACTTTCCTGCTTTTATATAGATCTCTGCCTCATCCAGACGCCTGAGGGTTTCTTCAGAAAGGGGTTCATCATCACACATTACATCAATCAGGCGCTCAATACAGTCATTATAGGTTTCACGGGGATGGATCTTCAACCTGGTCAATCGCTCTTTTGTTGAAGATTCAAGCTTAATCGTCTGGGATGTCGCCATGATACTATAGTACACCCCAGTATACCATAAAGATTACTACCACTCAAACTCAGGAAGGTAGAAGGGAGGATCGGTAAGGAGGGGCTTATCAGAGGGGTTATTGCTGGCGCCCATGGTTGTCTTTTAGATATTGGTTGCAGAGGAGGATGAAGGGTGCGGATAAGGTTAACGTTGGTCTGACCCTGTTGTCATTCCAGAAGATTTATATTCGCAAACATCCGAACATAATTCATGTCAATCAAATGTGGTGACAAGCCCGGAGAGGGCAGGTATGTATGCAAGAAATGTGGAAAGTCGATCACCCTCGCAAGCAAGGACGAGGCAATCTATCCCTGCCCGCTCTGCCAATTCTGCGAATATCGGCAGGGTTGATCCAGGGATAACGTATCAGAACCAACCCCCATTTTTATTTCCGGCTCAATCAGGAAGAGCTGTATCCTGTCTATAGAAGGCAGAGAGGTCAGCGATATGAATTATACCACTGCTCATATTCCTTATGATCTGCAAAACAGTGGAGAATATACATGGTATCTTCATGAATCTCATATATAATCCGTGCCTTTCGCGTCACCTTCTCAACATGAGAGGGGGTACCATACCTCAAATGACGGCGGGGAGGCATGGATTGTATCTTTTCAAAATGCGAAAGGAAGAGATGCTGAAGATCGTTTGGTAACCTTTCAAACTCTTTCCGTGCTGCATCAAGGAAGAGGATCTCCATTCGATCACTTCGTAATGAGCCGTCTCATCTCATCCAGAGAGGTGAGATGAGTTGTTCCGGCCAGAACCTCACCCATCTCTATAGAGACCCCTCTATGAACCAGCATCAACTCTTCCTCTTCAATCATCCTTTCATATGCGAGTATAGCCTGACGAATAACCTCCGTCTGATTCCCCGCATATCCCTTATCGATGATCCTCCGGATTGCCTCTTCATAGGGTCTTCCAATATTAATGTTCATAGAGATCACCCTTAAACATACAATAAATGTATACCCAACAATATATTAATTGATCATTAACCGATTGAGAGAAGGATCAGATATACATTCTGGCACGGCTACCCCTCACAACCCACATAATACACCCATACACCCCAAGGCCAACCAGGCTTGCCCATAGGGGCAATAGCAAAACAAACGCACCCACTCCCCCGGTAGCAATCGCCACCAGCACAACAGAGAGACCAAGGAGCCGGGCAGCCTGCACCCGTCCCCGATCAAGCGGCTCTTTCGTTCGATCACCCACAGACAGGATCGGGTTCTTCCTGAAGAGGACTGAACTGAAGAAGAGAGGGGCTGCAAGCATCCAGATGAGGAGCCATGATGAGGCCGGGAGAGGGAGGGGAGAGAAGATGACACCGAATATGGCTATGTAGGCAACCACCCCGATGATCAGAAGGGCGGCGAACCTGAGCTGCCGGGGATTTGGATCATTCAGATGCCCGTCGAGGATGAATGCCGCTAAAGCTGCCGGACCTGCCAGCCAGAAACCCCCAGAAACCAGCCATCCGGCGAGAAAGAGGAGAGCAGCCGAATCAAGCACCCCTGCCGGCTGCCCGGTCGTCCGGTTCACTATCCGGAGAAGGAGCAGCATGAAGAGTGAAGTCATGAAGAGTGAGGTCAGAAGACCGGGCTCTGGAGCAATGAGAAGGAGAGGAATACAGATCAGAGCAGGCAGAAACGCAGCATACTCTGAGTCAGGGTCAAGCTCACGGGAGATGGCCCATGCAAAGAAGATGGCAGGACCGGCGACAAAACCCTGAAAAATGGCGGAAAATAGGTTTTCACCAAGATATAGAGAGAAACCAGCAGCCCCTGTCGAGACGAGGAGTGTCATGATGATGATCGCCCGGTTCGTCGGGTACATTGGATCAATGGGGCGTGTGATGGTCGTCAACTGGTGCATTGTATCCTCTCTTCTATTCAGATGAACTCACGGTGAGCCGCAGGAGATGAAATAGCCTTCCCACGGAGATGAGGGGAGCACCCCCAATTCAGCCACCACAACACCAATCCTCGTCACGAAAATTCCCTATGATAGCCGCTTTTCCCACCAAGAACACTTATAACCATTAATGCCGTACAAGGAGACAGGGCTCGATAAACAGCCCATAGAGAACAGGAGGAATTTTATGCCCGAATTTGCAAATCCATTCGCAGGAAACAATATTAACCGAAAGATCTCCCATGATGAGCTCATCCGCACCATCCGCTACAGCATGGCAGCCGAGTTTGAGGCTATCCAGCTGTATATGCAGATCGCAGATGCAACCGATAACCCTCTNNGAATTATACCGGCTCCTGATGGAACTCGATCCAAAAGAGGGAGAGTTCTATGCAGAAGGTGTAAAAGAGGTTGAGGAAGAGATTGAGAAGTTAAAAGCGAAGAAATAATTCGCTTAATATCTTTTTTCATTATCAGGAATGCAGGAAAGAGTTCTCTCTCACTCCCGCAATCCGCCCGAAACCGTGATCGTCTTCTCAATGATCGGGATATCCACCCCGGCTTCCTCAAGTGCCCGTTCAACCACATACCTGACACCGGAACAGCAGGGCACCTCCATATGGGCGACGGTGATCATTTTGATCTTGTGCAGGGTGAAGATCTCGACCAGAATCTGGATATATCCTTCAATATCCGAATCCAGTTTCGGGCAGAAGTTCACCAGCACACGGTTCTTCAGGAGATCGGCATGGAAATTCCCGTATGCAAACGGGACGCAGTCTGAGGAGACAAGGAGATCCGCATCATCGAAACAGGGTGCTGCGGGATTGATGAGCCGGAGCTGAACCGGCCACTGCCGGAGTTCTGATGGTGCCGGGGCACCACCTCCCATCATTTCATCCCGGATGATGGTGTGTGGAGCAGTTCCCGGGCAGTCCGGGTGAGTGCAAGGTGATTCTATCGGCCCTTTCTCCTTATAGGGCACCGGAATATCATGTTCCTGGAGGAAGGCAACAGCCCGTTCATAGAGATCCATCCGGTCATGTGAATCCAGATGTTCAAGATGTGCCCTGATAACAGAATCACCCTTGGAAACGAGCGTCCTCATCACCTCCCATTCATCATATGGCTCAGCTTCGCGTTCGATAACCGAGATTGCCCCTTCGGGACAGGTGCCGATACAGGCGCCAAGACCATCGCAGAAGAGATCGCTGATCAGCCGGGCTTTTCCGTCGATGATCTGAAGCGCACCCTCGGGGCAGTCAGGGATGCAGTTCCCGCACCCGGTGCAGAGATCCTCATTAATCCTGATGATCTGTCTTTTCATGGTTATTCCCACCTATAAGATGCAATCCTTACAATCCTGCTCGCCACAGGGAAGGTTATCTATCTTCCATTTGAGTGCCCAGCGCTTAATATCTCTGATCACGCCAACCAGGTCAAGGCCGCTTTCGGTCAGGGTGTACTCAGATCTGACCGGAAAGACGCTGGTATCGATACAACGGGTCAGAATTCCCTCATCCTCAAGCTCCCTCAGCCGCTCGGAGAGGACTTTTGGGGTGATCCCATCAAGAGAAAGCCGCAGCTCGGAAAAACGCCGGGTGTACGCTTCACCTTTGTACAGCTCAAGGATGATCAGAAGCATCCATTTCTTTGAGAGGTATCTAACAGACTGGTTAACCGTGCATCCTTCCTGCATGGTATAGTATTGGAAACTCACCCCTATTTATATCATAGTATGTAATAGATATTTTGTATCAAAAAAATATCAAAAGGAGAATGGATATGTTCTGTAACCAGTGTGAAGAAACAGCCAAAGGAACCGGATGTACCGTAAAGGGAGTCTGTGGAAAAGAGGATGATATCGCAGTATACCAGGATCTCCTGATATACCTCTGCAAAGGAGTAGCTGTCAGAAACCTTGCGGCGATGGAGAGTGGCACAGATGATCCGGATGCAGGAAAATTTATCGCTGATGCCCTCTTTGCCACCCTCACCAATGTAAACTTCGATAAGGCGAGGTTTGTTGATCTGATCAAAAAAGCAATCACAATCCGTGATGCCCTCCCCCCTGCAGGAGATGATGAGCCGGATGCCTGTACCTGGAAGCCTGCATCAGAAGCCGATATGCTGGCAAAGGGGAAGACCGTCGGCCTCCTTGCAACAGAGAACGAAGATGTGAGATCGCTCCGCTCCACCCTTCTCTTTGGAATGAAGGGGATCTCGGCATACTACACGCATGCAGAGGTGCTCGGAAAGACCGACGCGGATATCGAGCTATTCCTCCAGAAAGGGCTCGCCTCGACCCTCCAGGATCTCTCTGTTGACGAGATGGTGGGACTCGTCCTCGAATGCGGGGAGTATGGCGTCAAAGTCCTTGCACTCCTTGACGCAGCAAACACCGGTGCCTACGGGAAGCCGGAGATAACAAGCGTGAAGACCACCGTCGGATCCCGCCCCGGCATCCTGATCACAGGGCATGATCTGTTGGATCTTGAGATGCTCCTTGAGCAGTCCAAGGATGCCGGTGTCGACATATACACCCACGGCGAGATGCTGCCTGCGCATGCCTATCCCTCATTCAAAAAATACCCGCATCTCTATGGAAACTACGGGGGCTCATGGCCACACCAGAAAGAGGAGTTTGAGAGTTTCAATGGACCGGTTCTTGTCACAACAAACTGTATTGTNNCCCACATCCCGGCTTCAGCCGACGGAACCAAAGACTTCTCAGCAGTCATCGCAGCAGCAAAGGCCGCTCAACCTCCCCAGGCTCTTCCGGGGAACGGTATGGATCTCATCACCGGCTGCGCCCATGATGCCGTCCTTGCTCTTGCAGGAACCGTTATTGATGCAGTAAAGAACGGCGACATTAAGAAGTTTATCGTGATGGCGGGCTGTGATGGCAGGCGGAAAGACCGCGAGTACTATACACAGTTTGCAGAAGCACTCCCAAAAGACACCATCATCCTCACCGCAGGCTGTGCCAAGTATCGGTACAACAGCCTCGGACTCGGAACTATCGGCGGCATCCCCCGGGTGCTTGACGCAGGACAGTGCAATGACTGTTACTCGCTAGTGGTCATCGCACAGGCTCTTGCAGAGGCATTCGGTGTCGGGATCAACGACCTTCCGATCGCATACAACATTGCATGGTACGAACAGAAGGCATGCCTCGTCCTCCTCTCCCTCCTCTCACTCGGAATAAAGGATATCACCCTCGGTCCCAGGCTTCCGGGATTCGTCTCCCCGGCAGTTCTTGATGTGCTGGTAAAGAACTTCGATCTGAAACCAAACACGACTGTTGAAGACGATATGGAACAGATGCTTCAGGCATAAATGTTCTGAGGCACATCCCCTCACTTTTTCAGAAATGATTATCAGGATTATCGATGAATTGAGGAGTGGCATGAAGAGCTATGAGAGAGTGCCTTTTCCAATTGATACCATCAGGAGGGCAGCCAATGCAATTTACATGTCCGGGAACAGCAAATCTCAGGAACCCCACACTTGAACTACGAACCTGCCCGCAATGCGGAGAGGAGATTGAGATCTTCTCGGATGAGATGAAAGCCTCATGCGGGAGATGCGGTTTTGTCATCTATAACGACATCATCTCCTGTGTCCGCTGGTGCAGATATGCAAAAGAATGCGTTGGCGAGGAGATGTATCGGAAAATTACCGGGAAAGAAGGAGGAGGAGATAAGTGGTGACGAACACTTGTATTGCTCCCTGACAGACACTTACCAGATGAGTAAGCATCCCTTATTATCGAGAAGAGAAGTGATTTGCCATGCCTCCACATTGTGATACACGAGATGGCCCTGTTGTAACAGCGGCAAAGAAAGCGCTGGAAACGGAGAACCTCCACAAAACGCCGAAGTCATCAGATCACTCAGATACAACTGCTCCTCGTATCCTTTCTGCACCTGAGTAGATATTCATCTTGTTTGATCTGACAAAGCCGATAAGTGTCAGGTTTGCCTGTTTTGCTATCGCAACTGCAAGCGTTGTTGTAGCACCTCGTGAAGCAACAATCGGGATGCCGGCAATAAGACACTTTCTCGCCATTTCCGAAGAGATTCTCCCCGAGCAGATGACAAAGGTTTCTGAGAGATCGATTCCGGCTTCAAGAGCAAAACCTATCGCCCGATCAAGGGCATTATGGCGGCCGATATCCTCAACGATCCGGATCGCCGCCCCCTCTTTATTGAAAAGTCCGACGATATGGATGCCTCCTGTTTCGGTGTGAAGATCAGAGGTGAGCCCCGCCTTCACTGCTGCCCGGATAATATCCGGAGAGAGCACAAAACCTTGCGGTGCATGGGGCAGGTGTGTGGAATCCAGAAACGAACTTGTTCCCCCGCAACCGGAGAGAACAGTCTTCTTTGAAACAAGGATCTCAAAAGGATTCTTCGTCAGAACACTTATCTTCGTATCCTCAATCCGGATCGACTCGATATCTTCGAGTGAGCTGATGATCCGCTCGGTATAGAGGTACCCGATCACAAATTCGCGCAGCATCACCGGGCTTGTCATTGCAGTGAGGATATGCCTGCCATTCACAAGGACGGCGATCGGCACCTCCTCGATGACCGGGTGAAGGATCTCAGTGACAGTATCATCTATGACACGAAGTGTCGGAAGTTTCAGAAATATCATCTCACCATCCTTGTTATCTCTTCAAGCGTCTTGAGAAGGAGATCTATCTCTTCATCTGTTGTATAAATATAGGTGCTTGCCCGAACCGTTCCCTCTGGAAGAGCAAGCAGATCCATCAGAGGTTTGCAGCAGTGATCTCCTGATCTGACCATAATATCCGCTGCCTCATCAAGGATATGGGCAACATCATGTGGATGCATTCCGGAAATAGTAAAGGAGACGACACCGATCCGATCATTGGGATTCTCTGATCCATACACCGTTACTCCATCAATATCCAGGAGACCATTGAGAAGCCTCCGGGATAAATGTTCTTCATGACGTTTGATATTCTTCATCCCGATCGACTCAAGATACCAAACCGCCTTTCCAAGACCGATTGTGCCTCCGATCGGAGGGGTGCCTCCCTCGTACCGGCGGTAATCCCCGAGATACGTATATCCATCAACTGATGCCTGCTCAACAGACCCTCCTCCAGTCAGCAGAGGTTCAAGAGCCATCTCTTTCATCCAGAGTACACCTGTTCCGGTTGGTCCGAGCATCTTGTGTCCTGAGAAGCAGAGGTAGTCACATCCAAGATCTTTCACATCTATTGGGAGATGAGGAACAGATTGCGCACCATCCACGAGGAGTTCGGCACCATGTTCCTGGCAGATCTGAGCAATTTTCCTGACAGGAAGAAGCGACCCGAGCACATTTGATGCATAGGTGATCGCAACGAGGCGGGTTTCATCAGTTATAGCAGCCTCAAATGCTCCTATATCGATCAATCCATCTGCATCCGGCATGATTACGTCAACGATAACACCCCTCTTCCGGAGCCGTAGCCAGGGAAGGAGGTTTGAATGGTGTTCAAGTGCCGTCGTTACGACCCGATCCCCCTTCTTCCAGTGAATACCAGAAGCGACAATTCCGATTGCCTCAGTCGTATTTTTTGTGATCACGGTCGTTCCTGATTCTCCACCAATGAAAGAAGCAATACGATCATGTGCATCAAGGTATCGCTGGGTTGCAATGACAGAAAGCCGGTGGACACTCCTTCCAATATTTGCCCTGTACCTGAGATCGTACTCAGAGATCGCCTCTGCAACCTGCCGGGGCATCAGGCTGGTTGCAGCAGAGTCGAGATAAATAAGGTCATCAGTGATTGGAAAGTCAGAACGGATTGTATCGGCAATCATGATTATTCATCCATACTCCCGCTCCGATATCCCATAAGATCAAGGGTGACATAAAGAAAGCCAAGACGCCTGAAAGCATCGGTTATCTTCTCACGGCAGGAGATGAGATTCAAAAGCTCATCTTCAGGGACTTCAATTCTGGCGATATCGCCATGAACACGGAGACGCAGTTGTGAAAAACCACATTCAGAGAGGATCTCCTCCCCCTCCTCGATCATCCTGAGTTTCTGAGGAGTGATCGGTTCATCATAGGGAATCCTGGTGGCAAGACAGGCATTTGAGGGTTTGTTCCAGAAGCTCAGATTGCATTCGCGTGCCATCTCACGAATTCCCGCTTTATCGACACCTGCCTCAATGAAAGGATGGACGACTCCTTCCTCATCAGCGACGGCAAGACCGGGGCGGTACTCCCCGAGATCCGAGAGATTCGCCCCGTCAGCTATTGTAGCACCAGCTGAACGCTCCTTGAAGATACGTGACGAATCGCGCTTACAGATGGCACACCGATCTTTGGGATTACGGCAGAATGCTTCATTTTGAAGAATTGGGAACGGAACGACCTCACAATCAATATCAATCTCCTGAGCTACCCTGAGTGCATCAGCAACTGCCCGCCGGGGCACAACAGGTGAGTCAAGGAGGATATACCGAACCCGGCCCGGGATTGCCTCCTCTGCAATGGCTGCCAGAAGAGAGCTATCCACACCGCCTGAGAAGGCAATAACAAGTGGAGACTTCTTTCTTAATACTTCCCTGACGTTCCTCTTCAGATTATCCATTTCATTCCACATCCTCACAAGAGCCGCAGGCCTGTTCACCTTCCCGCATCTTCACGCAGATTTTGCAAATTTGTGATGCCAGATCTATCTCTTTTCCCGAATGGAGATCAGATGCAAGATCCCTGATCAGGGTACGGATATCCTCCTCAAAAACAATTCTATACCCTCGCTTTCCCGAGAGGTACTGCGATATGGCAGAGGGAGCACAATCAAGAATTTCAGCAGCTTCCTGCTGGGTTGAACCGCACGAAATCAGCTCCTCTGCGATCGCAGCCCGGATAGCCGGGAGTACATCCCATACGATCATCTGACAGGGTAACTTCAGAACCATCACTTCCCACCATAGTTATTTCACAATTGTTAAGTCAATGAGCGATAAATAGCTTCGCCAAAGAGCCGGAACAATAACTTTTTTATAACCCTCGGTTCATTCATGTATAGAAGATTCACAATTGTGAAATATCGGGAGAAGAGATATGGCACGATCATTATCAACAACGCACACGATGACAGTCACCTTTGATGAGCCGCTTCTCCTTGAATCAAAAGCGACTCTCAGCCCATTCACCATCGCATACCAGATCTATGGAAAACTGAATCGTGAGAAGAGCAATGCAATCCTCATCTGCCATGCCCTCTCAGGGGATGCCCACGCAGCCGGAGTCGATCCGGAGTCCGGTAAGAAAGGGTGGTGGGAGACGCTTATTGGGCCGGGAAAGGCTTTTGATACCGACCGGTACTTCGTCATCTGTTCAAACGTTATCGGGGGATGCAAGGGATCAACTGGACCCGCGTCAATCAATCCGGAGACTGGGAAGCCATATGGACTGAGTTTTCCTGTTATAACCATTCAGGATATGGTCAGGGCTCAGAAGAGGCTTATCGACCATTTGGGTATCAGGAGACTTGCTGCTGTTGCAGGCGGATCGATGGGAGGCATGCAGGCACTTGCCTGGTCGGTTCTCTACCCGGAAGCGGTCAGTAAGGTAATTGTGATTGCAACCACCTCCCGATCATCACCCCAGCAGATCGCCTTTAATGAAGTAGGACGGCAGGCGATCATGGCGGATCCTGCATGGAAAGGGGGAGAGTATTCACCAGCGGATCCTCCAACGCGCGGTCTTGGTCTGGCCAGAATGATCGGCCATATCACGTACCTCTCGGATGAAGCCATGCATGAGAAGTTTGGAAGGAGATTCTATGGACCAGAAGGGATCAGCTATGAATTTGCAACAGAGTTTCAGGTAGAGAGTTACCTCCATCATCAGGGGGACTCTTTCACCCGCCGGTTCGATCCAAACAGCTACCTCTACATCACACGGGCTCTCGATTATTTCGATCTCTCCCTGGAGGGATCGCTTGCAGACGGATTTACCAATGCTACATCATCGTTCCTCGTTGTCTCGGTATCAAGCGACTGGCTGTACCCGCCATACCAGTCAGAGGAGTTGGTAGCAGCACTCACAGAAAACGGGATAGATGTGCAGTACTGCGAAATTCGATCGAAGTACGGGCATGATGCCTTCCTGCTCGAGTCCGGGCAGCTTAATTACATTATCGGGGATTTCCTCGACCGTCTCCTCGTCAGAAATGTAATGGGGGGCGGAATACCCACTATCGAAGAGTCGGCTTCGATACTTGAAGCATCCAAAATTATGATCAATGAGGGCGTCAATCACCTCCCTGTGCTTGGAGAAAAGAAGCAGATTTCCGGGATCGTAACGTCATGGGATATTGCCAAGGCTGTCGCCTGCGGCTACAGGACCCTTGATGAGATCATGAGCAGGGATGTTCTCACCGCTTTGCCGGATGAGCCGGTTCGGGAAGCAGCACGAAGAATGCAGGAGAGCTCCATCTCAGCACTCCCGGTCATTGATGAGAAGAAGCGGGTCATTGGCATCATCACCAGTGAAGCGATCAGCAGGCTTGTTGGCAGATGCACATAAGGAGGAGAATTATGGGTAAGATCTATAGTGATATAACAGAAACAATCGGAAATACTCCCCTCATCCGTCTGAACAGGATCACGGAGAGGTTATCGGCAATAGTGGCTGTTAAGGCCGAGTCCTTCAACCCGATGCACAGCGTCAAGGACAGGATCGGGCTTGCGATGATTGACTGTGCAGAGAGAGAAGGCAGACTCGGTAAGGGGCAAAGGATAATGATCGTTGAGCCGACAAGCGGAAATACCGGGATAGCTCTGGCAACTGTTGCTGCCGCACGCGGACACCCCATTACCCTCGTTATGCCTGAGACGATGAGTGTTGAACG
>NPIE01016618.1_pt1 | contig 13799 bp, 9 predicted proteins | sample 8637661 | NCBI WGS metagenome assembly NPIE01 (sample SAMN07420842, study PRJNA396082) | bioreactor metagenome | isolation source: sample BA12 brine-fed electro-methanogenic bioreactor BA | place: Japan: Kochi | collected 2016-12-09 | reverse complement strand
GGGGGATGGGGCAATATCGATTATAATACATATGATAAGATCAATAATCTTGAAATGATGGATGGCACGCCCCAATTGATCATTGCTATGCTTAAGCAGCTGATAGATGTTTTCGGGATCGCGCAGGAAGATATCTCTATTGGAGATCCCATCAGGCATTTTTATAACCAGTACTGGAATCCATGCCACAGCCTGTATCCAGATGTTAATTACCTTGACAGACAGGGCCTTCTTGGAAGGACCAGGGTTATTACAAGCCCTGAACCTGTCCTGTTTTACGGAGATGGTACAATAAGCGATTCCTTACCCACAGCATATACAGAAGCTGATTACATGATCAATATGGGTTGTCTCAAGCAGCACGATCTTGCCGGAGGGACTTTTTGTGCGAAAAACCATTTTGGTTCGATATGCCGCAGCATGGCAATGCATTTGCACTATGCCTTACCAAGCCCAACATCTAACGGATTTGAAAACCTTGGCTATGAAAAGTTCAGGAACCTGGTAGATCTCATGGAGCATAAGGATTTAGGTGAGAAAACAATGCTTTTTCTGATTGACGGCATTTGGGGAGGAGAGCTCCCGGTTTCAGAACCTGTTAAATGGCAGATTGATCCTTTCAACAACGACTGGCCCAATTCGATCATGGTTTCACAGGACCATGTGGCAATTGAGTCTGTGGGACTTGATTTTGTAATGGCGCAATTTGATGAATATGCCGATATGTATGGCGCTGATGATTATCTGCACCAGGCTGCAGATTCTGCCAACTGGTCGCCGGGCATACTTTATGATCCTGAAGGAGACGGCAACATCATTGCCAGCCTGGGTGTTCATGAGCACTGGAATAACGATATTGACAAGGAATATTCGCGCAATCTTGGGATTGGCGATGGTATTGAACTTGTGAAATACCTGGTCACGGGATTGAATGAAATGGAGGATGGTGAGGCCTGCAACGCGATAGCTTACCCAAATCCTTTTACCGACAGGGTCTGGTTTAAATTTGATTGCGAATGTTCAGATCCCATATACCTGGAGATTTATGATGCCAAAGGCAGGGTCATTGCATCCCGCAGGATTGAATCACAGAATTACAAAAATAAGGATTTCATATGGGAAGCGGGCGATATAGACAAAGGCACCTATATTTACCAATTGTATTCTGCCGGGACAAATGCCCTAATGCCGGTGAGTGGCAAGCTGGTCAGGAAATAAAATGCCAATACAATGGTTTATATGCCTGCGATCAATTTCCTGCACATATTGAGGGCAGTAACGGCAGCAAGCCTGATATTCCGCTCGCGGTTTTTACCAAAAACAAACTTCTTGACCAGGGTTTTATCAGGCCCTGCAACTGCAATCCATGTTGTCCCGACGGGTTTTTCATCTGAACCTCCGTCAGGTCCCGCTATTCCGGAAACCGAAATGGAGTAGTCGCTGATGTATTTTTTCCGTATCCCCTCAGCCATTTCTTTTACGGTTTGGCCACTCACGGCTCCATGCCTGAGCAGGGTATCTTTCTTCACGCCGAGAACATCCGTTTTGATCTCATTGGCATAGGCTACTACTGATCCTTTAAAATAACGGGAACTTCCGGAAATGCTGGTGATCAGATGTGCAATGTATCCCCCGGTACAACTTTCTGCTGTTGAGAGGCTGGCTCCTTTCGAATGCAACAACTCTCCGACAACTTTTTCCAGGGTAGTTTCCCCTTCGGCGAAGATCAGGTCCGGAATGATCTTCCTGAGCCGGGCCAGTTGATCGTCAAGTTCTTTATCAAGGATAGCAGGGTCTTTGGCCACTCCGCTCAGGCGCAGCCGTACGATACCGGGCTGGGGGAGGTAAGCCAGTTTAATATGGGAGGGAAGGGAGGTTTCCCAATCCTGTATCTTTTCTGCCAGCATGGATTCCCCCATACCCTGGGTTTGCACGATGCGGTATTTCAGGTGCCGGCCGTTCAGGCGCTTACGCAGTTTTGGCAGAACATGATCCAGGATCATGGCTTTCATCTCAAACGGAACTCCCGGCATGGAGACATACACCCGGCCATCTTTCTCCCACCACATGCCCGGTGCTGTTCCATGGGCGTTCATGATGGGGGTACAGTTGTCGGGAATTTCCGCCTGCCGGCGATTCTCAATGCCGATGGGTAACCCACGGTCGCCGAAGAGCCGGGTTACATTATCGAAAGCCGGCTGGTGGAATACCAGTTTTGAACCGAAATATTCGCAGAGGGTGTTTTTGGTAATATCGTCGCGTGTTGGGCCCAGTCCACCGGTAAGCAGGATGATCTCAGCACGGGCTTCAGCTTCCCTGAGTGCACTGATGATCTCCTCCTTCTGATCGGCTATGGCGGTGATGCGCAGGATTTCGATGCCGGAAAAACTCAGTTGTTCGGCGATCCAGGAGGCGTTGGTGTTGACCACCTGTCCGATCAGTAATTCATCGCCGATGCTGATGATCTCCGCGTTCATGCCTAGTTGATCATGGATGCAAATCCGAGCTCCCTGGGAATGATCGTCATGACCGGGACCGGGGAGTTGTTGATGATGTACTGTGCCGAGGAACCCAGGAAAAGATCAAAAAGCCCGGCTTCGGTCTGGGTCATGATCATGACCAGGTCGATGTCTTTTTGTTTTTCAGCGTATTCCAGGATCAGTGGCGCAAGGATCTTTGAACTCCCTGTTTTTTCAATGATCTCAGCGGTACAATCGATCCCTTCTTTTTTAATGAAGGAAGAAACCTGCTTCATTTGTTGTTTCAGCTTGGAGAGGACTTCCTCGCTGCCGGTGGACCAATAAACGGAAACCACCTTGATGCTCGACCCGAAAAGCTTTGCCATTTCAATGGCATGGCCTACTTTCTGCCGGGTTTCCTGGGTGAGGTCGAGGGGGAGAAGAATGCTTCTGCACCCATCGAAACTATGCTGGTTTTTTACGGTGATTACCGGGCATTCCGCCTTTTTGATCACCCGCAGGGCATTGGTACCCGCGAGGGTGTCTTCCGTACCGATCTTCTTTTCATTAAATCCCTGAACGATGAACTTCGAGTGGAGCAGGTGGGCTCCTTTCAGGATCTTATCGTGGGCCTTGCCCCTGGAGATGACCGCATTGATCTTCACCCCTGAACGCTGGGATGCTTCAGCCGCTATTTCCTGTAAATGACTGCGTGTCTGGTCTTCATATTCTTTTTTCATGCTTTTGGACCGTTCTCCCCCGAAAGCGGAAAAAACACTCTGGTTATCCCTGATCACATGGTACAGGGTGATTTCCAGCCCGGTCATTTTTGCCAGGTTGAACGACTCCTCCAGAGCCGCGCGTGAGCGCTCATCGAAATTGGTCGGAACCAGTATGGTATTATAGATATTCTTCATAATCCTTACATTTGGGGTGCAAAGTTATTAATTTTGTGCGATGAGGAAGCTGCAAGAATCGGAATTGATCCTGAATCCTGACGGAAGTCTGTACCACATTCACCTGCGTCCCGAACACCTGGCCGGGAAGATCATCCTTGTGGGTGATCCCCAGCGGGTTCCCATGGTCTCGTCTTTTTTCGACAAGATCGATTTCCGCTGCGCGAACCGTGAGATCGTGACCCATACAGGCAGCCTCAACAAGGTTCGTCTTACGGTGATGTCGACGGGCATGGGCCCCGACAATATCGATATTGTTATGAACGAGCTGGATGCCCTGGTCAACATCGACCTTAGCACACGAACCGTGAAAGCTAAACATACTTCCCTCGATATTGTTCGCATGGGTACCTCGGGGGCTTTGCAGGCCGATATCCCGGTGGATTCTTTTGCCATGGCCTCCTATGGGCTGGGCCTTGATGGCTTGATCCATTTTTATCATCATCCCCGGGTGGTAGAGAACCGGATGACCAAAGTTTTCATGCGAAAGACCCGCTGGCCGAAATCTTTACCAGCCCCTTACATTATTAAGGGCTCCGAACGACTATCGTCAGAGCTGGGAGAAGGCATGTTTCAAGGGATCACGGCCACAGCTCCGGGGTTTTACGGGCCACAGGGAAGGGAACTTCGTTTGTCGGCGGCTTACCCCGGACTGAACGACAGAATATCCACCTTCCGCTACCGCGGGGAGCGGGTGATCAATTTTGAAATGGAAACCTCGGCCCTGTATGCCCTGGGGAAAATGATGGGGCATAACACCCTTACGCTTTGCGCCGTGATCGCCAACCGGATGAAAGAAACCTATTCGCGCAAACCAAAGGAAACAGTGAAAGAACTCACCCGGACATTGCTTGAACGCTATACCGCTACTTAGTCTCCGGAATTCTTTCCCCTTAAAAGCTCTGAAGTATTTGCCGGAATATAATTCCGGATGATATTGCTGACCAGTTGCACATATTTTTCCCCCTTGATCGAATATTTCTGCAGGCCTTCGGCCAGCACCAGGGCATCAATGGCCTTGCCTTCCTCTCTCAGGTTTTTCCGCATTTGCCGCAGCTCGCGATAGGCATGCCCGGTGTTGAGGATCCAGAGATAGTCGTGGATGCCGGCCATTTCGCTCGGATAAACCTTTACATAAAAGGAAGCACTGTCGCGCCCTGAAGGCCTTATCCCGCAGCCTTCCGTATAACAATGCACACCGAAGTAATTATTGCCTTCCCTGGCAAAGGAGGAGGTCCCCCAGCCCGATTCAATGATGGCCTGGGCCATAACCAGTTTTACAGGAATAATATCCACTCTTTTCAGCAGGCGGTCGAGTACCGGGGAAATGGAATCCTCTTTTGGAACGGATTTCATACTGATCAATTGAAGACGGTATTGTTCGAGGAGATTGTTCAGTTCCTGCAGTTCACTGGCCTCCAGCGTTGCTTTATCATCCAGACTGTCGCGCAGATCCAGCAGCCTGTTGCGTTGTGTCAGTATATTATTGTTGGCCTTTTGTATTTCAGGGAGAAAGCGGGCGAGGAAGGCCTTATGCGTTTCCGGGATGTTCTTGCGGGTTTGAATGCTATCTTTGCTGATCGGGGCAGGCTCGATGATCTCATGCCTGCCGGGAGCCTTACTGCATTGAACCAGTGCGAGGAGCAGCATGATCAGCAGCACTTGTTCAAAATGTGGTTGAAAACGGATACTCTTTTTTTTCAAATCTGCTGAATTAAGTGTTATTTTTGAATTACAATAATAACAAAATTGGCCGGAAACAACATCAAAGAACTTAAGGCGCTGATCAGCCTGCTCGACGAACCTGATGTTCTTGTCCTGAACCAGGTCAGGGAGAAGATACAGGCATACGGCACAGAAGCGGTCCCTGCTCTCGAAGAGGCATGGGAGAAAAGTTTCGATCCTGTGCTTCAGGAGCGGATTGAGGGGATCATCCACCGAATCCAGCTCGATGACCTGTACGCCGACATTCACAGTTGGGCCGAGGTCCGCAGCGATGACCTGCTGAATGGATTCCTCCTGGCAGCACGCTACCAGTATCCCGACCTGGATACGGAAAAGATCATCAAACAGGTCGGGCAGATCGTACAGGATGTATGGCTTGAGCTTAACAGCAAGCTTACGGCCCTGGAGAAGATCAAGGTGGTGAACCACATTCTTTTCGATGTTCATAAATTTCGAGGGAATAAAAGCAATATCAATAGTCCTGATAATCTTTATTTCAATCTTTTACTGGAGTCGAAGAAGGGCAATCCCCTGTCTATCGGGATCTTTTACATCATATTGGCACGCAGCCTGAAACTGCCTGTTTATGGTGTTGACCTTCCGAATCATTTTGTGCTGGCATACATGAATGAAGATCAGCAGCAGGGCGAGGATCCTTCCGCCGGGGATGCCTTATTCTATATTAATCCGTTCAATCGCGGAACCCTGTTCACCCACAATGAGATCGAAGCCTATGTCAGGCAGATGAAACTTAAACCCAGCGATGATTATTTCCGTCCCTGCAGCAATATCACCATCCTGAAAAGGGTTTTTGGGGAGCTCATCGATCTGCATGAAAAGCAGGGGAATGAACGCAAGGCGGAAGAACTCAAACGCCTTTTTACGGCATTGTAAACCTTTATTTTACGATCCTGCCAAAGGTTCTGAAAATAATTTTCAGATCGGTTAGGAAGTTGCGTTTTTCAATATATTGAAGGTTCAATTCGAGTTTGGCGGGCATGATGGATTCCAGGTATGTTTTTTCGGGATCATTGCTTTTTGCCAGCAATTCGCTTTCCTCAAAATATTCCAGGGATGCCGGGTCGGTGAGTCCTGGTCTTACATCCAGTACTTTCATCTGCTCCGCTGAATAATGCTCCACGTATTTTCTCACTTCGGGACGCGGTCCGACAAAACTCATCTTTCCCGCCAGGATATTGATCAGTTGCGGAAGTTCATCCATTTTACTTTTACGCAGGAATGATCCTGCCCGGGTGATGCGGGGGTCGCGGCCCCCAATGGTGAGCAGTCCTTTTTTATCGGCGCCGGGCCTCATGCTCCTGAACTTCAGCAGGGAGAAGTCGCGGTTGCCTTTTCCCACGCGCTGCTGGGTGTAAAAAACTCCGCCCCTTGAATCCACGACGATCCAGATCGAAATAAGGAGGAAGACCGGCAGCAATATGCAGAGTGCCAAAAGGGCGGCCAGGATATCGAAAAGGCGTTTCATGAATGCATGATTTCTTCCTCGACCGATTGGGTTACCGCATCGATCACGGTATCCACCTGTTCATCGGTGAGGGAATAATATACCGGCAGGCTGATCACGCTGCTGAAGTTTTTGTAGCTCCGGGGAAAATCTTCGATACGATAGCCCTGTTCGCGGTAATAGCTGAGCATGGGGAGGGGGATGAAATGCACATTGACCGATACCTCGCGGGCAAAAATGCTGCTGATGATCCGGTCGCGGCTTGCTTCGCTTATTCCATTGATGCGGAGCAGATATACATGGTAAGAACTCTTCTTTTCCTGACTTTCAAAGACCGGTGTAAGGGCCCATTCTTTGGCTTGAAATGCCCGGGTATAGCGGTCGAAAATGGCACGGCGCCTGGCCAGCATATCGGCATCGTAACGCTCCAGTTCCACCAGTCCCATGGCGGCCTGGATATCGGTCATATTGTATTTATAACCGGGTTCGATCACATCATACTTCCAGTTTCCGCTTTTTGTTTTGGAGAGAGCGTCTTTGGTTTGGCCATGCAATGATTTAACACAAAGGTATTTGTAGATGTCTTCATTGTTGAAAGGAGAGGGGAGGTTCAGGCATACCGCCCCACCTTCCGCGGTGGTGAGGTTCTTTACCGCATGAAATGAAAAGACGGAAATATCGGTCAGAGCCCCGCTGTGTTTGCCCTTGTAGAGTGCACCGATCGAATGGGCTGCATCGGCCAAAACGAGGATGCGGCCCAGCATCTCCTGGGTCTCATTTGCGGGTCGGAACATTTTCCTGATCTCATCATCCCTGACCAGGGCATTGATGGCATCATAGTCGCAGGGATATCCCGCCAGGTCGACCGGGATAATGACTTTTGTACGGGGGGTGATGGCCTTGCAGATGCGTTCTGCATTGATATTGAAATCGGTACCGGCATCCACCATCACTACTCTTGCCCCGCAATGCACAACTACATTGGCTGTCGCCGAGTAGGTATAGGCCGGAACGATGACCTCATCGCCGGGACCTACACCAAACCAGCGGAGCATAAGCTCCAGGCCGTTCGAAGCGGAATTCACACAGAGTGTGGCTTCATGTCCGGCATAGGCCGTGATCATCTTTTCGAACTGCTTGGTACGCGGTCCGGTAGTGATCCAGCCCGACTGCAAAGCAGCCGTAACTTCGTCGATGATCTTCTGGTCGATGCGGGGTGGTGAGAATGGAATCAATGGAATTTGCTATTTGCTATTTGCTATTTGTTATTTGTTATGTGTTATTTGTTATGTGTTATGTGTTATGTGTTATGTGCTACGTGCTATGTGTTACCTGATACCTGATACTTAATACTTGATACTAGTTTTTTTCCAGAAAACTGAGGATATTATTCTCAACTCTCTTGTTGACTTCTGAGACATCGGCTTTGACAAATGCTTCACCGGTGATCTTTTCATAGAGTTCTATATAGCGCTCAGAAACCGAATTTACGAATTCATCGGGCATATTGGGCACTTCTTGCCCTTCTTTTCCCATAAATCCCTGTTCCATCAGCCATTCCCTTACAAATTCCTTGCTGAGTTGTTTCTGGGCTTCGCCTTTGGCCTGGCGTTCCTCGTATCCTTCCTTGTAGAAATACCGGGATGAATCGGGAGTGTGGATCTCATCGATCAGGTAGATCTGGTCGCCGACCTTACCGAATTCATATTTCGTATCGACAAGGATCAGCCCCATTTCATCAGCGATCTCTGATCCTCTCCGGAAGAGTTCACGCGTATATTTATCGAGCAAGGCATAATCTTCCTCAGAAACCAGTCCCTGGCGCAGGATCTCTTCGGCAGAGATATCTTCATCATGCTCTCCCTCCTGGGCTTTAGTCGTAGGGGTAACGATGGGTTCCGGGAAGGCCTGGTGTTCTTTCATGCCATCCGGGATGGGCACACCGCAAATCTCCCTGGCGCCTTTGCTGTAAGTCCTCCATGAACTGCCGGTAAGATAGCCGCGAATGATCATTTCAACCGGAAAGGGTTTGCAATAGCGCCCGATGGTCACCATGGGATCCGGAACGGCGATCTTCCAATTGGGTACAATATCTGCGGTAGCATCCAAAAACTTGGCGGCGATCTGGTTCAGTACCTGTCCTTTGAAAGGAATGCCTTTTGGCAATACAACATCAAAGGCTGAGATACGGTCGCTGACCACCATTACCAGCAGTTCATCATTGATGTTATAAACATCGCGTACCTTTCCCTTGTAGTAGCTTTTCTGTTTGGGGAAATTAAAATCCGTTCCGGTTATTGTATTCATCGTGTACAGTTTTTATTATTTAGAAACTGCAAAAATAACCAGAATCTGTGGATCAGGCAATAATGAATTGAATGGGCTCCGGTTTTGCTGGCTATTCGTCCAGTCCCAGTTCTTTCATTCTTTTCTCGATCTTGTCGGAGATCTCGTCGTAGCGCTTCTGGTATTTTTCCTCTCTGGCACAGGAAATGTAATTGACCCATTCCTGCGACCAGGTGGCTGCGCTTTCTGCTACCTCCAGGTACTCCTGGCTGAGCGTGATGTTCGTGGGGTCTTTCATGTAGGCCTCTACAACATCGAGATAATCTTCGGTCCATTCCTCATAACGGTCGAGGAATTCATCGCAGTCGGAGATTGCTCCTGCTTTTGAACTTTCGCCCTCATCTGCAGTGCTTTGCTCGGTGCTGACCCCTTCGTCGGAGTTCTCATTATTTTGTTGCTGTCCTCCGCTGCATGCGCTCAGCAGAAATCCGAGGACCATCATTAAGTAAAGTAGTTTTTTCATTTGGCTTTGGATAATTGATTTTGATCGGATAAAGATACGTTAAATATATCCCGGATTCAAGTCTGAAGGTTTGTACCGGAAATTTTAACGTAAATGTTTTGATACTGCCCGGTTTTATGGCTGGTAGTAAAGTATTAACGGAGGCCTGGCCTCAGGGATTCTACGTATCCTGGCAAGGGATATCATTAGGTATATTGTTTTTTAATCTATGAAGAGATGTTCAATATATATTTTTTTCAGATTCATGACTTCCTATGACCCTTTCCTTAAAGGCGAAGGGCTGATTTTGTAATAAACTGGTATGCAGGGTGTTGCGAATGTACTGTAAAGCTCTGCGAGGCAGGAATAAAATAGAAACATTCTAAATTATTAATTTATAGAATATTTAGACGGGAATAATTTGCACCAAATATTGCCATCATCTTATCTTGTTTTTCGAAATCGGAACATAAGAATATGGCTTAAATTTTACACTTAGGAAGCTCTACGTAATCTACGGATTATACCATTAAGAAAAAAACATCAATAAACTGCAACAATTCCTTATGATTCCGGGTAAAACAGACCACTAACTGTTTGAAAGAACAGCCCAGACCTTAAAAAATTATCACGACTTCCCCCGGGCGGTCGTAAACAGGCAAAACCAGACAAATGAAAAGGCAAGTGGTGCGGTTCTTCTTTGCATTTCTACTGGCGGTTCTTCTTCCGGAACTTGCCTCTTCCCAGGTTTGCAATGTTACCATCACACATCCATCCTCCGACACGACCATCTGCCTGGGCGATTCAGTTTACCTGAGGGCAGAGGGGAGTTGCGATGATGTTTTCATGAACAATAATTTTGAGAACGGGGTTGGAGCCGGCTGGTCAACCACCCACGCCAACCCGACTTTCCCCAGTGTGGGGTGTGATCCTGAATATGGCGGACCTGGAGTTGGCCCTGACGGAAGGTACCTCTGGGTAGGCACCAATACGGCAGCCCAGCGCACCATTACCACGGAAACTTTCGATATCTCAATAGGCAATTGTTATGTAAAATGGTGGATGCGCTATGGCAGGCAGGATGATGCCGGGACCTGCGAGGACCCGAACTCCCCGGATGAAGGCGTGCACTTGCAGTACAGTGTTGGTGGTGGACCATGGCAGGATTTTCCGGGGGTTGACCAATACGCAGTAGGCCCCAATACCGTCGATCCTCCCTTTGTAACTACTGTCGATGGTACCGGTGGCTACTGGACACCGGCAGGTTATTGCCCCTATCCGAATTACCATTGCGATGAGCGCTATGATAACAACAGCATCTACTGGTGGCACTACTTTGTTTCACCGGTTCCGATAGCGGCTATTTCGACCAATACCCGTTTTCGTTTTGCACAGCGGGAAAACCAGCAGGATTATGACTCCTGGGGGGTGGATGAGGTAATGATTTATTGCTCCCGTGCTCAGGCTGTGGTCTGGGGCCATGGTCCTACGGTCCTTGAACCGCCTGATCCCGTAGCACCAACTACCACTACATCATACTGGGTCATGGTGTATGATTCCCTGGGAAACTTCGATAGGGATACCGTTACCATCTACATTGCGCCCAATGTTGATCTTGGCCCCGATGTAACGATTTGCGACGATGGCTCGAGTACTGCATATCTGGATGCCGGTGCCGGCTTCGACAGTTATTTGTGGAGCACCGGGGCGACCACCCAGGTGATCACTCCCGGCACACAGGGCTGGTACTGGTGTACGGTGGTCTGGAACGGTAGCTGCACAACCACCGACTCCATCTACCTGACCGTTGCTGAAAATGCGATTGCCAGCGCAGGTTCGGATGAATCAGTTTGTGGGAATGAATCATGGGATTTTGCAAATTCTTCAACCCAGCCCTCAGCCAGTAACTATAGCTCAATACAATGGTTCGGCGGAACCGGCAGTTTTAGTGATCCGTCTTCCTTATTACCAGTATACACACCAGGAAGCGGCGATGCCGGAAGTGTTCAACTGGGTATGATCGCCAATGGCATTTCTCCCTGTGTTGGAGATACATCCTATATGATGTTGACACTGGACACCTTGCCTACAGCAGACTTTAGCTGGGATTATACATGCGGGGATTATTCAGTGGATTTCATTGACCAGTCGAACGGGAATACATCAACCATTACGTCCTGGTTCTGGGATTTCGGGGATGGTGTGACATCCACCCTGCAGAATCCGACTCATGGCTATGCCGCCTTCAGCAGTTATACGGTAAGCCTTATTGTTACCACCAATAATGGCTGCCAGGATACCGTATCCTACCTGGTCTCTTTGCAGGAGGGACCAACAGCAGCTTTCACTTCTGATACTGCTTGCTCCGGAGAGGAGACCCAGTTCACCGATCTTTCAACAACTCCTTCAGGATCGATCATACAGTGGATATGGGATTTTGGTGACGGAAATTCAACCTCAGTTCAAAACCCCTCTCACGCCTATGCTTCTCCTGGCTCTTATGTAGTTAGTTTAGTTGTAGGAGATAATAACGGATGCTATGATACCATTACGGGTACAGCATACGTATCGGCCGACCCCATTGCCGCATTTGAAGCCGACAGTGCCTGTGAGGGCGTTGCAGTCAGTTTTACCGACCTGTCGGCTGCTGTTGATGGAAACCTGATCTCCTGGAGCTGGAATTTCGGCGACGGGAATACCAGTCTGCTGCAAAACCCGTCGCATCTTTATGCAAGCTCCGGAACATACAATGTTACGCTTACGGTGAGCAATAATTTCGGGTGTACGGATGATACCAGCATGCTGATCAATGTGTATGACCTGCCCATTGCTAATTTTGATGACACCAGCAGTTGTTTTAATAACACCGCGACATTTACCGATCGTTCAGTTTCCAATGCCGACAGCCTGATCAGCTGGTTGTGGGATTTTGGTGATGGTAATACATCCACACTACAGAACCCGGTTCATAGCTATCCGGGTTCAGGAACGTATTCCGTGACACTTACCGTAACGAATAACCATAACTGCTCAGATGATATTACGCTCCCGGTGTATATTTATCCTCAGCCTACCGCCGTATTCGAATATGACACTGCGTGCTCCGGGAACCCGACCCAGTTTACCGACCTTTCCACAACTCCTACCGGGAATATCAATTCCTGGTCGTGGGATTTTGGTGATGGAGGAACTTCAACGCTTCAGCATCCAATTCATATTTATGCATCGGGTGGCACTTATCTCGTTACCCTGATCGTCGCCACGAATGAAGGTTGCCGGGATACCGTTCAACAGAATATTGAAGTCTATCCGGATCCGCTGGCATCCTTTACGCATGATGCTGTTTGTGAAGGAGTGGTCGTTAATTTTACTGATCTCAGTATTCCCAATGCAAGCAGCATTACGGGCTGGTACTGGGATTTCGGCGATGGTACAACATCTTCCCTCCAGCATCCTTCCCATACTTTTCCCGGTCAGGGAACATTTGCTGTAAACCTTACGGTCGTTAATTCGAACGGCTGTTCCGATGATACCACCATACAGGTTCAGGTGCTTTCCGGACCCATTGCGGAATTTTCAGATTCTACTACCTGCCTGAATTACACCGCATATTTTACCGATCTTTCAACAGCCGGTGCCAGCCCCATTGTAAGTTGGCTCTGGGACTTTGGAGATGGAAATACATCTGCCTTGCAGCATCCGGTGTATTCTTATGCCGCAGCGGGTACGTATTCCGTCAGCCTGACAGTTACCGATAACAATGGTTGCCAGGACGATATCACTCATCCGGTGGTTGTTTTTCCTCCTCCGGTTGCCGACTTTACTGCCGATACAGCTTGTCCGGGCGTCCCGACTAATTTCATTGACCTTTCCTATTCGGCCTTTGGCATCATTAACCAGTGGGAATGGGACTTTGGTGACGGAACCACATCAAGCATGCAGGATCCTGTGCATATATACTCAATCGCCGGAACCTATACTGTCAGTCTTGTAGTGGGAAATACAGCCGGCTGTTTTGACACCATAAGCCAGTTGATCACGGTTCATCCGGATCCCCTTGCCAGTTTTTCATACGATATTGTATGCCAGGGACTGGAAACACATTTTACTGACTTATCGGTTGCTAATGCCGACAGCCTGGTTTCATGGTACTGGGACTTTGGGGATGGTTATTCTTCTTCAGAGCAGAACCCTGTACATCTTTTTGCATCGGATGGGTTTTATATCGTCAACCTGACAGTAGAAAATTCCAATGGGTGCACGGATGATACCACCATAAGTGTTGAGGTCCTTGAAAGCCCCGTAGCCGACTTCTCGGATTCCTCCTCCTGCGAACTGATCACTTATTTTACGGACCTCTCGACTTATGTCACTGTTCCTGTTAATGCCTGGTCGTGGGATTTTGG
>NPIE01009005.1_pt3 | contig 13805 bp, 12 predicted proteins | sample 8637661 | NCBI WGS metagenome assembly NPIE01 (sample SAMN07420842, study PRJNA396082) | bioreactor metagenome | isolation source: sample BA12 brine-fed electro-methanogenic bioreactor BA | place: Japan: Kochi | collected 2016-12-09 | reverse complement strand
AGGGGGCATCGCCAGCCTGGATGCCGGTCCCACTTTCGTGAATAATACACTGAGCCTCAATTCAGCTCCTTACGGGGGCGCCTTTTACGTGAAGGATTCCATTGTGCCGGTATTGTACAATTGCATTTTATGGAATAACCTGGGTTCTGTGGGGCATGAGGTCTATCTCTGGGATGCATATGCTTCCGCCGATTTCTATTATTGTGATATCGAGGGTGGATACGAAGACTTTGAAGGCAGCGGGGGAGTGGGCTACCAGGGAAATTATGAGCATAACTTCGATTTGGATCCTCTGTTTTCTGCTGCTGATGATTTTCGTCCCCTGGGCATATCCCCCTGTCTTGATTCAGGAACCCCTGATACTGCAGGCCTTCTGCTACCTTATCACGACCTGGATGGATTCCCCCGTATTGATCCTCTCTCGGGAATAATCGACTTGGGCTGTTACGAATTTTTCCATGTTGGATTGCCCGATGATATTTATGAACGGGAAGATGCTTCGCTGGAGATATTTCCTAATCCTGCAAGCAGTATTGTGCATATCAGGGTCGATCCCTTGGTCCCCGGAATGAAACTGGGTATTCTTGATCCAACGGGAAAATGGATCATGAATCTGGAACTTCACGACAGTGAAGAAATTCAGATTAACATAGAAAATTGGTATTCAGGAGTATATGTTGTTTTTTTGCTGGACGAAGAAGGCCTTATTTCGTCGGAAAAGCTGCTGAAGAGATAACAGGGTTGCCAACCCTAATAGGGTTGGCAACCCTGTGGGGTTATTCCAATTCCGGATAGGCCCCCGTAGAAATTATTGGACTATCTTTCATAACCAGGTTGGGTATGATTACCGAGATCAAATTGCTTTTTGTTCCATCCTCAGAGACAAGATAAAAGCTTTGCTCCACATAAGTGGCACTGACCCACCCTATGCAAATATTGTAGCTCAGGGTATTATCAATCATGGTCATTTCCTCCCAATCTCTTGTAATGGAGCCTGTTGAGGATCCGCCGGGAGCATAAAAGCGGTGCATTGCATAAAGAACCGTACCCTGACCGATGAGCGTGTCGGGATCATCGAACTCAAAGGTCACCGTATACGGTGTATTGTTGCCACAATCGTGGGTGCCAATTTCCCAGCTGGCATCTGAAATGGTAATAATGGGCAGCACGCAATCGTCCATGCTTTTCCAAAGGTTTTTCTTTACAATGCTGAAATCTTTGGAAAGGTCGAAGATCTCTTCACCGAAGATCTCGCCCCGTACACCCAAACCAAGGTCGATGCCGGCATTGATCTCCGCACACATCTCATCCATGCCTCCCAGGTTAACATACTGTGCAGCCAGCTCCACATAGGGCTTTGGCTTTATCACATTTCCGAGAACGCCATAAAATTCGATGTTTACCTGTGGGATAATATTCAGTCTGACCTGTCCTTTGGCTTCAAAGGATGGAGTAGTATTCAGGGCAGAGTTGTTCGAAAATCCGGTTACAAAGTTTGTAGCTCCGTTGTTATAAGCAATGCCATAGCTCAGAAGGCTGGTGTTCGTATAGCTGATAGGGAAGTTTGCTTGTTCTTCGAACGAAACATAACCCTCGCCGATAAGCTCAACTTCTATGTCGAAGATAACCGGAACACCATAAACCCAGCATATGCCTCTCTTGGTAACACTTCCAAACGATTTTTGAACAATTGCAGAAACGCTGCCCCCTGCAGTGAAAGCAAGCGTTGCTTCCAGTTCCACTTTGCTGTTGTCAAGGTAGCAATGCATTTGCTCCATCCCGTTTTCTTTGGTGAATACCCACTTGAACTTGTACCTGGGTTCCACTGTAAATCCTCCTGTAAGGCTAACTTCACTCGAAAGCTCAGCATCAATTTCGTAATCNNAATTGGATGTGCTTGCCCCATTTTCCAGATCATCTCCAATCAATTCATATTCAATGCCATCCTCCTTATAGGTTTTGAGTGGTACGCCAAGGTCGACATTTAATTCAAGACTTCCCTGCTCAAACAAGTCTTCGAGACTTGCCTGAGAGGTTTCTAATTGAAGGGTGCTACCAAATACACTTACAACATCAACCTTCCGAAGATATCCGCCATTCAGGGAATCAACGATAACATCTCCGGCATTTACTTCCGGTGCTTCACCATCGAAAGAATAGCGGTATATGCCGTCTTCCAGCTGCCATTGGCTACTTGTCAGTGTGAGGTCTTGTCCGATCACCATTACATTGTCTTTAACTACCAAACCCTGAGTAACTACTTCAGGATCGGGACCAGATGGTGTAGTTTCATCATCTTCTTTTTTACAGGAAGAAAAACACAGCATAATGGCTGCGAACAAAAATAAAATGGTCTTTAGCTTTTTCATAGGAATAATTACATTAATAAGTTGTTAGATAAATATTTATTTGGTTAATTGTCAGTATCTTATTAAAGTGTTATTTCTCTTCATAATTCAAAAAGAATGATAAATTACTAAGTGCTTAGGTTCGTAATTGCCAAATATATGAAATATCTTTTTGAAACGGATGTGAAAATAGGGTTGGCAACCCTATTAAGGTTGGCAACCCTTAAAGCGGAAAAGAGGCATCGGCCGCGTGTATTGAATATGCTGCACCACTTCCCCCAGGATCTCTACAGAATCCCCTTCGATATGCCTGGGCTGGGTGAAATAGATCGCACCGGGGATCTTCTGCGAAGTGTTCCTGACAATTTCATCCCGCGAAGCGGATAGGAAATAGTGATACCTGAAACTGATGAGGTTCCGGTGGTAGTAATAATGGGGCTCAAAATCAGGATTAAAATAGCAATACAAAGGAGTCCCTTTGGTCTTCTCTGCCAATGCTATGGCGGATGCTTTCATATCCACCTCCGGGGTGTTTTTCTGCCGGGTGGGCAATACTGTAAAGTCAAATACCACCCGCAATGCCAGGAGAAATACGGCTATCCACATCAATCCGCGGGGAGCTTTTTTCCAATAGATCATCCGGGCCAGGCGGCCTTTGTTTTCCTTTAACTGCAGGTAGGCATAGCTTGCAGCCAGCATGAGCAGGGGCACCAGCATCAGAATATACCGGGGGTGAACCTCCGGGGAAGTCCAGTAGGGGAGGATATTGAAAATAAGCAGCAGCAATCCATAGCGAATAAATGGCTGCGACCAGGCCTTCCGGAATGCACCCTTTACGAAAAATGCCACAACGAGCAGGGTCCAGGGCAGGAAGTGGTATAGCATATCAAAGGGGAACACGACGAAATGCTGTATGGTTTCCCATATTCCGAATCGCACCACCGTGCGCCGGGTAGTCTGCCCCAAAAGAGTAAGGGCCAGCTCTTCAGGACTTACATCCGTTTGGCTGAAATACAATAAATAATACCCCCCAAGGAGTATCAGAAGCAGGAAAATGCCCGCGAAATGCCGCCAGTTGAACAGCATCTTAAATTTCTTCTCCGAAATAAATAACACCAGCAGGGTGAAGCCCAGGAAAACAATGGCAGGCAGACCCTTCATCATCCAGGTTATGACCGTAATGCCATATGCAAAAAGGAACAACCACAGGTATTTCTTCCTCCGGAGAAGAAAATAAGTCCCTGCAAACAGCATATAAGTCAGCCATGAAAAGGCAATATCGATGAGCCCGTGCAAGGATTCATACAGGATGATCCTCCCCAGGGTGAGATAGATCAGCGCATTCAGGATTCCCAGTTCTGTACCAAACTCCTTCCTGATCACCCAGAAAATGCTGAGTGCAAAGAATAGCAGCGACAGTATCATGGGAAAACGGATGGCCATTTCCGAATAATTTCCGAACAAGGCATAGGAGCCTGCAATGAACCAGTTGTATAGCGGCGGCTTGCGGAGGTAGGGATCGCCGCCCATGGTCGGACTGATATAGTCGCCGCTTTTGTACATCTCGAAAGCCACCAGGCTGCGGATGGCCTCATCCTCAATCACCGGCTGGTCGCTGAGGTTGATGAGGTAAGCAGGGAAGAACAAGACCAGCGCCAATGCGAAGATGAAATAGGGGTTCCTGATCATGGTCCTGAAATTCATGGCAAGTGGGCTATAGGTTTTCCTTATAAATATTAAAATACCAGTCGGCAAAGCGTTTCAGGCCGTTTTCCAGACTGGTGTAAGGTTTGTATCCGCAGTGGGCTTCCAGTTTTGCTGTGTCGGCAAAAGTGGTCATGACATCGCCCTGCTGCATGGGGAGCATGTTCCGGATAGCCTTTTTCCCCAGGAGATTCTCCAGGGTTTCGATGAAATGCAGCAGTTCCACCGGTTCCGAATTGCCGATATTGAATACCTGATGCGGTACATCCCCTTCGGGTATCATCGGGATGAGATTGGATATGCCTTCCACGATATCATCGATGTAGGTATAGTCGCGTTTCAGTTTTCCGTGATTATAAACATCAATGGGTTTTTCTTCGAGGATCGCTTTCATAAACTTGAAATACACCATGTCGGGGCGCCCCCAGGGACCGTAAACCGTAAAAAAGCGCAAGCCGGTCATGGGGATTTTGTACAAATGGCTGTAAGCATAAGCCATGAGCTCATTCGATTTTTTGGTGGCCCCGTACAGGCTGGCCGGTGAATCGGTTATATCCGATTCCGCGTAGGGTGTTTTTTCATTGTTGCCGTAAATGCTCGAACTGCTGGCATATACCAGGTGTTGCGGAGGATGGTGGCGGCAGGCTTCCAGGATGTTGAAAAAGCCAATAACATTGGTGTTGATGTACGAGGCCGGGTTCTCAACACTGTAGCGGGCACCCGGCTGGGCCGCCAGGTGGATCACCAGGTCGAAGTGCTTTTCGCCGAACAAGCCGTCGATCTTTTCCTTGTCCGATATATCCATCCGGCGGAAAGTATAGGCCGGGTATCGCCTGCTCACCGCTGTTTTACCGCTTTTCGCCCCGGTAATGTCGATACCGCATTCGGCCAGGCGCCGCAGTTTAAGCTGTGGATCGTAATAATCATTGAGGTTGTCGATGCCGGTGACCCGCAAGCCGGATTCCAGCAGTTTGCGTGCGGTATGGTAGCCGATAAAGCCTGCCGCTCCGGTGATGAGCACTTCCTGCATATCTTTGCTGTCGGAATTCATAATTCGTGGCCCAAAGTTAGACAATTGCCCGTATATTTGCGGCAAATGCGTATTAAACTACCATGAAAAAACTCTCGCTGGTCATCACGGTATACAATGAGGAGGAAAACGTTGTTCCCCTTACACAGCAAATCAACGAAGCCCTGCAGGGTTTTGACTATGAGACCATTTATGTTGATGATGGCTCTAAAGACAAAACGGTTCAGGTGATCAGGGAGATGAACGACTCGCATGTCCACCTCGTGGAACTGAAAAAAAATTACGGTCAAAGTTCGGCATTGGCTGCCGGCATCGATCATGCCGGCGGGGAGTATATCATCACCCTCGACGGTGACCTGCAAAACGATCCCTCCGATATTCCTCACATGGTCGAAATCGCGGAAGAAGGTGAATGGGACCTTGTTGTGGGTATCCGCCAGAACCGGAAAGATGACTTCATCATCCGCAAGATCCCGTCCATGATCGCCAACTCCATCATCCGAAAGACCACCGGGGTGAAGATCAAGGATAATGGCTGTGCCTTAAAGGTTTTCAGGGCCGATATGGCCAAAAGCCTTGGCCTTTACGGAGAGATGCACCGCTTCATTTCCGTGCTGGCAGCTTTGGAAGGCGCGACCATTACACAGACTGAAGTGAAGCATCATCCACGCATCCACGGCAAATCGAAATACGGGCTTTCGCGTACTTTTAAGGTGATCAGCGACCTTATCCTGCTCCTGTTTTTCAAACGCTATATGCAGAGGCCCATGCATTTCTTCGGATTCTGGGGCGTGCTGGTCTTTGGCATCGGCGTGGTGATCAACCTCTATTTGCTGGTGCTGAAGATCCTTGGGGAGGATATCTGGGGCCGTCCGCTCCTTTTGCTGGGGGTTTTATTGATCCTGGCGGGATTTCAGATGATCACCATCGGCATTACGGTCGAATACCAGATGCGGACCTATTTCGAATCGCAACGCAAGAAACCCTACCGGGTGAAAAAAATTTCTGTGGGTGGACAAGAAGACTAAACGGCTGATCACAACGATCCTGAAGTTCGTGCTTACGGGGGCGGCCCTGTATTTTGTCTTTACCCGTATCGAATTTTCCAACGTGCTGGGGCTCATCGGTAAATCAAATCTCCTTTATCTCCTGCTAGCCCTCATATTGTTTACCGCCTCTAAAGCCATAGCAGCCTTCCGCCTGAACATTTTTTTTCGTCGAACCGGCCTCAGACTAGGGGAGGGAGTTAACCTTAGGCTGTACCTGCTGGGCATGTTCTACAATCTTTTTCTTCCCGGGGGGATAGGCGGAGATGGCTATAAGATCTATCTTCTTCAGCGGGCGCACAAGACCGGCACGGCAAAATTGTTTGGTGCCGTACTGACCGACCGCCTGTCGGGGATGACGGCTCTAGGAATACTAGCCCTTGTGCTGTTTGCCCTGGTTCCCTTTCCTTTCGGGTGGAACTGGCTCGGCTATGTCATGATCCCCTTTGCGGGTGCAGGATTATATGTGTTTTGCCTGCTGTTTTACCGCTATTTTATACCAGTATTCTTCAAAACCCTGACCTACAGTCTGCTGGTGCAGTTGTTGCAATTAGGGTGTGCCTGGATGCTGGTGCTGGGTATTGGCGGGTCCGATGCCATGCCGCTTGAATACCTGCTGGTATTTTTGATCTCCTCCATTGTGGCCGTCCTTCCCATTTCCATCGGGGGGATGGGAGTGCGCGAGCTGACCTTCCTTTACGGCGCCCGTTTCCTGGGCATCGACCAGGACCTTGCCGTGAGCATCAGCCTGATGTTCTATATCATCACCGCCCTGGTTTCCCTGGCGGGACTTTATTTTGTGGTAAGGCCGGTGAGGTTTTATTAATGATACCGGATGCCGGATACCGGATACCTGGTTTTTCTACTAAAAAAAATACTGGCAGAATTCCGCTATGCTTTCGCTTTGTTTGGGTGGTATCTTTGGTTTGTTCCTTGAAATCCAGAACCATAACCCAAATTACCATATATCATGAAAAGTTCGTTCGTTTGTTTATTTATCTTCCTGGGAGTTTGGCTGACCACCACTTCCCAGGAAGCTTACCTGGCCAGCACCAGCATTCGCGATGCAAATGGCGTTTCTGTTCAATCGACAGATATCCTGGATTCCGGCAAAGTGACCATCATTGTATTCTGGCAGACCTGCAACAGCCGTTGCTGCGACAATCTCGATAATCTGCATGAGGTATGGAAGGAGATCCTTGCTATCCAAGGCATACAGATGATCGGTATTTGTGTTGACGCCTTAGGGTCGTACAGTCATGTCAAGCCCATGGTGGATGGCAACAGCTGGGATTTCGAAACCTATATTGATGTAAACTGCGATTTAAAAAGGGCCATGAACATCAATGCAGTTCCCTGCACCATCCTGCTCGACCAGCAGCACCAGTTGATCTGCAGGTATGAAGGGATTTGTCCGGGCAATGCCGAACTGCTTTGCGAGAAGATCAAACTGGAGTCGCTGGCATTGCTGGAAGCAGAATGAATACGTTCTACCCCATAATGGGTTGTGATCAATATGCCAAATGCTCATTGCTCTGCATATGTAAGTGTCACGCATGTAATTAATTACCTTCAATTATATACCTGCGAAGCTTTTCAGTTTTCGGGTTTTTTAATAATTCATCCGGTTTTCCCTGTTCAATGATTTCGCCGTAATACATAAATACGACATTGTCGGCGAGTCTTACGGCTTGTCTCAAAATATGCGTGACCAGGATTATGGTATAATGGTTTTTCAAATCCCTGAACAGATCTTCGATAATCTTACTCGAGATGGGATCCAGGGCCGATGTGGGTTCATCTGCAAGGATGATGCTGGGTTTTACCGCCAGGCCCCGGGCCAGGCATAAGCGCTGTTGTTGCCCGATACTTAAACTGTTGGCGGGGGCATGAAGGCGGTCTTTCACTTCTTCCCACAGGCCTACTTCCCTGAGGTGCTTTTCTACAATATGGGAAGTCAGGGATTTATCGCGTATTCCTTTCAGGCGGAGTCCGTATGCTACATTTTTGTATATCGACAGGGGCAGGGGGAAAGGACGCTGTGAAAGTAATCCCATTTTTTGACGAATGGCGGGGATATTGTTACGGGTATTGAGGATGTCGTTATCTTCCAAAATTATCTTTCCACTGACTTTCAGATCTTTATTCAGGTCATTCAAGCGGTTTAGACACTTCAGAAGAGTGGTTTTCCCGCAACCTGATGGGCCCAACAGTACGGTGATCTTATTTCTGGGAATTTGAAGATCGATGTTTTTTAGTATCTTCTGCTGGCCTGATGAGACCTCCAGATTGCTGATCTTGAGAATATCGGTCTCAGGCATTGAAATGATCCGTGAACATTTTTTTTCGTGCGTATCCTGGCTTGTCTGAAAGAGAAACATGATCGATTTATTTTATGTTAGATCGTGAATAACGTTGAGTGAGGTGCCGGGCAATGATGCTCGTGCACAGTATAATGCATGTGAGGATGAGCGCGGCAGCATACGCTCTTTCCCTGACTTCCGGAATGGGTGAACTGAGTTGAAAGAATATAGCCAGGGGTAAGGTCGCTGCAGGTTCATCGAGATTTTGAGGAATAAGATCGGTATAGCCGGCGGTAAACAACACCGAGGCAGCATCGCCGATTCCCCTTCCGAATGACAGGAGTATGGCCGTTATAAGTCCGGAAAAGCCTTGTTTAAGAAGGACCTTCGATGCCAGTTCAGAGCGGGTTGTTCCAAGCGATAAAGCTGCCTCATGAAGGCCTTGTGGAATTTCTGCCAGCACTTCATCAAAGGTACGTGTCATGATAGGAGTGATAAGCAGTGCCACCGTGATGGTTCCCGCCATCAAGGAAGCATTCAGTCCCATCATCAGCATCAGGGTAAATCCAAACGCCCCGTAAACAATGGATGGAATTCCCCAAAGTGCATCCAGAAAATAACGTATAGTATTCTGGGTTCGCCGGAGGCCCTGTAGATGAACATTGATAAACAAAGCTGCTGGTACTCCCAGAAGAATGGCGATAAGCGTTGCTCCGAAGGCAATGTATAAAGAACCAATTATTGCATTGCCTACACCTCCTTCGCCCCCATAATAATAACCGCCACTGGGCAAACTGAAGATCATGCTCCAGGAGATGGCATTAAATCCTTTCACAAATATAATGATGATAATCAGTGCAAGTACACAGAACAAGCTGTAGGTGGCGAAAGCACACAGTATCCTGAAAAAGGTCTCCTCAATTTGCTTTCTCCTTTTCATCTCTTTTTGATCTTATGGATTAAATATCTGAAGAACAGGTTGATAATGAGAATTATGACCAATAGTAAAAGGGCGGCGAACATCAGGGCGGAATCGTACATGGGGATGGAAAGCATTTCACCGTAGTTGTTGGCAATAAGTGCAGGCAGCGGGTATCCGGGCTCAAGGGGGTTCATGCTGAGTTGTATGCTGTTTCCCACCACCATCATAACCGCAAGGGTTTCTCCAAAAGCTTTGGTTAAGCCTAAGCCGTATGAAGATACAATGCCCGAAAAACTTTTACGCAGCACTACATGCTTGATCATCTCCCAACGGCTGGCTCCAAGGGCCATAGAGGCCTCTTTCAATTCCAGTGGTACAGTTTGGAATATTTCGATGAGCATATTCATAATATAGGGAATGCACATTATTGCCAGTACTATCCCTCCCGAAAGCACACAGTATCCCGAACTGCTGGTGTTGATGATGGGGGCAATGATATCTCCTATGAGGGGAACGATAATCAGTACTCCCCAAACCCCATAGATTACCGAGGGCAATCCTGCCAGTATATCAATTACAGGCCGCATGATCCTGACCAATTGGCCCGAGGCGAATTCAGTAAGGAAAATCGCCGAAAAAAGGCAAACAGGTATGGAGAAAACAAATGACAGCAGGGTCACATATATGGAACTGGAAATGAACGGCCTGAATCCAAAACTGCTTTCCGCCGGAGCCCAATGGGATGAAAAAACGAGCTCACTGAGGCTGCTGATACCAAAAATTGGCGCTGATTTTATATACAGGGCGATACCAATCAGTAGGGGAAGGCAAAGGATAAAAGCGATGCTGAAAAACATCCAGGTATTCCTGCTGCGGTCCAGGGCCAGGCGTCGGAAAGTCATTTCTGTTCCAGTTTCTCAAGATAAAATTGAATTTCGTTTTCGTCAAGCGGGACATATCCGGCCAGCCTGACATAGGCCTGCCCGTCGGTGAGGGTCCAGCGTATGAAATCCACCACAGCCTTTTTCCTTGGCTTACCCTTACTTACAAAATAAAGTTCCCGTGATGGGGGCGATGGATATATCTTTTTAGCGATCGCCGTCAAGATTTCATCGAATGAGGAATAAAAATTTTCATCAGGGGAAATGAGCCCGTTCGAATCCAGGTCGATAGGGATAATTTCCAGTCCGTCATGTTTTTTCCCGCTTCGGATATCGTAAACAAATATGGTATTATTAAAACCTATTCCGCCCTNNTTCCTGGGTTCCTCCAAGGTATCTGGCCCATGTTCCGGCGGCTCCGCAGGCATCGGAACGGGTGTAAACATTCATTGGGATTGCTTCGATACCTCCATATAATTCTGACCAGGATGAAAAGCTCCCGTCGATGAAGATCTCCCTGAACTGTTCCCTGTTGAGCCCTTTTGTCAGAATTGCATCCATGAAGGGATTTTTATCGCTGATGGTCGGCAACACAGCATCAATGCTAAGTCCTACCCACCATACCCCCTGCGATTTTTCCTGTTCTGCGNNTTCGCGCGAAAACATGCCCAGATCGGTAGTTCCTGAAAGAGCGTCGGCCATTCCCTTACCGGCTCCTCCTGCAGAAATGTTGAACCGGATGCCGGGATGCTCCTTCTGATAGACATCTGCCCATTGTACCACCAGCGGGTATAAGGCAAAAGCACCTGAAATGCTGATCGTACGGTCTTTTTTACTTTTTGGCGTACAGCCGTTTGCCAGGATCAGGATAGACAGAAAAATAAGTGAAATGATTCTTTTCATGTTTAACTTGGTTTGATTTACCTGGCAAAGCTATGCCAGTTCAAATACAAGCGAAAGCGGTTAAAATCGTATTTTACGGGTAGGGTGTTAAACGGATTGATAAGTGTAAAAACGTATTGCTTACACCTCAATAATGTTGTTTTTTATGGCATAGATGACCAGCCCGGCGGTATTCCTGGAGGCTGTTTTCAGCAAGAGGTTTTCGCGGTGTTTATCAACCGTACGCTTGCTGATGTTTAATTTTTTGGCAATTTCGTGGTTTGCCAGTCCTTTGCAAATGTGGTACAGAACTTCCTCTTCGCGCTCGGAGAGTTCTCCAGGGGTATAGTTCTTTTTGCTTCTGTTTATGCTTCTGAGTATTTCACTGAGGATCTCCTGCGAAAAATAATTCCTGCCCGACATGACCTGTTGCATGGCATCTTCAATATCCTGAATGCCCGAATTTTTGAGAATAAAGCCTTTCGCTCCTGCAGTGATCATGCTTTTATAATAGCTTTCCTCTGCATGCATCGATAAGGCGATGATATTTAAACCGGGGAATTGACTGAGGGCTTTCCGGCAGGCTTCGATGCCATTCATAACAGGCATATCCACATCCATAAAAACGATGTCGAAATAATGTTTTTCCAGTTTAAGCAGGCACTCCAATCCATTTTCAGCTTCTTCTATCTCACCTGTAAAACTGAGGTTCTCAAGCAGAAGCTTCAGGCCTTCACGAAAGAGCCGGTGATCGTCAACGATAAGGATGCTGTGCTTATTCATGACTGGAAAGTTTTATGCTGATGTTGATGTTCACTCCTTCATCGGGTTTTGAATATACGATGAAGGAGCCGTCGAGCGATTTCACCCTCGACTCCATATTGCGGTATCCCAACCCCTGGGTGTTCTCTTTGTTTACAGCGGTGTCGAAACCAATCCCATCATCAATATATCTGAGGGATATGGCCTGTTCATCCGCCATCAGATCGATAAATATATTGTGGGCCCGGGCGTGCTTCAGGGTGTTGGTGATCAATTCACAAATGACCCGGTACAATACCACTTCTACATTATAGGGAAAGCGTTTTTCATCGAGGTTGTTGTTCAGTTTAATAAGCGGGCCGTCGGGGAGGGGGAGTTTATTAATAAATGAGCGCAGGGCTTTGAGCAGCCCATAGTCGTTTAGTACGTGAGGACTGAGTTTATTTGAAATATCTTTCAGGGTGCCAATGGATTCGTCGATGAGTTTTTCGGCATTTGCCATAATCTCCGGGTTTTGATTCCTTTCGGATGAGCAGGCCGACAGGGCCATTTTTACGGACGCCAGCAAGGGGCCCAGGCCATCATGCAATTCTTTAGAAAAATATTGCCGTTCATGTTCTTCTGTTTTGATGATGGCCGACAGCACACGTGATTCGTTTTGCCGGCGAAGTTTATCGATCTGGCTTTGAATATTGAATATGCGTTTTATGAACACTAGGCTCATGAGCATGATCAGGGAAATGAGCACCGCGATCCAGCTGCTGGCAAGACTGCTGTTCAGGTGTGAATCGATCTGGAACACCTGCACCACCTCGAACACCCTCCTGATGGCCATCAGGAGGAAACCGACGGAGATGAGCCACCAGGCAATATTGGTGCGGGTTCGTTTTACCAGGCTCAGGGCTATGGCAGCGGCTGAAAATTGCAGTATGACCGAAAGAATAAGCGCTATTTTGAGTGACATGGATCTGGAACTTAAAAATGTAAAGTTATAACTTAAAATTTAAGAATGCATATCGTCCCGATATATTCTTTGTATGGCACTGGTAGAGTAGTGTATTAGCCTTTTATCGAAGAAGCAGGGTGAGAAGGCCGGAGGCATAGAGGGCTTTTATGAAAAGCTGAACTTTTTTTTTGTTGATAAGAATAAGTTTATTTACTTTTGCAGCCCGTAAAAGGATTTATGTTCCGGATGGAGTAGACAGATTGATTGGAGCCTGGAATTTGGAGTTTGACTTTTACGCAGTATGGAGAGGTGGGAGAGTGGCTTAATCCACTCCCGAGTGCTCGGGACTAAACTGGCATACTCTCCTAAAAGACATAATACTAAGCAACAGGAGAGGTGGGAGAGTGGCTTAATCCACCAGTTTGCTAAACTGGCATACTCGAAAGGGTATCGGGGGTTCGAATCCCCCCCTCTCCGCTTTTTGAGTTTTGAGTTTTGAGTGTTGAGTGTTGAGTTATTTCAGAACTCAGAGTTTTCCGGAAAACTTAATTCCCGTTCTTTAATTTCACTCACCAGGTCCAGGCCTATTAAAATCTGACTTCTGAAATTCTTTGGAGTTTGGAATTTGAATTTTGGATTTTCACTGGTCTTTGGATTTTGGAATCTGGAATTTAAAACCTTCGGGGTATAGTCCCTCGGCCTTGCTCGGGATAAACTCCGTCCGGTTAGCGGAGGATAAAAAGAAATAATTTAAAATTTGATCTTTGACGTTTATTTAAATTTTGGAATTTGAATTTTGGATTTTCATTGGTCTTTGGATTTTGGAATCTGGAATTTAAAACCTTCGGGGTATAGTCCCTCGGCCTTGCTCGGGACAGGCTCCGTCCCGGTTAGCTGAGAAAAAACGTTCTTAAATTTCAAATACAGAATACAGAATTGACAATTACATCGGGGTATAGCGCAGTCCGGTTAGCGCACCTG
>NPIE01000093.1_pt1 | contig 13824 bp, 14 predicted proteins | sample 8637661 | NCBI WGS metagenome assembly NPIE01 (sample SAMN07420842, study PRJNA396082) | bioreactor metagenome | isolation source: sample BA12 brine-fed electro-methanogenic bioreactor BA | place: Japan: Kochi | collected 2016-12-09 | reverse complement strand
CTGCTGCGGGGCGCGACCCGTGGAAAAGTGCGCCGCGGGCTGGGACAGAGATTTGGCCTGTTTGATCCCGCCCAACTGCAGGTTCTGCGTGGGCGCGAAGTCATATGGATCCATGCCGTGTCGGTGGGGGAGACACGTGCCGCCATTCCGTTAATCAAGGCTCTCCGCAAGGCCTACCCGGATTATGCCCTTCTGCTGACCAATGTGACAGAGACCGGTCACGATATCGCCCGCGATTTATCGGAGCTCGATCTCTGCCTTTTTTTTCCATTTGATTTTTCCTTTGTCATTCGACGGGTTCTGACCAAAATCGATCCTCGTTTGATTGTTATCGTCGAGACGGAAATCTGGCCGAACCTGATCCGTTTCGCGCGACAGCGCAACATCCCGGTCGTGTTGGTCAACGGCCGGATCTCCGATCGTTCTTTCCCCCGATACATGTTCGGGCGATATCTGCTGAGGCCGATTCTGCAGCAATTTAATGCCCTCGGCATGCAAACCGAATTGGACGCAGAACGTATCCGTGCCATGGGAGCATTGCCCGAGCAGGTTGTCGTTACAGGTAATCTCAAGTTTGATCTGCAGGCATCGCTGCCTGGGAAGGATGAGCTTGACCAGCTACGTGGGGACTTTTGTATTGATGAGCAGATTCCGGTCTGGGTTGCCGGCAGTACGCATGCCGGTGAGGAACAGATCATCGTTGACACCTACCAGAGGTTGATTGATCAGGGGAGACGCCTGGTGCTGGTTCTGGTGCCCCGCCACCCTGAACGCTGCAAATCAGTTGCCGAAATGCTTCAGGCCAAAGGGCTGCCGATGGTGATGCGCAGCGTCATTGATCAGCGCTCGGAATTGCTGCGCTCTGGTGAAATTCTGCTCGTCGATACCGTTGGCGAAATGCTTAAACTTTATGCTTTGTCCGACATCGTATTTGTCGGAGGAAGCCTGCGAAATGTGGGTGGACACAACATCCTTGAAGGATGCCTGCTGAAAAAGCCGGTGTTGTTCGGCCCGCACATGCACAATTTCAAGGAAATATCCCGTCTTGTCCTCGATGCGGGCGGAGGCATGATGGTTGATGACGCAGACGATCTCCAGAATGCAATGGAGAGATTGCTTGATCGACCGCAGGAGCGCACGGCCATGGGAAAGAAGGGCTACGGCCTGCTTTCGCGCAATGCCGGTGCGACCGACCGCACTCTTGAGCTGATTCGGACGGCGCAAGGGTAGGGGATGGAGCCTGTCTTACGCCTGCATCGCCGTATAGCTTACCATGGGCCCAAAACAAGGTCTGAACGCCTGCTGTTTATCGCACTGAAACCCTTCAGCCTCCTGTATGGACTGATTGGACTTCTCCGTGTATGGTTTTACCGTACCGGGGTCTTCGCGGTCTACCGCGCACCGGTGCCGGTGATTTCGGCAGGCAACCTTTCTGTGGGAGGAACGGGGAAGACGCCCGCAGTCGATTACCTTCTCAAGCTTTTTTCCGGGGAAGGCATCCCCGTTGCCTGTGTCAGCCGGGGTTATGGCGGACATGGTATCGAAGGCGTCGGGGTGGTCTGCCGTGGAAATGGCCCACTGTTGGAACCTTCGCAATGCGGTGACGAACCCTACCTGCTGGCACGCCGTAATCCTTCGGTAACGATCCTGGTGTCTCGCCGTCGTCGTGACGGTGTCCGCAGGGCGGTTGAGGAATTCGGTGCGAAGATCGTCGTACTTGACGATGGATTTCAACATCTGGCGGTGGCCCGTGATCTGGATATTGTTTTAATCGACGGGCGCAATCCCCTGGGCAACGGCTTTCCCGTTCCCGCCGGTCCTTTGCGTGAATTTCCTTCTGCCTTGCGTCGCGGCGATCTTTTCCTCGCGACACGCTGCAGTAACGCCGATGTTTCCCTCCCCCAGATCAATGACAGAGTGTGGCGGTCTTGTCACGTTCTGGACAATGTGGGAATATCCCTTGACGGAGAACGCGCCTCTTTGCAGGAACTCGCAGGAAAGAAAGGGGTCGCATTTGCAGGGATCGCAGACCCCGCTGCATTTTTCGAACAACTTGAGCAGGCTGGTTTACAGTTGGTGGACCGGATTTTTCTGCCCGATCATGAAAATTACGATCTCCAGACACTGAGACGATTGCAGCATGCGGGCCAGCATGCCGATTTCTTTATAACCACTGAAAAAGATGGTGTTAAATTGCAGGGACAGGCATTTCCTCGTCCCTGCTACCAGGTTCCGATGACTCTTCAAATCGAAGATGAACAGGATTTTCGCCAGACACTGCAGAAGAATCTGTATGCATAAAAGGAGCGTCACATGACACTGAAACCCGAGTTGCTTGAAATTCTTGTCTGCCCTCAGTGCAAGGGCGAGGTTCGCCTCGACGAAGAGCGCAACGGCATCGTATGTGAGAAGTGCCGGCTGGTTTATCCGGTACAGGATGATATTCCGGTGATGTTGATTGATGAGGCTGAAAGGCTTTAGGAACGCGGGACGAGGGACGAGGGACGCGAAAGGCATAAGGCATAAGGCATAAGGCATAAGGCATAAGGCATAAGGCATAAGGCATAAGGCATAAGGCTTGGGGCCTGCGTGGGGTGTGTGTTGAAGAGGATTGATCCTGCATCGATAAAAAAGATCATGGTCCGGATGACCAACTGGGTTGGTGATGCGGTGATGAGCACCCCGGCGCTGAGTCAGGTGCGTGCAACCTTTCCGGACGCGGAAATTGTGGTTGTGGCCAATCCTCTGGTGGCTGAGTTGTTTCAATATCATCCGGACTGTGACCGGGTTCTGGTTTTCGACAAGAAGAAAGAGCATCAGGGTCTGGCTGGTTTCAATAAGTTCTGCGCACAATTGCGTCGAGAGCGTTTTGACCTCGCCATTCTTTTTCAAAATGCCATTGAGGCAGCGTTTATGGCCGCCTGGGCCCTGATCCCCCGGCGGGCCGGGTATAAGACCGACGGCCGCGGCTGGCTGCTTAATTACGGGGTACCGGCGGCAGATCGCAAACATGGGCTGCATCACACCGAATTCTATCTGAAAATGGTGCGGGAGCTGGGTATCTCCGGCGGCGCCGACTGCCTTAAATTGGCCTTGACCGACGATGAGCAGCAATGGTCGTCGCAGCAGATGTCCGGCGATCGCTGGATTGCTATTAATCCGGGCGCAGCTTATGGGGCTGCCAAGCGCTGGATTCCCGAACGTTTCGCTGCGGTTGCCGACAGCCTGGCTGAAAAATATCAGGTTCAGATTGTTCTGACCGGCGGACCGGGGGAGCGCGAAATCGGTGCGGATATTGAGAATAGCATGCATAGCCGCCCCCTCAACCTAATTGGGAAAACCACGGTGCGACAGATGATGGCGGTGCTGGCCCGCTGCCGTTTGATGGTGACCAATGATTCCGGCCCCATGCATGTGGCGGCCGCTTTCGGCGTGCCGATTGTCGCAGTTTTTGGCCCCACTGATCACAAGACGACTTCTCCCCATGCGCAGAGCTGCCGTATTATTCGCAGTGATGTGGATTGCGCCCCCTGCATGCTGCGTCAATGCCCCACCGATCACCGCTGCATGGAGGCCGTGACGGTCAATGATGTCGTGAATGCGGCGGATGAGTTGCTTGAGGAACAGTCGTGAAGGTTCTGATTGTTAAGACCAGTGCGTTGGGTGATGTGGTTCATGCGCTGCCGGTGCTGGCATGGCTCAAAAGCGCCGATCCCGATATGCAGATCGGCTGGCTGGTTGAGAAAGCTTTTGCGCCGTTGCTCGAGGATCACCCGCTGATCGACAAAATCCACCCTATCGATACCAAATCCTGGCGCAAGAAAGGCAGAATTGAAGGGCTGCGCGGCCTTTACCGGACTTTGGTTGCCCTGAGGGCTGAGCGTTACGATGTCGCTCTTGATCTACAGGGAAACAGTAAAAGTGGGATTTTCACACTTTTTTCCGGCGCACCCCGTAGATTCGGTTTTGATCGAGCGGCCGTCCGCGAGTGGCCCAATCTTTTGGCGACCAATCACAAGGTCGTCCTGGCTGATGAGGATCATCATATCAGCGCTCGTTCCCTGGCTGTCGCAAGGCGTGCGTTTCCCTCTGGACATGAAGCCCCTCCGGCCGGACCTTTAACGGTTGGAAATACCGAGAGCGAAAAGGTTGCCTCCATGCTGCAGGAGAGAGGTTTGGGAGGGCGTCCCCTGATCGTTCTTCACTATGGGACGACCTGGACGACCAAACTCTGGTCACTGGACCATTGGTGCGATCTGGCGAGGCGCCTGGTCCTGAGGGGGACGGGAGATCTTCTGCTGACCTGGGGCAATGATGCTGAAAAAAAAGCCGCTCAGGCAATCGCCGATGCCATAGAAGGTCAGGCTGTCATCTGGCCACGGGGCTCTCTGTCTGAGCTTGTCGCATTGTTGTCGCGAGCTGATCTGGTGGTGGGTGGTGATACAGGCCCGATTCACATTGCTGCCGCCGTTGGTACGCCGACCGTCTCGATTTACCGCGTCACAGATGCGCAACGCAACGGCCCCCGCGGTGAACTCCACGCCCTTCTCCAAACGCCGCTTGACTGCTCGCCCTGTCTCCGTAAAAGTTGCGAGCGTGATAGTGAGTGTGGTGGGAGCATTTCGGTCGAGAAGGTTGAGAAGGCTATTGCTCAGATTCTGGAGAAACGCTCCCATTGAGTCGATTTATAAAAAAAAACGACATTCTTGTTGACGCTGAGACCTGGCCCTTGCTGCAGAGTGCAGGATTCAGGACTTTCACAGATTTCATGAATTACCCCGGCGGTCAGCTCATTGTTCATAAGCGGGGACGCTCTGTTTTTCGATTCGAAGTTGACGGGCGCGCCTTTTATCTCAAGCGTAACCATGTCCATCGGGTTGAACTCTGGAAAAAAATCAGTCGAGGAAAACTACCCCCGCGAAGCGCGAGACAAGAGTGGGAGAGTATCCTTGCTGTTGAAAAAGCCGGAATACCGACGGTGCCTCCAATCGCTTTTGGTGAACAGACGTTTCTGGGCCTGGAAACGGCTTCATTCACTTTGACCGAGGAACTCTATGGCGCGCGGCCATTGTCTGAAATCGTAAAGGAGCGATTTCAGACACCTGGAAATTTTCATCTTAAACGCGAGATTATTGAACAAGTAGCAGATTTGGCGCGTAAGCTTCATCAAGCCGGTATGAATCATCAGGATTTCTATCTCAACCATTTTTTTCTGGAAGAAGAAAGAGGCAAGATGTATTTGCTTGATCTGCAACGTGTGCAGATGCACTCATGTGTGCCGCGGCACCGCCAGATAAAAGACCTGGCCCAACTCAATTACTCTGCCCGGTATTATGGCGGGTTTACGCGCAGTGACCGGATGCGTTTTTTAAACAGGTACATCGGGGGAAAAGAACTGTCCAGTAACGAAAAAAGATTTGTAAGGCAGATTTTAAAAAAAACAGATCGCATTGAATGTCATGATCGTAAATTGATGGTCCGTAGACGCAAAAGAGGTGAATTGCCTTAAATCTCAGATTTGAGAACTTTAAAATATCGTATTTACTAAAAAAATTCTGAAATATTGATAATATCTATGAAAATCGCTTTTGTTAAACAAAAATATGTTCCTTTTGGCGGCGGTGAAAATTATCTGGCGGGTTTATTGGACAGCTGTGCCGAAAAAGGCCATGAGGTGCATATCATTACTACTGAGTGGCAGAACCTTCAAAAGTACCCATTTAGAGTTCATTCAGCCCACATATGCAAACGGTCCCGTCGATCAAGAGTTAAATCCTTCGCTTCCTCAGTTTCTAATATAGTAAAAGAAAGCTCATTCGATGTTGTGTTCAGTCTTGAGCGTACCACCTCTCAAGATATCTGGCGCGCAGGAGATTGTGTTTATCTGAAATGGCTGAAGCAAAGAGATCTGTTTGACCCTTTTTTATATCGACTTTTAAATAAACTCAGCCCAGGGCAGAGGGCCGTGGTTGAGGCAGAAAAAAAATGTGTCGACAGCACACCTTATATCATCGCCAACTCTGAAATGATTCGAAACGATCTTCAAGAAGTCTATGGTGACATCAAGGCGCAGATTTCTGTGATTTACAACGGCTATGATCCATCGCGGTTTTCATTGATTGATCGTGAGAAGAATCGGTCGGATATTCGAAAAGAATTTAACTTATCAGACGCTGATAAGGTCATGCTTTTTGCTGCCAGTGGATGGCGGCGAAAAGGACTTTATGAGCTCATACAGGTTTTACCTCACTTAAAAGGGGTCAAGCTTCTTGTCCTTGGACGTGATGATCCCAAACGGTGGAGAACAATAACCAGAAACGCTGGCGTTGAGAAGCAGGTTATATTTACAAAGCCGCGTAAGGATATCGAAAAATTTTATCATGCCGTTGATTTGACAACTCTTCCCTCCTGGTATGATTCTTTCGGTTTTGTCGTTCTGGAATCTATGGCATGTGGCACCCCTGTTGTGGTTAGTCGTTTTGCCGGTTCCCATGAATTAGTTCAAAAAAATCTTAATGGGGTGGTCGTCAGCCGTCCTGACCGGATAGATGAGCTTAAAGAAGCCCTTTTGAGTGGCTTCAAAATCACGGCATGTAATGAAATCGCCTCCAGTGTTTCAAGTTACACCCTGGAGCAGAATGTCAAGAAGACGCTGGACGTCATTGAGAAGGCTGGTCGTTAAAATGTTTGGCAGGGGATTGTTGAACTTTCAGCATGGAAAATGGACTTTCTGGGTTGCTCCCGGTTATGACGACAAATCGATTGCCGCAGAGATTACCCATTTTTGCCAGGATTTTTTTTCACGAGACGCCAGCGATACCTCTGCCGTCAGCATATGGGAAGTACATGGTGGTGAGCGCTCAACCGTTTATGGGTTTAACTACTCTGGTAAAAAGTATTGCGTCAAGGTTTTCACGGACAGGCGTATTCAGACGCGGCTTAGAACTTTTTTGGGTTGGGCCAAAGGCCGTCGAGCTTTTAAAAACGGGATAACCGCCCAGAGAAAAAATATCCCGATTCCTCCTGTCTATGCTTACGCTGAACAAAAACCCTTTGGCCCGACTTTGTTGATGATGGATTTTCTTCCCGCAACTCAGATGAATCTCATCATTGAAGACATGGTCGCTCGGAACATAGATTTGCCATCTGACCCTTTCTTTAACTCAATAATTGAATCTTTCTCAAAATTTACCGCGAACTTACATAGGCGTTCCGTTTGTCATTCAGATTTTTCCCCCAGGAATGTTCTTATCCTGCGTGAAGAAGAAAATCCCGGCTTGAAACTGATAGACCTCGAAGATGTGTTTTTTTCATCTGATCCCGTGGAATTTGAAAATAATATCAACCATTTTTTTTCCAAGATGAAACGCTATATAGACTCAGATTCCCTGATCTTTTTTAAACAGAAATTTGGAAAAATATACAGAGAGCAGATTGCCAGATGAAAATCGCGATGCTGACATCTGATTACCTCCCCAATATCGGTGGAATTGCTTCACATATTTATGAATTGTCTAAAGCTTTGGTAGCTAACGGACATGAAGTTGAAATTTGGTATTGGGATCGGAAAGGCCTGAAGCCCTCCAAGATGGAAATGGGGGAGGTTCCTGTAAGAATTTTGTCTGTTGATATCTCTCCAGGAAAATTCAAGCGTAATCTTGTGAAGAACCTTGCAAGAGGAATAGAAAAATGCTTGCATGAATTTAATGCAGATGTATTACATCTACATACTTTGGACCAACTGATGCCAGGGCTAAGGTATGTATCTCGCCAATATCCTGGAAAAATAGTTTGGACAAATCATTCTAGTCGTTTTCTAAGGAAATCAAATTCTGTTTTTTGGCGGTTAAAAACACGCCTTCATGCTAGAGTTATTGATGGGTTAATTGCGCCAAGTAAAGAGTTGCTGGAACGGTCTGCTTTTCTGGGATTAAGCTCTCAAAATGCTGAGTATATCGCTAACGGTGTAGATATAGATAAATTCAATATTTTGCCAAAGGAAGAGGTTAGGGGAAAGCTTGGTTTGCCACAAAATAGATTTATCCTCCTCTCGACTCGGCGATTTTCGCCAAAAAATGGCATTCGATATCTCGCGCTGGCAATGGTTAAGGTTGTAGAAGTGATTCCTGAAGCGTTGTGCGTATTTTGTGGAAATTTACCTGACGCTAAGGACTGGCCTGTCGTACAGAAAATAGTAAAGGATAATGGACTTGAGGATTTTGTCCGGTTTGAGGGGGCAATTTCGAATTCAGATATTAATTCCTATCTGAATGCAGCCGATATTGTAATTTTACCTTCACTTATGGAGGCTACCAGTATATCAGGATTGGAAGGAATGGCTGCAGGGAAACCACTAGTTGGTACATATGTTGGTGGCATACCTGAACTTATCGACGATGGGGTTAGTGGCTTTTTAGTTGAACCAGGGTCCCCAGATGCATTATCAGACGGTATTATTAAAGCATACAGCGCACTCGATTTGGAAACTGCAGGAAAGGTCGCACGAAAGAAAGTAGAAAAAGAATATACTTGGGAAAAAGTAGCTAAAACGGTTTTCGAATTTTACCAAAGATTGTAATTGCCATGGGAAAAAAAATTTCTGTTATTTTCGGGACACGTCCAGAAGCAATCAAATTGGCTCCTGTTGTGCTTTCCCTACTAAAAGATCCTTTTTTTGATTGCCAGGTGTGCGTAACTGCTCAGCATAGGGAAATGTTAGACCAAGTCCTTGATGTGTTTAAAATTAAGGCTGATTTCGATTTTAATCTTATGCAGCCTGGCCAATCGCTTGCAGGATTGACCGCCCGCGCAGTCGAAAAACTTTATAATTATTTAAAGAGTGAAAGACCTGATGCCGTCCTTGTTCAAGGAGATACAACAACAGTGTTTTGTGGTGCACTTGCTTCATTCTATAATCGTATACCTGTAGGACATTTGGAGGCGGGGCTTCGGACCGGAAATATATACTCCCCTTGGCCTGAAGAGGCAAATCGGTTGCTTACTACTCGACTTGCTAAGTGGCATTTCGCACCAACTGAGAATAGTCGCCAAAACCTTCTTAAAGAAAATGTTTCTGCAAATTCAATATATGTGACTGGAAATACAGTTATTGATGCACTACATATTGCATTAGCCAAAAACCTTTTGAAGGATATTCATATTGATGGACTCTCTGGTGACCTTCAACCCGGGACAAACCCAAGTTACCCTCGTATGGTTCTGATTACAGGACATCGACGTGAAAATTTTGGTCGTGGATTTGAAAACATTTGCCATGCCATCGCTGAATTGGCTCGACGTTTTTCCGATGTACATTTTGTTTATCCTGTGCACCTCAATCCGCAAGTCCTGGGTCCTGTAAACCGGATTTTAGGTCCTCTCAAAAATCATAATATTCATCTAATAAAACCCTTAGAGTACCTACCTTTTATTGGATTAATGAATAGGGCGGACATTATATTGACTGATTCCGGAGGTGTTCAGGAAGAAGCCCCGAGTCTTGGGAAACCTGTACTTGTCATGAGGGATACAACTGAGCGACCGGAAGCGGTTGAGGCAGGTACAGTGAAATTGGTTCATACTGATTTTGACAGCATAGTTACGAATGTGACTCTCTTATTGGAATCTGATGATCTTTATCTTCGGATGGCTAAGGCTGTCAACCCTTATGGAGATGGTAAATCTTCTGATCGGATTGTCGATATACTCAAACAATCGTTAACGTAAAAAGTAGATTGATGTATAAAAAAATCTTTTGAACCATAATATAGACATTTTACTAAAATGCATGGAAAAAATAATTGGGTTACCGTTAAAGTCCGAGGCTGGTCATTTTTAGTTATTCCTGAACTTGTTTCCACGGAGTTTCTTGATATTTGCTGTTTGCCAGCAAAGTATTTCCCTCCAGGAACATACAAGGTTAATAGTTCAATTAATACTGAGGTTCGTAAGTTTCAATTTTGCGGACGCAATTATTTTCTGAAAGAATATTTTCCTCTTAACTGGAAAAAGCAGTTGAAAATTCTGCGACGGGGAGAACGACTTGCCGGTGTTGCTCAACAAATGCTCAAATTTGGCTTTCTTACTCCGCATGTAGTAGGAATTGGGCGAAAGGGCAAAAATAGGCGAGTAATCACTGAAGCGATCGAGTCCGCACAGGATGTTTGGCAAGTACTTTACCCAGACTTTAAAAATTACCGTGGGCATGTATCCGATGGATTTGTTTATGCGTTTGGTCGCCAGATCGGAACCCTTCACCGTTGCGGCTTTTTTCATGGTGATCTTCGCTGGCGGAATATTCTTACCCGCCGCGAGGAGGGAGAATGGAAGTTCTTTTTTATTGACAACGACAGGACTGTTCGCTTTCGGTTTGGTATTCCTGATCGCTTTAGGATAAAAAATCTAACGCAAGTGCTATTTTCCGGCCTCCTACTTGATTGGCCTCAGAGTGATTGGGAAACTTTTCTTAAGGGGTATTTTGAGAAGGCTGGTGTGCCCCAAGCCAAGCGTGACCGTTTGGTTATGAAAGTAGAAGAAAAAGCAAGAATGAGACTTGTTGACCGGTTGCGCAGGAGGGAGTAGGGTTGAAATCGTCGAAAGTATTGCATTTAGTTCTCAAGGGTGACGGGCTTACTGAGGTTGTGGCTGAAGATATCAATATCGGCCTGGTTCAGGCTGGATGTGATGTCACGATGGCGTATTTGCGTGATAAAAATGATGACCTTCCTGTCACGAATGCACAACGCGCATTTGGTCTCGGAGTTACTTCCCGCAACAGGTATGTCTTTGATTGGCTCGCATCCAGAAAACTCAACAGGGTATTGCAAGAAGATGACTACGATGTCGTCATAAGTCATCGGTATAAGCCATGCCTCTTGTTGATGAAACTGGTAAAAAAATCCCCTGGTGTCGAATTTGTTAATGTTGTTCATGGAACAGGCCACTACGATAAATCTTCGAGAAAACGAGCTATTGTTAGGTTAGCCCACGAGAGGTTTCGTTTTGTATGTGTTTCTGAAGCCGTTGCTGAATTTATCAGCGGCCCTTGTAGTGTTGGGCAAACACAGTCCCCTATAGAGGTTATCCCGAACGGTATTGATATCCAGGCTCTTGATGCTCAACAGTTAAACAAAGAGGCTGCCCGGAGAGAATTAGGCCTTGACGCAGAGTCTCTTTGGATTGGATTCGCTGGGCGCTTAGTTGAAATTAAGGGTGTGGTCGAACTCGTTGAGGGGTTTGCAACTGTGGCCGATAGATTTCCACGTGCTAAATTGGCCATACTTGGAAAAGGGGAATTGCGGGAGAAGTTAAAGGGCCTTATTAGTACCAAAAATCTTACTGAACGTGTCATGCTCCTTGGCCAGGTGCCCCAGGCCAAAAAATATTTCAAGGCATTTGATGGTTTTGTCCTCCCCTCTTACCGTGAAGGGATGTCCATTGCGTTGTTGGAGGCTATGGCTACGGGCCTTCCCGTTCTTGTTTCAGATATCCCGATGAACACAACTGTAGTCGATCAAAATGCAATTGTCTTTGAACCGAGAAGTTCTGAATCTGTCGCTAATGCATTGACCTCATTCCTGAGCGCGGATCCTCAAGAGCATATTAATCATGGTGAAAGCAATCGCCAGCTTGTTGAAAAAAACTATACGCTCCAATTGTTCAGGAGCAGGTATGCTGATCTTGTCCGCAGGCTGACATTAGGAGACGTCTCATGAACGCTGAATCTATTCGATCCTATTTTGACAAACATAACTATGTAATACAGCTGGTCCGCGACCAACTTTCCGATACTATTCAGCAGTGTGGAATGGTTCTGGTTGAGGCGCTCCGTCAGGGAAACAAGATTCTCATCATGGGCAACGGCGGGTCTGCTGCTGACGCACAACATTTTGCTGCTGAATTAGTTGGTCGCTTTCTGCGTGAGCGTAAAGGACTTCCTGCAATTGCTTTAACCACTGACACTTCTATTCTTACCGCAGTTGGAAATGATTATGGTTTCGATGAAGTATTTGCACGGCAAATTGAAGCGCTAGCAGCTCCCAACGATGTTGTTATTGGAATTTCAACCAGCGGTTGTTCCAATAATGTTCGACATGCAATCACTTTGGCGAATGAAATCGGTTGCAAGTCTGTTGGTTTTCTCGGCAGGGATGGTGGAGATTTAGCCAAAATTGTTGATATCCACCTAACTGTTCCTGCGGAGGAAACTTTTTATATTCAGGAGGCTCATGTGGCTATTATTCATCTTCTTTGTGGATTTGTTGAACAAGCAATCTTTCCACAGCCGGCCATACTTTCAAGTATATATCATCCTAAAAGGAGCTCATATGAATCACTTTAATTTTGTTAATAACCGGCTAGCGGTCATAGGAAAATTTGCCAAAGGGAGTGACGTTCTCGATGTCGGTTGTGTCGATGCACGCCCTGATGGTTCAAAAAGATACCAAACAACAGGACTTCATATATTTTTAAAAAAACACGCGAGAAATATAATTGGTTTGGATATAGATCGACAAGGTGTTGAAGTATTAAGCCGTGAAGGTTTTGATGTTGTTTGCGGAAATGCAGAAGATATTAATCTAGAAAAAGAATTTGATTGTATAGTTGCCGGCGAAGTAATGGAGCATTTGAGTAATTTTGGACTTTTTTTGGATAACATGAGACAGCATCTTAAAAGTGACGGGCACTTAGTTGTAACTGTTCCTAATGCTTTTTCTATCTCAAATTTTTATCGGATTTTAAGAAAAAACAAAATAAGAGTACACGAAGAACATACATGTTGGTTTGATCCTATTACGTTAACTCAATTATTTAAAAGACATAATTTCATTGTTGTAGATATTACCTTTTCCGGAAATTCTAAATGGTACGATAAGAAATATTTTCTAAATATTAAATATAAAATTTTCAGACTCGCTTGTTTGCTCCGAGACTATTTTTCACCAACAGTTGTTATTGTTGCGCAAAAATCATTCTCTTCTGAGGTGGAAGATCAGGAATGAAAAAATATGAAAAATTAGACTTCTCTCCCGTCAAAACCTACTCCATAAAAACCCGCAACAACAAGGTTAACGTCCAAGACCATTTCGCCGCCCCGCCGAAAGCCGGCATGTCACTTGATGATTTTATCAATTCAATGCCGCGCCTGCTGGGTGCTGATCAACTGCGCGGTGTGGTCGATGCTGTTGTACGGGCGCGGGAGAAGGGCAGGCCGGTTGTTGTCGCCATCGGAGGGCACGTCATCAAGTGCGGTCTGCAGCCGGTGCTCAAGGCACTGATCGATGCTGATGTCATCACCGCTGTCGCCATGAACGGTTCAGCCGCGATTCATGACTTCGAAGTCTCTCTGGTCGGGGCCACGTCGGAAGATGTCGGCGCCGTTCTGCATTCCGGCGATTTCGGTTTTTCCGAGGAAACCGGCGGCGGGATGAACCGGGCTCTGAAGTCTGCGGTGAAAGAGGAGGATATGGGGTATGGCGAGGCTATAGCGCACTGTATTGTCGACAACGACCATCCTTTCACGGAGTACAGCCTGCTGGCGGCTTGCCTGGAAAAGCAGATCCCCAGCACCGTCCATGTCGCCTTGGGAACCGACATCATTCACCAGCATCCCGAAGCTGACGGCGCGGTGATCGGTGAGATGACGTTTCGGGATTTTCGCCTGCTGACTTCAGTGGTTGCCGATCTTGGGGACGGCGGCGTCTGGCTCAATGTCGGTTCCGCCGTTCTGATGCCGGAAGTCTTTCTTAAAGCTCTTTCCATCGCGCAGAATCTCGGCTACCATGTCGACGGTTTTTCCACGGCCAATTTCGATATGATCCAGCA
>NPIE01002316.1_pt2 | contig 13827 bp, 12 predicted proteins | sample 8637661 | NCBI WGS metagenome assembly NPIE01 (sample SAMN07420842, study PRJNA396082) | bioreactor metagenome | isolation source: sample BA12 brine-fed electro-methanogenic bioreactor BA | place: Japan: Kochi | collected 2016-12-09 | reverse complement strand
CCCGGCGAGTCCATCACCACCAGGCCCCTGGTTGTCGGCCGGACCCCGTATTCATAGACAGCGCGGACCGGCGCCGTGCCGGCCTTGGCGATGGCACCGAGCGACTTTTCCTCGATGGTGGTTAACCCACCTTTGATATTGCCGCCGGTCGGCTGACCACCCCGCATATCGCAACCGACCGCCTTGGCACGATCCTCCATGCGCCTGACCAGGTCCAGGACCTGCTCGCCGATCTCCGGAGTGGCGGCATGAGCGGCCATGATATGCTCGGCGCCGATGAATTCGGTAATCTCTCCAATGATGGTCGTCCCGCCGGCACCAACGATCGTGTCCGAGGCGAAACCGACCGCCGGCGTTGCCGACAAGCCCTGGGTCGTGTCGGAACTGCCGCATTTCATGCCGAGCACGATATCGGCAATGCTGCACGGTTCGCGCCGCAGCTCCGACGCCGCAGCCACCAGATCCTGAACGATCAACGCGCCTTCCGCGCGGGTCCGGGCGGCGCCGCCGATCTCCTGGATGCCGATGATCTCCACCTGTTTGCCGGCCTGGCGGATACCTGCGGCAACCTCTTCAACGGCCGTGCTCTCGCACCCGAGGCTGACGAGGAGGACCGCGGCCAGATTCGGGTTGCTGCCGAGCCCGACCAGTGTCTCATTGACCCGGCGGATATCCACCGGTGTCTGGCAACAGCCCTGGTGATGAGTGAAACTGACTGCGCCGTCCACCTGGCGAGCGATATCTTCGGCCACCTCGTTGGCACAGACCACGGTCGAGATGACGCCGACGTAATTGCGTGTGCCGACCCGTCCATCAGGACGACGATACCCCTGAAATTCCATGTTGTTCCTCCGTTTGTCGGAAGCCGTTCGAGTTACTCGAGATCCCCGCGGCCGCGCAGACTTTCGATGTTCTGGACGTGGGCGTGGCCGCCGGCGGGAATCGGCAGGGTGGCCCGACCGATGATTTCACCATACTTGATGATGGACTGTCCGGCATCGATGGCGGAAATCGCCAATTTATGGCCGAACGTCACATCGTCGACCATGACCACCGTCGCCACCTGTTCGTCAATGCCGACCGTTACCGTCTCCCCGCTGTGCAAGTCGCGCAACGCCGTGGCGACGTTGTCGTCACTCTTGATTGCTAATGCATCACGTTTCATCAGCGTCATTCCTCATAACGATTGCTGTTTCGCACCGCCGGTCAACCTCTCTGCCGCTTCGCACCTTAGCTCGCTCGCGACATCGGGGCAACACCTTTCAGCCGACCGGCAGCGCCAGTGCACTCGACGGTTCAGATGCCGCGAATCCGGGCCACAAGAAAGAGAAACAGCAGCGCCACCGGGTACATCAACGCCACGTAAGGCCAGTTCCTGAGTGCCCCTTTCAGGCTGGAGATGCCATAGCGTCCCTGCATCACCAGGTGGGTGCCGGACATCGGTCCGGCGCAGGTGCCAAGGCCCCAGCCGAGCAGCAGGGTCACCGCCAGCAGCTGTGGATCCGGGTCGAGCGGGGCAAGCAGGGGGACGACCACCGAGATGGTGATGATCGGATGGGCGCCGAGCATCGACGGAACAATGAGCAACGCGAGCAGCAGACCGGCGGTGGTTGCATCAAACACGGTGATCAACGGCAGGCTCAGGTGCATCACCGTGACCAGAGAACGCAGGCCGACGGCCAGCACCCCGGCGGCCAGGAAGAGCAGCAGCTCACCGACCATCGCCGGCAGCCCCCGCTGCACGAAACCGCCGATCCGCCGGCCCGCCTCGACGGCGCCGTGTGAGACGGTTAGCACGCCGGCGGTCACCGCGAGCGCCGCCAAGGCAATGATATCCATAATCGAGGTTCGGGGCAGTGCCAGGTGACCGAGGCCGACGGCAGCGGCAAGCAGACAGGGCAGCCAGAGGTTGGCCACGGTCAGCGGATAGCCCTCGAACTCCCGAAGTTCCCGGCGATAGCGCCAACGCGCCTCAAGAAACACGATCAGCAGGCCGAGTACGGCAAACGGCAGGCCAACCGTCATGACCATCATCAGGCTGGTGTCGGGAACATAGGTCAGCACCACCGCCATGCCGGCAAAAAAAGGCGACCAGGCCGGACATCCGGAAAAGGCCCGGGTGATCGACTGACAGGCGAAGGCGCTGAGCGGGTAATTACGGGACAGACGATCGGCAACCAGCAGCATGGCCGAGAGGTTGATAAACCCGCCGAAGACCGCAACACTGAGCAGCGTGCGGAAAAAGGCCGCCGGTCCGCGCGGGGTCGTCGACTCCGTCCGTTCAGCCTTGATCGGCAGCAGTTGCAGAAAACTGATGGCGGCCAGCATCGACAGCAGTCCGGCATTGCTGTCCAGCAGCCTGAGCCAGGGTACGGCGGCCCCGAGCGAAACGGCCGTAGCCAGGGCCAGCAGCCCGATCAGCAGCAGAAAGCCGATCTGGACGAACTGAGCCCGGGAGGCCCGGCTGGCGAGCAGGACGGCACTACTCCAGGCAAGCAGCCCGGCCGGCCAGAGCGGCAGCGCCGGCACCAGTCCGTGACCGATGGAGGCGATGGTCATCAGACCGAGTAGCAATCCGGCCAGGCAGCTCATCCGGTTGGCAGCAGGTGGGGACCCGCCTGGTCATGAAAGCGTTGACGGCTGGCCGCCCGAACAGCACCGGACAAGCTGCAGGCGCTGTTCATTACAATGACCGACGGTACGAGAAAAGAGCCGGTTCCCCCGCTTCAGCGTTCATGACTGAGAGGAACCACCGTTTCGCCAGCAGGTGGGATCGGCGGCCAGGTAATCGCCGGTCAGTTGATAGGCGGCCCCGCGGCAGCCGTAACAGATCGCGGCCTTGTCGCAATCGCGGCACTGCCCTTTGATGGTCTGGCGGAAATTCTTCAGGTTGGCGATCACCTCGCTGGTATGCAGGATGTCGGCCAGGGGCTGCTGGCGGATCGAGCCGAGCGGTATGGTGACACCGACGCACGGCATGACCTCGCCGGTCGCCGTCACCAGACAGGAGACCTGGTGCCGCATGCACCGGTTACCGACCAGCGGCGGCTGGGGATCCCAGCTGCGACCGAACTCCTGCCGATCGATGTCGGAGAGCTGAAAAAACAGATCCCTGACCTCGGTCCGGTCTGCTTCAAGCCAGGAGTTGACCAACGCGTTAGCCTGCGGAGTGATGATCTCGAAATACGGTTCTATCTCCTGCCCACGGAGCCAGCGCCACAGGGCCGGCAGTTCGGCGATATTCTGCCGACAGATGATGGTGCTGACGGCCAGAAAACGCTCTTCTGCCGGATATCCGGCGTTCTTGAGAGCCGCGAGGGCCTTATCGATGATTTTGGCAGCACCGGGTAACCCGGCAAGACGATCCTGGATGGTGGCGTCCCGGGAGTTCATTTTCAAAACGACACGAACGCGGCGGTCGGCCAGCAGTGCGGCCAGCCGGTCATCAACACCGGAGCCGTTGGTGAACATCTCGATCTCCAGCCCCTGATCGCTGAGAAAGCCGATGGTGCCCTCAAGTTCCGGGTAAATGCTCGGCTCGCCGCCGAGCAGAATGATCTTCCGGGCTCCCAACGCTTTGGCCTGCAGGATCACGTCCTCGATCTCTTCGCGGCGCAGCTCGTTGCGCAGTTCCGACTCGTGGGGAACGTAACAGTATGAACAGCGAAAGTTGCACCGCCGGCTCAGCTCTATTTCCATGGACAGCAGCCGGCCCGCAGCAGCCGCCTGTCTGATCTGCTCTTCGGTAAATTCAAGATTAAAGAACTGCATGATCCTCATACCCTGCCAGATCCTGAAAGGTATTCATCTGTTCCCAACGCCGCACTTCCATCTGGTAGCGTCCCTGCCAGCCGTGCTGCCGCATGATCCGGCGAAAACGCAGCTTGAGAACCGGCTTGAAGATAAAACGCCAGATCGAGGTCCACAGCCGGCCCTGCTTGGTCATCGGCGCGCTCGGTGACCACCAGCCGAGTACGACCTGCCGCTGGTACCAGAACTGGTATTGCAACGCTTCGCTATCGAGATGACGGGTGCGGACATTGGCCCACATGCCGTTGTATTTTTTGTAATCGGTCTTGTTGGTAATCAGGTCCTCGCTGAGCAACTGTTCGCGCATTCCGGTTTTCGGATAGGGCGTCAGGATCTGGCAATAGGCCGCATCGGCGCCGATACGCTTGAAAAACTCGTAGGTGCTCCTGATCGAGTCGGCGTCGTCATCCGGAAACCCGAAGACCAGCCCGCCGATGACCATCATCTCGAATTTGTGACAATTCTCCACGGCCTGCCGTGAGGCATCGACGATATCCCCCTTGCCCGCCACCGCCAGGTTCTTGGCCGAACCGCTCTCGATACCGAGAAAGACCGAGCGGAAGCCGGCCGCCGCCATCTTCTCGACCATCTTCTCGTTTTTCGCCATGGTGACACAATCGGCCTGGACACAGAAATTCAAGCCCCCGTAGTTGCGGGCGATGATCGCGTCACAGATCTCCATGACCCGGTCGGGATAGAGCACGAAGTTGTCGTCGCTGACGAAAACCCAGCGAACCTTGCAGCGATAATAGATATCGTCGAGATCGGCCAGCACCCGCTCCAGCGGATAGGGACGAAAGGTCCGGCCGTACATGTGCTTCATGCTGCAAAACGTGCAGGCCCGCGTACATCCCCGCGATGTTTCCAAAATCTCGATCTTGGAGTTGATCATATGATAGCCCCAGGTCAGGCGGCGCTTGTCGCGAATCGGCAGTTTGAGCCGGGACAGGTCGAGGATCTCCGCACGTTCGTTGTGGACGAACGTGCCGTTCTGTTTGTAGGACAGCGACGGGATCTCGGCGAGCTGATCCCGACCGGCCAGCGCATTGACCAGGCGCCGGCAGCTCTCCTCCCCTTCGCCGCGAATCATGAAATCGATCCACTTCGACTCCGGGGCAGCGGCAATTTCCTCGTGCATCAGCGTCGCATGGTAGCCGCCGATAACGATCTTGACCTGCGGGTGCAGCTCCTTGAGCAACTGCGCGATCCTGATGCAGGTATCGTATTGCCAGGCCATCGCCGACAGGCCGATCAGATCGGGCTTGATCCGGTTGACGGTCTTGGTCAGGTATTTTCTGACGCTGCGGCGCTTCCTGATCAGATCGATCAGGTACACCTCATGGTCGTCATCGATATTACCGCCGATACAGGCGATGCCGTGATTGGGCATGTGCACGGCCGCCTCATGAATAACGACCGGCACTACATCCGGCATGGAGATCAGGATAACTTTCATGGTTGCACGCTCAAATGCTGCCGGGCATCCCGGCAGTCTGGTCGATCTGCGCTGCACTGCGCCGGCTCCGCCTGCCGGCGCAGTGCCTCGGCGATCCTTCGTTCCAGGTCGGCAACGCCCAGTTCCCGGACCTCGTCCGGTTCAATCCGCTCTACCAGTGACATGCTGATGGTATTGGCACTGCGGGTGGAAAAAAAGAAGCGGCCCGGGCGATAGAGCTTGTCGGTATTGGCCAGGTGCACCACCTGGATCGGCGCCCGACACAAGCGGGCGATCTTCAGGGCACCGCGGTTCAGCGTTCCGAGACTGCCGTCACGGCTGCGGGTCCCCTCCGGAAAGATGAAAAAATTGCCGCCGGCGCTGAGAAAGTCGGCCATCCGCTCGACCTGTTCGATCATGATCCGGCCGTATCTGCCGCTGCTGTCGGCTGGAAAATAACCGGCATGACGCAGGACCCAGCCAAAGATCGGCACTTTGAAAAAACTCGTCTTGACGACGGTCTTCTGCCGCTCGAAGAGCGAAATGAAGAGCAACGGATCGAGGTAGGAGACATGGTTGCAGATGATCACCGATCCCCTGATCGCCGCTGCCTGCGGATCGATATGCCAGCGATGGCGCGGCACCAGCAGTCGCACCAGGGCAAAGAATCCCTGGTAAAATCGACTATTGAATCGCTGGAACCGCTCTTCACGGTGCTGCGGAAAAAAGGACGCAACAATATACCGCGGCGAGAACAGGACGACAAAACCAAGGGTGAAGTAGCACCAGACGGCGCCGGTCACCGCTGCGTCGATCAGTCGGTCGCCCCACCGCTGCCCGAAACTATCTTGCATCTTTATCGGCATGTCTGACGATCAGGCTGGTGTTGACCCCACCGAAGGCAAAGTTCTGCACGGCACCGATACCGATCGGCTGTTCAATAACGCTACGTGCATGGCGGATCATAGTGCAGCGCGGATCGATCTGTTCGAGGTTCAGGGTCGGCGCGACAAAGCCCTGCTCCATCATGTAAAGCAGCAAGGTCAGCTCGATCACCCCGCAGGTTCCCATGGTGTGTCCCATGTAGCTCTTCAGCCCGGTCACCAGCGGACCTTCCCCATAGACCCCGGCAATCGCCTGGGCCTCGATCACATCCCCCATCTTGGTGGCGGTGGCGTGGGCACTGACTACATCGACCTGGTCGGCGCTGATGCCGGCGTCTTCCAGGGATAGGCGCAGGGTCGCGGTAATCCCGTCCAGATTGGGCAAGATCAGGTCGCCGCCGTTGTTGTTGCAGGCGAAACCGATGACCTCGGCCAGGATCGGCGCCCCCCGCCGCTTTGCCGACTCGTATTCCTCGAGCAGCACCGCCCCGCCACCCTCGCCGACCACCAACCCGTCCCGGGCCGCATCGAACGGGCGCGGGGTACGGTGCGGGGTGTCGTTGTAGGCGACCGAACAGGCGAGCAGGTTGTCGAAGACCGCCACGGTAGTCGTGTCGTACTCGTCGGCGCCGCCGCAGATCATCGCATCCTGCATACCGAACTTGATCATCTCGTAACCGAAGCCGATGGCCTGGCTGCTCGTCGTGCAGGCCGTCGACGAGGCGATCACCCGGCCGGTGATGCCGAACATCCGGGTGATATTGACCGCAGTGGTATGCACCATCGAGCGCAGATAATCAACGGCGCCGATCGAGGAAAATTTGTTGTCCAGGTCGCCGAAGAAGGTCTTGTAGATCTCCCGCTGCACGGTCGGACTGCCGTGGGTTGAGCCGAAGGCGACGCCGAGCCGGCCGGAAGTGATGAACTCCTCGGACAAACCGGACTGCGTCAGCACATCCCCTGCGACCTGGCAGGCGTAATAGGCGACCGGCCCCATGGTCTTGCGGTGAACCCGCTTGAATTCATAGTCGATCGGGTAATCGACGGTACCGAAGACCCGCGAATGGATATGCCCGGAGAGCAACCCGTCGTCGCGCAGCGGCCGTATTCCCGACCGACCGGTGCGCAGGCTGTCGATAATGTCTTCTTTGCGATAGCCGATCGGGGTAATGGCCGAACAAGCGGTAATAACAACGCGACGGTTCATGGCAATGGCGGATCGGCTCTCTATGACTGACGGGCAGAGCGGATCTGCTCGATATAGTCGAGGATATCGTTGATGGTGCGGATGCTCATCGCCTGCTCCTTTTCCTCCCGGCTCAGCGTGAAGCCGAGCATGGTCTCGATCTTGCCGAGCAGTTCGATGGCGTCGATACTGTCAAAGCCGTGGTCGTCGCGGAGATTGTCAGTCAGACCCGGTGCTTCGAATTCAAAATCATGTTCCAGGATCGACAAGATCCTTTCCTGGAGTTCTTCTCTGGTCATCACGTCCCGTCGTAGCGTTAAAATAGGTTGAGAATCAAAACAGTTAATTCGCGATACTACACCGTTTACGAGCACATTCCCAAGAAAATCGTGCCGCCCGTCAGTGGACGAATCGTTCGAAATGATACCATTCCAAAGGATGACGGTGCAGCGCTTGTGTCAGCAGATCGGCGTACTGCTGGGCGGCTCGGGCGATGGCCACTTCCCGGTCGTCGCGACTGACAGCCGGCATAACGATCGGCTCGGATAGCGAAAATTCGTAGCTGTTGCTACCGGTTCGAAACGAAAAAAAGGCAAAGAGCGGCGCTCCGGCGACCAGCGCAAAGATATAGGGCGCCGCCGGCAAAAACGCCCGGCCGCCGAGAAAATCGACCGCCACCTGCCGCTGTCCGTCATTCCAGAGCAGATCCCCGGCCAGCGACACGATGCCGCCGCGGCGCAGACAATTCACCCCTTCGACCACGCTGAAGGGCGACGAGGCGCCCCGATCGACGCCGATGATCGTCACGCCGGCCCGACGCAATGCCTCTTTCTGGGTCCGTTCAACCCCTTCCTGCTCCTTGACCCCCATATAGAGCAGCACCGGCCGATCCCGCTGGCGCTCTTTGAGCAATTGGGCGGCCAGTTCCCAATTGCCGAGATGGGACATCAGCAGGATGCCGCCTCTGCGTCCGAGACCGTCGGTCAGTTGCTCCCATCCCGCCGAGGTGAATGATGGCGACCGCGAGGTACTGCTGAGGAAGCGGTCCAGGTGGATCGTGGTGAAGTTCTGGTATTGGCGAAACGTGCACCAGCGGTGATACCAGCTGCTTCGCCCGGGAAAAAGCATCGCATATAACCGGTTGCTCTCCGCAGTCGCGGTGGAAAAGAGAAAATAACCGGCGGCGATGATGCGGGCGACCAGCGCGAACAGCCAGGCCCCACACACCCTGCCGGAGAGGTGGAGCAATCGGTACCAGCGTCCCGTCATGGCCGAAAAATCCCCCTGACCAGGCGATCCAGCAGCAGGCGGGAAAAGGTCTCGGAGTTGCGGAGAAAATCGATAAACGGGCGAAAGTGGCTGACCCGCTCACCGACCGCCGGATAGATCACCCGTACCGGCGCCTCATAGACGGCAAGCCCGGCCTGCCGAGCGCGGACGAGCACCTCGACCTCGAACTGGTAACGCCGGGCCCGGGTCCTCAGCTGCAGCGTTTCCGGCAGTGGATAGAGACGGAACCCGGACTGCGAATCGCTCACCGCCGGCCCGCCGCAGGCCCGGACCCAGAAATTGGAAAAGCCGCGACCGAACCGGCTCGTCCACGGCACCGTGGGACCTCGATCCATGCCGCCGCGGCGGCCAATGATCAGGCAGCGCGTATCGTCCGGGACAGCTGCGAGCAGATGCCGAGCATCTGCCGGCAGGTGCTGACCGTCACCGTCGAGAGTGATTGCCCAATCGCAGCCGGCACCGTGGGCTGCAGCAAAACCGGTGAGCAGCGCCGCCCCTTTGCCCCGGTTGACCGGGTGGGTCAGTACCGTGATACCGGTAGAGAAACGGAGGATCTCGGCCGTTTGATCGGTCGAGCCGTCGTCGACCACATAGAGCGGCAGGCCCAGCTCGAGTGCCTGGCCGATGACGCCTGCCAGCATCGAACCATGGTTGTAGACCGGAATAACCAGAGCAGTCTTCATGGTTCCCCGCTCGCCGCCTCGTCCCGAGCGGGTCCGCAGGCCACGGACCAGGTACCCGGTCCCATGTGTACGCCGGAAGTCAGCGACAGCGGGACGACGAGCACTTCCGCCCGGGGCAACAGCCCGGTAATCTCGCCGCCAACCCGTTCGGTGACCCAGTCCTCATTGTCGGTGAACTGCAGCATGATGGTCGGACGATCCGCCGCGGAATAAAACTCGGATAAACGGGCCAGGGCAAAAGCACGTTGCCCCTTTCGGTTGCGCACCACCCCCTCCTTGCGGACTCCGGCGCTGGTGGGGCTGATCACCGGTTTCAGGTGGAGCAGATCGCCGAAAAAGCCGCCGGCCCGCGATACCCGACCGCCGGCCACCAGGTATTTCAACTCGTCGATAAAGACGTATTCCCGGCAATCGTTCAGCCGTCGCCGGGCAAACTCGCTCACCTGCTCGGCACGTGCCGCCGTCCGGGCAAAACGGGCCGTCAGCAGAGCGATTAACCCGAGCCGCCCGGAGGCCGCTCCGGTATCGATTACCTCCAGCAGGTCGCCCGGATCATGCTCTTTCTTCCAGGCTCTCGCTGTCTCGACGTTGCCGGTAAAGGCCGACCCGACGCAGAGATAGATGGTCCGGCCGAGCTGCTCGCAGATGCGCCGATAACTCTGGTGCCGCTCAAAGATCGAGGCCTGGGCCGTGGTTACTTTGCTGCCGGCGCGCAGTAAACGATAGATGGCTGCGGGGGTGCACAGGCTTTCCGGCCGGGACTGGCCGTCGGCAACGATATAGCTGTCAAGCAAGCTGATGCCGGCTCGCCCGGCAAGCTCCCGGGGCAATGATCCGGCCGCATCGCTGAGGATATGCACGACCTGGTCGGAGTCGTGCGTCGCCGGCCAGTCCGGGCCATTTGTCTCGATTGCTTCACCGGACCAGTCGATCACGTTACCGAAACCGGCCAGCCGCTCCCGCAGCCGATCCGGTTCAGGTGTATGGATGTGGATCTTGACCTGTCCGGTCCCGGGCAGCAGCACGACACTGTCGCCAAGCTCGGAGAGCGCCTGCAGGGTCTCCGCCGATGCGTGGGGAGCTGCCAGCACCGCATCGACGCACCACTGATCGTTTGCTGTCGCCCGAAAATCATCGGCAATCCGGAGCCTTCCGGGAAACAAGGTGAGCACCGCAACGGAAATCTCCGCGTTGCCGAGCAGCCGCTGGCAAAAGCCATCGAAAAAGATAAACATGGCCAGCGCCCCGGCATCGACGACTCCGGCCTGCCGGACCTCCGGGATGTGCCGGGCACCGTCGAGAACGCTCCGGCGCAGCTGCTCCCGAACGTCCGGGTAATCGGTGCGCCAGCGATCGTTTGCCAACACTGCTGCCAGCGTGTCGAACACCGACAGCATCGTGCCGCTTCTCGGCGCGGCTACCGCCTGCCAGGCCCGGTCACGGCCGCAGGCGGCCCGATCGGCCAGTTGATCAGGCGCGGAGGCGCCAATGAACTCCCGGAAAAAAGCGGCGGCAATATTGCCGGAATTGCCGGTGGCGCAGCGACTCAACTGATCGCCACGGCTATCGTGCGGCCCATCGCCATGATCGCGCAGTGGGGTCAGACTGATGCGCAGGTTGGTGCCGGTATCGCCGTCGGCCACCGGAAAGACGTTGATCCGGTCAAGCAGATCGGACCAGGCGACCAGGCATTCATAGCCGGTGGTCAGGGCGGAAGGCACGTCCATCATGATGTAAACAGCGACAGCATCGCGTCGTGGTCATATTTACCGCGATCGTTCAGCGGCAACCGGTCGACAAATCTGATGACACGGGGCAGCGCGTATGGTTCCAGGACGTGCGCCAGGCCGGCGCGCAGACCGTCCGTCGAGCAAGATCCCTGAACCAGTGCGACGATCTGCTGCTCACGACCGCCTCCGGTCGGCACCGTCAGGACGACTCCGTCGGTAACGCCCGGCTGCCGTTTGATAGCGGCACGGATTTCCTCGAGATCGACCCGGTTGCCGCCGACCTTGGTGATATGATCGCTGCGCCCCAGCAGGCTGAAAGACCGTTCCGAGGCAAAGGCCACCCGGTCACCGCTGCAATAGAACCCCTGCTCGTCACGCTGGGCCTCCGGCGAGATATAGGGAGAACGAACCGCCAACCGCTCGCCGCAGAGCCGTCCCTGAACTGTCGGAAAGAAGGTAAAGCGCTCCTCACCGCGGGACCGGTAACGGCCGGCGACACCGCCGGTCTCAGTGGAACCGTAGATCTCGGCGAGATCCACCCGGTTGCGCCGGTAGAAATCGCGATTGCATTCTTCGGCAAGCATCCCTGCCGAAGAGACGGCCAGGCGCAGGCTGCCGGTCGTGGTCTGCTTGCCCTGCAGCGTCTCGTAATGGGCCGGCACGCTGACCAGGATCGTCGCCTCCTCCACCGCGACGCACCGGATGATCTCCGCCGGAAATGAAGGCGTCGCCATCGCCACGCCGGCTGACGAGACGAGCGGCAGCAGCACCGAATAGAGCAGTCCGTAGATATGGTACGGGGAAACGGTGGCAACAATTCGATCCCGGTCATCGACTGCCAGCGCATCGGCCAGATAATTCGCCTCCAGCAGGAGATTGGCGGCGCTCTTCGACCAGAACTGCGGTCTGCCGGTGGTCCCGCCGGTAAAAAGCTTGACGATTATCCGCTCGGGCGACGGCGGTGCCGACCAGAGCGGTTCGACATCGCCGTCCGGTTGCGGACAGATGGTCGTCACGCCGTCGGGCAGACCATACTGCTTCTCGCTAATGACCAGAGAATATCCGGAGACCCGGTGAATGTCGACCAGGATCCGCTCGGCAAAACCGTATGGCAGCAGCAACGGCGGCCCTCCGGCCAGTGAAGCGAGTAGCGCCGCGGCGATGACCCCTCGATCCGTAGCGGCCAAGCAGACGGGGGAATCATCCTGGTGTCGCCGGTAGGCGCGCAGCAACCAGCCGGCCATCCGGTAGACGTCACCACGCGTGGCGCCCGAACGGACAAAGGCCTGATCCGGATCGTGCGGCCGGGCAGCAAGAGAGGCGAATGGATCGCGCCGCTGCAGCGGGGCCCTCTCGTTCATGGACGAACGGTCCTGCCGAAGGCCTGGCCGGCCAGGGAACGATCCCGGGGAACGTAGGTCTGGTCAACCATCTCTTTCCTGACCACTCGCTGAAACAGCTTGACCATTTTGATCCGCTGCGACTCCTGGTGGTAAAAGCTGCTCCAGGCATAGTCGAGCAGTTCCTGCAGACGCTGCGCGCTCATATTCTTCGGCTGATACACCACTCGGTCGGCACTGTAATCATTCCAGTCGTAGGAGAGAATGCGCTGTTGCCGGTGCAATTCGGTATAGGCCTTGGTATGGGGGAACGGCGTGAGCACGGTAAACTCGGCCAGATCAAGTTCGATCTCCAACAAAAAATCGATCAGGCGCCGGATCGAATCCTCGGTGTGACTGTCCAGCCCGAGCAGGATGGTCCCCTCGACGCCGATGCCGTGATCATGGTAGCGCTTGATCCGCTCCTTGATATAATCGGAGGTGTCAAACACCGCCTGGTAGACATACCAGGCGCCGGCCTGCGCGGCAAGATCGAGGACCTCGGGCTTGTCCTCGATCGGGTGGGAGCACCACTTCTTCTTCAACGGGATCATTTCCCGGAACAGCTCTTTTTCCCAGGCGGTATCCTGGGCCAGCGAGTTGTCGACGACGAACAGCCGGTTGTTGTCGATCCCCGCCATCTCGGCCACCGTCTGCTCGACGGGTCGCGGCCGGAACACTCGGCCGCCGAGGTAGGACACGGCACACGGATAACAGTTGAAGCGGCAGCCCCGGGAGGCATGCACCAGATCGACCATCTGCACGCCCTTGTAGTTGTAGAGATCCCGCTTCAGGATATCGCGCCGCGCCGGGCCGACCAGGGCGATGTCGGGTCGCCGGTCGAGATAATCGTACAGCGGCTGCAGCGCATCGTTGCGAAAATCGGCCAGCACCCCCTCCATCCGGCCTTCGGCCTCGCCGAGGAACACGGCATCGGCATGGGCCATGGTCTCCTCGGCGTGCAGCATGGTGGCGATGCCGCCGAAGATTACTTTAACCCCCCGTCGGCGATAGGCATCGGCAATCTCCCAGCCGCGTTTGACCTGAATGGTGAGCATCATCGAGATGCCGACGAAATCGACCGGATCGTCGAAATTGAGCTCCTCGAGATTCTCGTCGACAAAATCGACCTCGACGTAATCGGGAAGCGTGGCGGCGAAGACGACCGGGCCGTGGGGCGGCAGATGGAATTCGGTCTGCCGGGCCAGCTTGGCCCAGCGGGGATAGATCAGTTTAAATTTCATGATGAGTGGTCAACGAGGTGTATAAGCCGGCCCGTTCCGCGGGCCGTGACATAGGAAAAACGATTGTATAAACCGGATCGCGGGTCGATATTCATACGCCTCCATAATGGGAGGTCACAAAAACAATAAGAATCGTCGTCTCGGTCGGCCGGACTGGCCGGTCCTACCTCCGGCTGCTGCGCTGCG
>NPIE01004934.1_pt1 | contig 13830 bp, 10 predicted proteins | sample 8637661 | NCBI WGS metagenome assembly NPIE01 (sample SAMN07420842, study PRJNA396082) | bioreactor metagenome | isolation source: sample BA12 brine-fed electro-methanogenic bioreactor BA | place: Japan: Kochi | collected 2016-12-09 | reverse complement strand
GCGATTTTAGCTGAATAAAAAGATAAGATTTCCGCCAATTATAGCGTGGAAATCTTTTTTCTCAAAAAGGATGATTTTTCTTGACAAAGTTGTTGCTATTTAGTAAACTAATAGGTGCGAAAATGGTATGGCGATTGTGGCGAAGTGGTTAACGCATCGGATTGTGGCTCCGACACTCGTGGGTTCGATTCCCATCAATCGCCCCAATTCTATAAAGAATGGGCTATGGCCAAGTGGTTAAGGCATCGGACTTTGACTCCGAGATCGCTAGTTCAAATCTAGCTAGCCCAGCCATTTTTTTATGACCCGCTAGCTCAGTCGGTAGAGCATTTGACTTTTAATCAAAGGGTCAGGCGTTCGAATCGCCTGCGGGTCACCATTTGCGGGTGTGGCGAAATTGGCAGACGCGCTAGACTTAGGATCTAGTTCTCCGGAGTGCAGGTTCAAGTCCTGTCACCCGCACCAACTTACATTGAAATAGCTACACACAAAAAAAATGACTCTATTCACTAGAGTCTTTTTTGTTGCTTTCCTGCTGAGCCTTTTCTTCAGCCAACTGTTTTTTCAATTCCTTTTTGTATTTCGGCAAAGGATCATAGCCGCCTTTAGATAAGGGGTTACAGCGTAAAATCCGCCAAATAGACAAGATGGTGGCGGAAAAGAAATTATATTCTTGATAAGCTTGAATGGCATAATTTGAGCAGGTCGGATGAAAACGGCAGGTAGGGTTTTTGCCCTTGGTCGCTGCCTGATAACTCCTAATCAGTTTGATGACTAGTTTTTTCATAGTATCACCATGACTATTGTAACAGATAATCATATAAAAATGCAATCCAAGCACATATAATCGCTCGAGTGTATGAGATGAGTGAAGAAGCCCCGTTGTTTCATTGTCTTCTTTTTACAATATATTAATATAATTATGTAAAATCATATCGATTATTAATACCCATGTTGTAAAACACATTTACTTTTTAGGGCGTTAGCGGTATAATGTGTGTAAGGAATTTGGAAACAAAAAAATATAGGAGGAAAATAATGAAGAAAGTTTTTAGTGTTTTATTGGTTGCCATGTTGGCAGTCTTTGCCTTCGTATCCTGTACAGGTAGAACATACGAAATCGCATTGGTTACTGACGTTGGTAACATCGATGACAAGTCATTCAATGAAGGTGCTTGGAATGGTGTGAAACAATATGCAGAAGACAACAACAAGACTTATGCATATTATCGTCCGACAGAAGACAGCAACGTTGCCAGAGTTGAAACGATTCAAAATGCCATTGAAAAAGGTGCAAAGATTGTTGTATGTCCTGGATTCTTGTTTGAAACTGCCATTTATGAAGTTCAAGCTGATTATCCTGACGTCGCATTCTTGTTACTAGATGGTATTCCAAATGACGGTGACTGGTCAGAAGGTATGCCGACTTATGAAACGTTGGAAAACACTCATAACGTATTGTACCAAGAAGAACAAGCTGGTTTCTTGGCTGGTTATGCCGCAGTTAAAGACGGTTACAGAGACTTAGGTTTCGTTGGCGGTATGGCAGTTCCTGCTGTTGTCCGTTTCGGTTATGGTTATGTTCAAGGTGCTGATTATGCAGCTGAAGAACTTGGTTTAGCCCAAGGCGACGTTACCATTAAATATTACTATGCAAATGCATTTGCTGGTAGTGATGACCTCGAAACTAAGATGGATGGTTGGTACGAAGACGGCACTGAAGTAGTCTTTGCTTGTGGTGGTAAGCTTTATACATCTGTTGTAGCAGCTGCTGAAAACACAACAAACGGCAAAGTCATCGGTGTTGACGTAGACCAAGTTGCTGAATCTGAAAGAATTATTACTTCAGCAATGAAAGGTTTGACTGTATCTGTTGTTGATGCATTAACTGCATTCTATAACAATGATATGGAATGGCCAGCAGATTGGGGCGGCGAAACAGCTACTCTAGGTGCTGAAAATGATGGTATTGGTTTACCAACTGCAGACGGATCTTGGAGATTCGATACTTTCACAGTTGCACAATATGAAGACATTTTCGCAGACTTAGTATCTGGCGATGTAGAAGTCAGCAATGACATCAATACTGAACCTACGGTGACCTTGGTCGAAGTAGATTACGCAGCATAAACAATCAAAAATGACTTTTGAAAAGGACTTCGGTCCTTTTCTTTTTTTTGCAAAAAAAATTTTAAATATATGATATAATATCGATAACAGAAAAAATGTTAAATAAAGTGAGGGTTCAGATGGAAAACTATATCATTGAGATGAATCACATCCGCAAAGAGTTTCCTGGAATCGTAGCCAATGATGACATCACTTTACAATTAAAAAAAGGTGAAATTCATGCATTGCTAGGAGAGAACGGCGCCGGCAAATCAACGCTTATGAGCGTTTTGTTTGGTTTGTATGTTCCAGAAAAAGGCGAAATCAAAAAGAACGGTGAAGTTGTTCAGATTCACAATCCCAACGATGCTAACGACTTGGGGATTGGGATGGTACATCAACACTTCAAGCTCGTTGAAGTTTTCACTGTGCTAGAAAACATTATTTTGGGTGCAGAACCAACCAATCATGGTTTTTTAACGACTAAAGAAACTCGTCAAAAGGTTCTAGAGTTGAGTGAAAAGTTCAATTTGAAAGTTAACATCGATGCAAAAATCGAGGATATTTCCGTTGGTATGCAACAGCGCGTTGAAATCCTTAAGATGCTTTATCGTGAAAATGAGATCTTGATTTTTGATGAGCCGACGGCTGTATTGACGCCCCAGGAAATCGATGAGTTGATGAAAATCATGAAAGAACTAATCAAGGAAGGCAAATCGATACTCTTCATTTCTCACAAGTTGAACGAGATTATGGCGGTTAGCGATCGCGTGACTGTGCTTAGAAAAGGCAAATGCATCGGAACTGTCGATGTCAAGGATACGACGATTGACCAACTGTCGGAAATGATGGTTGGTCGGAAGATTGAATCAATCAAAAAGAAACCAGCAAAGCCTTTAGATAAAGTGGTGCTTGACGTCCAGAATTTGGTTGTTCCGAGCAAATTACACAAGAATAACGCTGTCAATGATGTATCCTTCAAAGTCAAGGCTGGAGAGATTGTCTGTATTGCCGGTATTGAAGGTAACGGACAAAGTGAGTTGGTTTACGGCATTACAGGCCTTGATAAAATTACATCAGGTCAAATTATTCTAAATGGCGAAGATATTACAAAAAGCAGTATCCGCGAGCGAAATCTAAAAGGGCTCACACATATTCCTGAAGATCGACATAAATTTGGTTTGGTCCTTGATTTCAATTTGGCTCAAAACTTAGCCTTGAAAAAGTATTTTCAAGAAGGATTTCAGAAAAACGGATTTATTGATTTTGATAAGATAAGAGAACACTCAGAAGCGTTAATCAAACAATATGATATTCGTAGCGGTAAAGGCTCTGATACAATCGCAAGAAGTATGAGTGGTGGTAATCAGCAAAAAGCGATCATTGCTCGTGAAATCGATTGCGATACAGATCTTCTCATTGCTGTACAGCCAACCAGAGGTTTGGATGTTGGCGCTATTGAAAACATTCATAAAACGTTGATTAGCCAAAGAGATGCCAAAAAAGCGATTCTGTTGATTAGTCTTGAACTTGAAGAAGTTTTGGATATCAGCGATAGAATCTTGGTCATGTACAATGGTGAAATTGTCGCCGAACTTGATCCTAAGAAAACGACACCTCAGGAAATAGGTCTCTACATGGTGGGCGCTAAAAAACAACCTCAAGATGCCAAGAAAGAGGTGACGACCAATGCTTAGTATTTTCAAGAAGAAGACCAGCGACCAAAAAGGCGTTAGGGAAATATCTGAAGCCCAAGTGACGTTGCTTTCATCTGTCAGTGCGATTATCGCAGGGTTATTGGTGGGTTTGTTATTCCTCTTTATCATAGAAATTGTTAAGGAAAATTCGGATCTCACTAATCCATTCTGGGGTTTTTCAAATCTTTTGACAGCCGGATTAACGTCGATGACAAGAATCACCAAAGTTTTATATAATACAGCACCGCTCTTGATGTGCGGGTTAGCTGTTGGGTTTGCGTTCAAAGCCGGGTTGTTCAACATTGGTGCTACTGGGCAATACACTGTAGGTGGATTCTTTGCGTTGATTTCGGCAATCATTTGGAATTTTCCATGGTGGGCATCAATCCTTGTCGCCATGATTGCCGGAGCGATTTGGGGTTTGATTCCTGGACTCTTCAAAGCTTTCTTCAATATTAATGAAGTTATTACAACCATCATGTTAAACTGGTCGGGATTGTTCTTCGTGAATTTGCTCTTCTACAACGTCAGCAAAAACGTCTATGATGACCAAGGCAATCTCATCAATACCATCAGAATGTATACATCGCCGGAGCGCACAACAAACTTATTAAGCGCCAATCCGGACGCGATACTGCCGAATCTTGGTCTACAGGATTTGTTAGGCAGTTCATACATCAACATCGGTGTTTTCATTGCCATATTGTTTGCTGTCTTGATTTATATCGTCTTGGATAAAACAACATTTGGTTTTGAAATCAAAGCTTGTGGCCACAATAAGAGTGCCAGTACTTATGCTGGTATTAAGGCAAAAAGAACCATCGTCATGACAATGCTGATTGCAGGTGGATTAGCCGGTGTGGGTGGCGGTATACAGTTTTTATCAGGAACTGTAGAATACACTGTCTCAAACACGACTTTGTTGGCAATGGGCTTTAATGGTATTCCAGTCGCCTTATTGGCGTTTTCTAATCCTTTGGGGATTATCGCTTCGAGCTTGTTTATCTCCTACCTTCAGGTCGGTGGCGAGGCGATGCAACCTATCTTCAGCGTTGAAATGGTCAATGTCATTACATCCGTGATTATCTACTTCAGTGCTTTCTCATTGATATTGAGTCATTACATCAAAAAGCGCCTCAACCGCTCCAAGGAAGAAGTCGAGGCTGAAACAAAGAGCAAGCCGATGACAAAACAAACGGAAGAGGTGCCTAAGACACAAGATAAATCTAAAGATGGCGAAAAGGAGGCGACTAAGTAATGGATCTGTTAGCGATTATTATTGCCAATACAATTGCCTTTGGAATTCCGCTTTTACTTGGTGCACTAGCAGGGATGTTTAGTGAGCGAAGCGGGATTATCAATATCGCCCTCGAGGGGATTATGGTTTTCGGATCGTTGTTCGGCGCTATATTCCTCACATCAAAGATTTTTGATCCGGACACATTGCAAAACGGAAGAGGATTGATTTTGGCAATGGCCAAACTGGCCGAGTCGAATCCTCAATTAATGGTACTGATTGCGATGATTATTGCAGGTGTGATGGGTTGTTTATTCTCGCTTCTATTAGCTTATGCAGCGATTAAACTAAAAGCCAATCAAGTCATCAGCGGTACTGCTTTAAACATCTTTGCGCCAGCCTTCGCGGTCATTCTAGCTTGGGCTATTCAAGGACAAGGCATCACAGATATCCCGCTCCCGGACTTTATCGATATTACTTGGGGCTTGGAACAAGGCAACTTGCCAGAATGGGTTTATACCTTATTCACTAAGAAAATGTACTTGACGACACCCATTGCTTTTGTGATATTGGTTATTTCCTACATAGCGCTCTATAAAACCAAATTTGGTTTAAGACTTAGAGCTTGCGGCGAGCATCCACAAGCTGCAGACAGCGTTGGCATCAAAGTACTTAAAATGAGATATATCGGCGTCGCAATTTCCGGTTTACTTGCTGGGATTGGTGGGTTTGCCTTTGTTATGGCAAGTAGTGATTCCATCTTTACGGGTCAAGTTGCTGGCTACGGTTTCTTGGCGTTAGCTGTTATGATATTTGGTAACTGGAAGCCCTGGCGAATTCTCTTTGCAGCGATATTCTTTTCGTTCTTTAAAACAATATCAGCCTTAACTTCAGAACTTTCAGAAATCTTACCGACATTCAATTTGAACAATGTTGATAATCTCTATAAAATGCTGCCATATCTGATTACCTTGCTCTTGCTTGCGTTCACATCTAAACAATCGCGCGCACCAAAGGCAGAGGGTATTCCTTATGATCCGGGCAAGCGTTAATGAGACAAGAATTTTTGTGATTTTGAGAATTAGATATCTATATGAATAAAACTTCACATATTTGTGGGGTTTTTTCTTTAATTAGAGATTTTCTGTTGTTTTAATTTTTTTGATATGATACAATATGAGACGGTGATGGCATGATAAATCAAAAGCATGTTGAGCGATTGTTTGACTGTCTGGATCAGTCCGCGACATTAATCTACTCAACCTACAAAATGCCTTATATTGAAGGGTTGATTAAAACCTGTGAAAACATCATGGCACATGCAGTTGAAGATCAATTTGAATCAATCAATTCAGACTTAAAATCATATATAGATGATATAATCGACATTGATTTTGAAAAAGAAGAGATTCGTAAAGCATTCCAATATGCCTGTCTCAAAGGCTTTAAGCACGGACAGATTTCGAATCAGATGATGACACCTGAAACTTTGGGTGTATTTATCAGTTATCTGATTAATAAACTCTATCATCAGCCGGTCAGCTCTATCATCGACCCCGTGGTTGGAACAGGCAATCTCTTAACATCAATTGCCAATCAAATGAAGGATTCGCCGAGACTGATTGGTGTGGATGTCGATCCGATGTTTGTTCAGCTGGCAAGCGCCTTGTTTGATATGCTCGCTTATGGTGATCAGGTGTTCTGTCAAGATACCTTGACATTCCATTATCCGCCAGTAGAGTTGTTGGTTGGAGATTTATCGACCATTGACATCGACATGGTATACAAAATCCTTAGACATCATAGTCAAAACCTTGTCGAGGGTGGATTTATGATTGCTGTTGTTGACCAAGCGGTCGTTGATCAGGCGCGACTTCTGGACGAAGCAAAATCGATGCAAGGGTTTTGGCATCTGTTTGGCTTGGTACAACTACCGCAGGATTTGTTCAAGGTGGGTTCAAAGTCATTGATGATGCTTCAAAAACCTGGAGCCATGGTCACTAAACCAACAAGATTCCTGTGGCTCGAACTGCCTAGTTTTCAAGATCAAGAGGTCTTCAAAAATGTGATTAACCAATTAAATCATTGGTTTAGCAATACAGAATTCTATAAATTAGGAGCGGAGAAAATATGACAAAAATAATGGCTGTCAATGCAGGGAGTTCATCGCTGAAATTTCAGTTGTTGGAAATGCCCGAAGAAAAACTGATTACCAGCGGAATTGTAGAAAGAATCGGCATGGAAAATGCTGTTTTCGCCATCAAAATCAATGGTGATAAAAAAGAAAATATACTAGATATTCCCAATCATGGGGTTGCCGTCAATATCTTACTGAATAAACTAATCGAACTCGATATCATCAAATCCTTTGATGAGATTTCTGGTGTCGGACATCGCGTCGTCCACGGCGGTGATCGATTTGCTGAATCTGTTGTTATCAATGAGGACGAAATCGAATACCTTGAAAGTATTGTTGACTTGGCGCCCTTGCACCTTGGACCAAACTTGACGGGTATTAAAGCCTTCAAAGAAGTTTTGCCAAACGTCAAACATGTCGGTGTATTTGATACGGCTTTCCATCACACGATGCCTGAGGAGGCATACATGTATGCATTGCCTTATGAATGGTATGAAAACTTTATGGTTAGGAAGTACGGTTTTCACGGCACGAGTCATAAGTTCGTCTCCAGACGTTGCGCAGAACTGATGGGCAAAAAACCTGAAGAATGCAATGTCATCGTTGCCCATATTGGTAATGGCGCTTCAATTTGTGCTGTTAAGGCAGGCAAATCCGTTGATACATCGATGGGCTTCACACCGCTCGAAGGGATTCCCATGGGGACCAGATCAGGAAATGTCGATCCAGCAATTATTGAATACATGATGAACAAACTAGGATTGGAAGAAAAAGAAGTCACCGATTACCTCAACAAGAAATCAGGATACTTGGGTGTCTCAGGCCTTTCATCAGATTCACGCGATCTAGTCGCAGCCTCTGAAGAAGGCAATCATCGAGCCCAATTAGCGATTGATATCCAAGCAAAACGGATTGCCGATTATATTGCCAGTTATTACGTCTATATGGGCGGCGCTGATGCGATTGTCTTTACTGCAGGTATTGGTGAAAACGCAGAAACAACGCGTGCCAACATTATCAATCGAGTGAGTGCATTGGGGGCAAAAATTGATCATGAACGCAATCATTGCCGTGGTGTCGAACGTCTGATTTCAACCGATGACTCCAAGATTAAGGTCTATCTCATTCCGACCAATGAAGAAGTTATGATCGCCAGAGATACGCTAGCCCTTTTATAAAGAATTATGGACCTTCTCAAGTATATATTTACTTGAGGAGGTTTTTTTATGCTTTTAGACATCATTAGTCTTATATCGCTCACATGGTTTTCGCTCTTCCAGACAGTTAAACTTCCCGATCAAACCACCATGAGCGTCAAGGGCAGTTATCAGACAGAAGACATCATCATTGATTATGGACAACTCTATTACGATGACGGAGATATCGATGCAATCTTAATTGTCAAAGACATAACCTCGATGACGATTCAAGGCATCTGGATTTATGATCAACTCGGGATTGAAAGTTTTGACTATGTCGCCGATGTCGGCGACAATCAAATCATCATCGTTTGTGATCGATATCATCCAAGCAGTCGCTATGATATTCCTCTTTATCAAGATACGATACTCATTCTTTATTCGCTCGATGGCCTAGTATTGGATACTCGTGTGCTATCTTACCGACCAAAGAGCTATTATAATCATCACTACCATCTAGCGATTGAAACGACTGACGGACAAGTTGTCTATACCGATAAATCGTTAAGTTTTAATCATCAACTTTCGCTCAAAACAAGTTATGTCGTTGGTCACGCAATCATCCAATATCAAGGGCAGGCCATTGTCAATGGTGTTGCGACTGACATACTTGATTTTGATTGGCCCGGTTATTATGATATCGAGATTGTCGACAATGATTATCGCTATGCTTATACAATTGCTGTCCATCCGCACTTGATTTATGAAGGAACGAAGAAGAACGATGTCTTTACGGATGAGGTGTCTATCCATGCAGCAGGCACATTACAGCTGAACGACGATGACTATATATCAGGCACTTTGATTACGATGCCAGGCATCTACAGGTTAACGATATTAGGTGAAAACGGCTATGTCTACACTGAAGATTTTACACTGATGCCGACAATCACATATCATGACGGCATGGATACTGCGGTTTTGGATGAAGGCATGCAGTTTACATCATCCATCCAAATCTATGCTAATGGTACATCCATGACGTTGAATGAAGAAAATTATCTGTCTGAACAGATTACGGAGACAGGTCATTACGAGTTGAGAGTCGAAGGTGTGAATCAAATGGCCGTCACAATGACTTTTGATATCTTGCCCCATGTTAAAGGGATTGAAGATGGTGGTGTTTATGAGAGCATCAGCATTTATGTGTTTGGCGAAGCAATAATCAATGATGACATCGTCAGCGGTGTCTATGAAACAAAGACGCCGGGAGCATATGTTTTAACATTGATGTTTGAAGATCAGGTGTATCAAGTCATCGAGTTTGAGATCGAGTCTCAGCCAGAAACCCTTCAAAAAGACTTGCTTGAACAGCCCTGGGTCAGTGGCTTTTTTGCTTTAGTTATCATTGCTGGTATCGTGTTAATTTTGAGGAAGAAATAGTCATTCATCAGGTATTATGATATAATATTTTTGGTGACTTTATGATTAATTTTGACCTCTTTATCCAGAGTACATATGCTATGAACGGTAGTTTACTCGATATTCCACAGATTGTTTCTGATGCGAAGAAGAAAGGCTACCAAACACTGGCTTTGGTCGATCACCATCACATGTATGGTGCTTTGAAATTTTATAAAGAATGCCTTGCTGCAGGCATCAAGCCTATTATCGGATTAGAACTAACGCTCACATCCGATATTTTTGGTGCTTTGGATGTCGTTTTATTGGCTAAGAATCATCGGGGTTATCAACACTTGATGCAAATCAGTTCACAGTTGAGTTTGACGGGCGCGCTATCGTTTGACGATTATCATCCTTATCAAGATCAAATCGCAGTGGTATTGAGAACTGATGAAGGGATATTGGCAAAATACCTCTATCAAAATCACCTCGATGAAGCAAAGGCCTTATTGACGCATGTGGGGACCTATGCTTCAGAAGTCTACTTGGGACTTGATCTCAATGATTATAGTGTTGAAATGCAAGTAGCACCAAAACTTGAAGCATTAGGCAGCACCATTATTATTAATAAGGTACAGTATCTAGAAAAATCAGATCGACGTGTTTCTCAAGTCTTAAAGCAAATTCTTGGCATTGAATCAAAAGAAGAGGGACTTTTCTCTTCAGAGGATATTTATTATCATTTAAAAACATTAGAAGAACAGCGAAAAATGTATGCAGGCTATGCCAAAGCTATCAGACAGAGCCTCACATTCATCGATGCCTGTGATCTTCGCATTGATCTCAGCAACCTTCATCTACCCAAATATCCGCTGAAAGATAAGGATGCCTATCAGAAGCTGATTGAGTTGACTGACAAAGGCTTAAAAAGACGTCTGATGCAGAATCACCTGTATAAGGAAAACTTTTCACATTATAAAGAGCGCCTTGACTATGAACTTCAGATTATTCATCAGATGGGCTATGAAGACTATTTTCTGATTGTTTGGGATTTTGTCTTGTACGCCAAAAAACAGGGCATCCTTGTTGGTCCGGGTCGAGGCTCGGCTGCCGGATCTTTAGTGGCATATGTTCTCGGTATTGTCGATGTTGATCCATTGGCTTTTGATCTCTATTTCGAGCGCTTTTTGAATCCAGAAAGAATTACCATGCCTGATATTGACATGGACTTTCCGGATGATAAGCGCGAAGATGTGATACGCTACACGATAGATAAATATGGTAAAGACCGAGTTGTCTCTATCATAACCTTCGGGACGTTTCAAGGCAAGTCGGCGATTCGTGATGTCGGACGTGTGTTAGAAGTCGATACCGTTATTTTGGATGAGTTGTCAAAGAATCTTAGCGATTCAGCAAACTCGATTGAAGTTTTTAGAGAAACCCACCCTAAAGAATACTCTTACTATATGAATATTGATGAGATAAAGGATTTAATGCAGATTGCTGAAAAGTTGAATGGCCTTGTCAAGCATGTCTCCACCCACGCAGCAGGCGTGATTATTTCGAGTGAGGACATCAGGCGCTACACCCCTATTCAGCAAGGTTTGATGGACGCCTATCAAACACAGTACGAAGCCAGTGACCTCGAAAGTTTGGGTTTATTGAAATTTGATTTTCTAGGTTTGAAGAATCTTTCGATGATTAAAGAAACGCTGAATTTGATTCGTGATAAAGATAATTTGGATATCAACATCTATAAAATTCCACTTGATGATCCCGCAACCTTCAAGTTGTTGAAGGATGTCAAGACCTTAGGCGTCTTTCAACTTGAATCGCGAGGTATGATGGATTTAGTGGCGAATATGCAAATTGAGACCTTTGAAGATATTGCGACCTGTATTTCGCTTTTCCGTCCGGGACCGATGGAAAACATTCCAGCCTTCTTGAGGCGTCGGCGACACGAAGAGAGTATCAGTTACCCACATATCGATTTACAACCCATTCTTGCTTCGACGAACGGCATCATCGTTTATCAGGAACAGATTATGGCAATCGCCAATCGTTTTGCTGGCTATTCCTTGGGAGAGGCCGATGTTTTAAGACGTGCCGTCAGCAAGAAAAAGCGAAGCATTTTAGAAAACGAACGCAAGAAATTTATCCGCGGCGCTAAGCAAAAAGGCTATCCTGAGCGCGTCGCCAATGACATCTACGACTATATTGTCAAATTTGCCAATTATGGCTTCAATAAAAGTCACGCTGTCGCCTATGCGATGGTGGGGTATTGGATGGCCTATCTTAAAGCCAACTACAGCAATCATTTTATGTCAGTGCTCTTGAATGCACAGATAGGTTCTGCTTCAGGTACAAGACGATACGCCAAAGAGTGCCAGCGATTAGGCATCGGGATTTTGCCACCAAGAATCAACCTTTCAGGTGTGAACTATCTCCCTGAAGATGGCAACTTGAGATATCCGATTCAAGGTATCAAAGGCATCGGACCAAAGGCTGCAGAACAGATTGTCGAGATTCAAAACGAAAAGCCTGTAGAGAATTTAATTGATTTTGTGATGCGTCGCAAGGGTTTGGCCATCAATATACTTGAAGCCATGATCTATGCCGGTATGTTTGACGCGTTTAACCTGAACAAACGAACAATGATTGAAAACTTGCCAAGGTTATTGCAGTTTGCGGATTTCAATTATCAAAATGAAACCTTTCACTTCCTTCCCTTTGAAGAATATGATTATGAAACCCTTCACAGCATGGAAAAAGACCTTTTAGGCATTAATTTCAAGTACCATATTTTGCACAAATATGATACACTTGTTAAGGAAAAACATTACACCATTCTTTCAGATGCCTTGGAAGCTCAAAACGATTACGTCAATTGTATAGCTGTTTTAGCGAGTATCAAGGTGATCAAGACAAAGAAACAGGAAGAGATGGCCTTTGTGGAACTAGAAGATCTTTTCAATAGTGTTGAGGGTGTCATCTTTCCAAAAACCTATAGCCGTGTTGAAAACACACTCAAAAATAATGCTGTCTATCACATCAACGGTCGCAAGGAAACGCGTCGCAACAAGCAGCAACTGATCATCGATCAGATTTATCGACTGGAGGAAGCTTAACATGAAAATTGGCATTTTAACATCCGGAGGCGACGCCCCCGGCATGAACGCCTGTCTTAGGGCGGTCGTCAGAACAACCATCCATTATGGCCATGAGGCCTATGGTATCTATGATGGCTATAAGGGTTTGGTTGAAAATAAAATCAAGCAACTTGATCGCAACGATGTCGGTCAGATTCTCAATCGTGGCGGTACTATTTTGGGGTCTTCCAGACTCCCCTCATTCAAAGAAAAAGCGGTACGTCAGATAGCAATCGATCATCTGAAAACCTGGGGTATCGAAGCCTTGGTTGTGATTGGCGGAGACGGCACTTATCGAGGTGCGATGGCTTTAAGTGAAATGGGCTTAAAGGTGATTGCGATTCCGGGTACGATTGACAATGACATTGCATCAACGGAATATACGATTGGATTTTTTACTGCGCTTGATACCGCCATTGACGCTATCGACAAACTAAGAGATACTTCCTTTTCACATCAACGCTGTACAGTTGTGGAAGTCATGGGCAGGGACTGTGGAGATCTATCTATCTACTCCGGTATCGCTTGCGGCGCTGAAATTGTCATCACCAAGGAAACGGGATTCGATCCTGAAAACGTATTAATGCAGGTAAAAAAAGCAGAAGAAATGCATAAAAGACATTTGATTGTCGTTGTCGCTGAAAATATCACCAATGTTTTTGAGTTAGCTGAAAACATCGGAAAACACTCTCACTATACAGCAAGAGCCACAGTTTTAGGCTATATCCAAAGAGGTGGGCAACCGAGCTCTTACGATCGAATTTTAGCCAGTAAAATGGGCGTGCATGCAGCTGAACTCCTCATTAAAGGTGAGTCAGGATATGCCATTTATACCAAGAGTATGGAAATTGGTCATTGTCCCATTGCGGAGGCACTCAATGCTCAGGATGAGGTCACCGATCTCTATCAATACCTGAACAAACTTAATTAATTCAGGTTGAATGTCAAGGGTAGGGGT
>NPIE01008994.1_pt1 | contig 13842 bp, 8 predicted proteins | sample 8637661 | NCBI WGS metagenome assembly NPIE01 (sample SAMN07420842, study PRJNA396082) | bioreactor metagenome | isolation source: sample BA12 brine-fed electro-methanogenic bioreactor BA | place: Japan: Kochi | collected 2016-12-09 | reverse complement strand
ATACGGCCATGACCATCGCTGAATATTACAGACAGATGGGCCTTAAGGTGCTTCTGCTTGCCGACTCTACTTCCCGCTGGGCACAGGCCTTACGTGAGATGTCAAACCGTATGGAGGAACTGCCTGGACCTGATGCCTATCCCATGGATTTAACTGCCATCATCGCAAGCTTTTACGCCCGTGCAGGATATGTTTACCTGAACAATGATAAAAGCGGTTCCATTACCTTTATCGGTACGGTTTCACCGGCCGGTGGTAACCTTAAGGAACCCGTAACGGAAGCAACCAAGAAAGCAGCCCGCTGTTTTTATGCGCTTTCCCAGCAACGTGCCGACAGCAAACGCTATCCGGCTATCGACCCTATCGACAGTTATTCAAAATATCTTGAATATGATGAAGTAAAGAAATATCTGAATGAGCATATTGATGAAAAATGGACCGATAACATCGAAACGATGAAGGATATCTTGATCCGGGGAAGGGAAACATCCGAGCAAATTGATATCCTTGGTGATGATGGTGTGCCGATAGATTATCACATCACTTACTGGAAATCAGAGATCATTGATTTTGTGATCCTGCAGCAGGATGCTTTTGACGATATTGACGCTTCAACACCAATCAACCGTCAGAAATACATGCTCGAAAAGATTTTGAAAATCTGCCATACAGATTTTAAATTTGATTCTTTCGAAGATACAGCCGAATATTTCAAGCGCATCATCAATGAATTGAAACAAATGAACTATTCCAAATTTGAATCGGACAAGTTCAAAAGCCATGAAGAACAACTGGAAAAAATCATCGAAGAAAGGAAAGTTGACTAATGGAAACTCAAGCATTTCAGAAGATATACACACGCATCACAAGCATCACCAAAGCGACTTGCTCCCTGAAGGCAGCCGGAGCAGGCTATGAGGAACTGGCCTTGATCAACGGAAAACTGGCACAGGTGGTGAAAATTATAGGTGATGAAGTAACCCTTCAGGTGTTCGGCGGAACAGAAGGAATTCCAACAGATGCAGAAGTTGTGTTCTACGGCAAACCGCCCGTATTGAATGTTAGCGATGGGCTGTCAGGAAGATTTTTCAATTCATTCGGCCAGCCCATTGATGGCGGACCGGAAGTGGAAGGTGAAGAACGAGAAATCGGCGGCCCTACGGTGAATCCTGTGAGAAGGCAGCAGCCGTCGGAACTTATCGCAACAGGTATTGCCGGCATTGACCTGAACAACACCCTGGTGAGCGGACAGAAAATTCCGTTCTTTGCTGACCCCGACCAGCCTTACAACCAGGTGATGGCCATGGTTGCCCTACGTGCCAAAGCAGATAAAATTATCCTGGGCGGAATGGGACTCACCAATGATGACTATCTTTTCTTCAAAAACGTATTTGACCAGGCTGGCGCCCTCGACCGTATCGTCTCTTTTGTGAATTCCACAGAAGACCCGGCAGTTGAACGATTGCTGGTACCGGACATGGCCCTGACCGCAGCAGAATACTTTGCGGTAGATAAAAATCAGGATGTACTTGTGCTACTGACAGATATGACCCTGTATGCTGATGCCCTGGCGATTGTATCCAACAGGATGGACCAAATCCCGTCAAAAGACTCCATGCCCGGTTCACTATATAGTGACCTTGCAAGACTATATGAAAAAGCGGTGCAATTCCCCGAAGGCGGTTCCATCACCATCGTGGCGGTTACTACGCTCTCGGGTGGGGATATCACCCATGCTATTCCGGATAACACGGGTTACATTACCGAAGGTCAGTTGTTCCTTAGAAAGGATACCGACATCGGTAAAGTGATTGTGGATCCCTTCCGCAGTCTTTCACGACTGAAGCAGTTGGTGATCGGTAAGAAAACCAGGGAAGACCACCCCGGTGTGATGAACACTGCTGTAAGGCTCTTCGCAGATGCATCCAATGCCAAAACAAAACTTGAGAACGGTTTCGACCTGACCGACTATGATGAACGAAGCCTGGAATACGCCAAGGAGTATTCCAGAAAGTTATTGGCAATCGATGTGAACATTGACATCAATGAGATGCTGGATACAGGCTGGGAGCTTTTCAACAGATTCTTTTCCAAAGCGGAAGTTGGGATCAAGGAAAATCTGGTTGAAAAATACTGGCCTAAAGAAGAGGGCTTTGAAGACAAAAAAAGCGTAAAGAAAGAAGCGGAAGAAGAAGCTTAATGTTTTTGAACCGAAAAAGCTATAAAACGTGAATATAAAATTCCAGTATAACAAAACATCTTTACATCGGCTGAAAAAACAGCTCGCCATCAGGGAACGGGCATTGCCCACCCTGAAGAACAAGGAGTCGGCACTGCGTGTAGAGGTTAAAAAAGCCAAAGACCAGGCCGGTTATCTGGATAAAAAACTAGCTGAAAAAATGCAGGCGTATGATCACATGATGCAGCTATGGAGCGAATTTGAACCGGAACTTGTTCACATGTGTGATGTTAAAGCCGGGACAAAAAAAATCGCCGGTGTGAAGACGCCTGTATTGGAGGACATTGCTTTTAGCAAAAAATATTTCAGTATTTTCAAAAATCCCAAATGGTATCTTGATGGTATCAATATACTTCAGGAAGTTGCCAAAATTTCCATAGAAAGAGAGTTTTTTATCCGTAAAATGCAGTTGCTGGATCATGCCCGGAAGAAAACAACACAGAAGGTGAACCTCTACGAAAAGGTTCAGATACCCGGATTTCAGGATGCTATTAGAAAGATTAACCGTTTTCTGGAAGATGAGGAAAACCTTTCCAAATCTTCCCAGAAAATCGTAAAAAGCAGAAAGGAGAAAGCAGCCTGATGATTGTTCCTATCAGAAAATATACATTCCTTGTTTACCATCGGGATTATGAACATTTCCTAAATGATCTCGGTGGACTGGGCGTACTGCACATTGTTGAGAAACGTACCGACCTGGATGAAAACACCCTCGATAAGCTCGATCAATTAAAGCAGGTCAATGAAGCCATATCCTTTTTAAAAACCAGAAATACTGAAAAGGAAAGCCAAAATACAGAGGAAGACGGCATTGCACTGGCAGAGCTGATCAAAGAAAAAAGAAACAAGCTTGATGTTTTCTCCCAGAGAAAAATAGTATTGATCAAGGAAACACTTCAGGCCGAGCCCTGGGGGGATTTTGACAGAAAGACCCTGAACAAACTGAATGAAGAAGGTCTGAAACTTAAATTCTATGTTATCTCCCACAAGAAATTTAAACCCGAATGGACTAAAAAACATCATGTGGCTGTAATCAGTCATCACCAATCACAGGTTCACCTTGTGGTTGTTAATAAAGAAGGAGAAGAAGTCTTTGAGCCTGAGGAGGCAGAAGAAGTCAAGCTTCCTAATCGACCGATATCAGCAGTGTTGCAAGAAAAAAAGCAGGTTGAGGAAAGAATCCGTAATTTAAATGGAGAGCTTGACGAGTTTGCTGCAAGTGGACAACCGCACCTGGAAAAAGCAGCTTTACGCCTGGAAACCGAAACGGAGTACAAAAAAGCCATGCTTAACACCACTGAGCAGGCTAACGGAAAGGTAAAGATCCTGGAAGGTTTTGTGCCCGTAGACAAACGTAAGGCACTTGAGAAGTACTTGGAAAAAAACCACATCCTATACCTTACCCGTAAGCCCGAACCCAAAGATAACCCACCCATTGAGCTTAGAAATGGGAAATTTGCACAGCTGTTTGAGCCCATTGCAAAACTCTTTGCATTGCCTTCATATAAGGAGCTGGATTTGACGCCTTTCTTCGCTCCCTTTTTCATGTTGTTCTTTGGCTTTTGCCTGGGAGATGCCGGTTACGGACTGGTATTTATCATCCTGGGCTTTATCATTAAACCCAGACTCAAACCCGACCTCAAACCCATTGTCAGCCTGGCTCAGTTTCTGGGAGTGGGCACCATGATTTTTGGTGTATTAACCGGAACCTTTTTTGGCATGAACCTTTTACAGGCCGAAATACCGGCACTGGAATCCGTTAAAAACTTTATGCTTGACAGTCAGCAGGCCTTTTACCTGGCCATTATTATCGGCGTTGTCCAGATCCTTTTCGGGATCGGGGTGCATGCAGTCAACAGATACAGGCAATACGGTTTTCAGTATGCCCTACCACAAATCGGATGGCTGATGTTGCTTCCAGGACTGGGATTGTATTTTGGATTAGAAGGATTAAAACTGCCTGGAAGTATTTTAATGTTCGGTGGTATCTTCCTGGTCATTTTCTGGAGTGATCCCAAAGCAAGCATCTTCGGACGAATCGGCAAAGGATTGTGGGATTTATACAACATCACCGGTGTTTTCGGGGATGTCCTTTCTTATATCCGTCTTTTTGCATTGGGCGTTTCCAGCGCAATCCTCGGCTATGTGATCAACGACATTTCGATGTCGATCCAGGGCGGACTGCCTTATGTAGGTCCGGTGCTGATGGTGATATTCCTGTTGATCGGGCATACGGCCAATATTTTCATTTCATCCTTGGGGGCCTTTGTGCATCCCATGCGTCTAACTTTCGTTGAATTTTACAAGAATGCCGGATTTACCGGCGGTGGAACAGCATATAAACCATTTAAAAATAAACTTAAAAATTAAAGGAGAAAGAGGTTATGTTATCAACAGCTATTATTCTGGCTTATATCGGACTGGCCCTGATGATCGCGCTGGCCGGGATTGGAAGTGCCATCGGTGTTTCAAAGGGAGGAAACGCCACGGTGGGCGCTTTGAAAAAAAACGACTCGGCTTTCGGTAGCTACATGTTGCTGAGTGCCTTGCCCGGAACACAGGGATTGTATGGCTTCGCCGGGTTTTTCATCATAAACAACCTGGGTATCATCGGACCGGAAATGAACCTGGTGCAGGGTGCGGCTATTTTTGCAGCCGGCCTGGCCCTCGGTTTTGTGGGGCTACTCTCCGGTATACAACAGGGTGGCATTTGCGCCAACGGTATTGCCGGTATTGGAGCAGGTTATGATGTATTCGGTAAAACGATGGTACTGGCGGTATTCCCTGAACTTTACGCCATTGTGGCATTTGCTGCAGTCTTTTTGATCAGTACGGGTCTTTAGAAATTAAACCTGAATTGCCCATCAGGCTGCATGCCCGGCATGCAGCCTGATGGTGCAGCCAGTCTAGTATGTTTCTATAATTGCGTTGGCAATCAGAAACCTGATTTTACCGGAAAATAATCAGCAATAAAACAATAACCCGGCGGCCGAAAGGCTGCTGGGTTTTTTTGTTGCATCTTGACGATAGAAAAATACCTGTCGGCCTTGGAAAACTGACAGGTCTGAGCGATCAACAACTCCTGCATCTTAATTCAATTAACAAAATCCCACATTTTGTAAAATACATGTGACAATATTGTAGCCCGAATAATTCATAAACTGCAATGCTTAATGGCTGAATTATTCTGGCGACAAAGAAACACTATGGCAATTAACTACAATTCAGCTATCTTCTGATTAACAATTTGCAGAATATCCTTTTCCTTCCGAACAGCTTTTCCTTCGAGTTTCAAACCTTCATCAACCAGTCTGCTTACAAAAGCTTTATCATCCACACCTGAAGCATTGATCTTTACATTGAGGTAAGCCCCCATCACCGCAGAGCGGGCACAAAGGGCGCCAACCCCGGCATCTGAGACTGAATTGGGATTGCCTGTTTCTGCCATAGCTTCGATCACTTCAAATGCATCAAAGGATCTTTGCATGACTTTAAAAGGTACTTCCATGGCATATTTGGAAGCATCCGCGATGGCTTGTTTTCGGATCTTCTTTTCTTCCTCTGTTCCCTTGGCCATGCCGAAAGCATCCATGATCTTGTTGAATGCATTGGTATCCTCATCCACCAGGTGCAGTAGTTCTTCCTTGATTGCCTGTCCTTTTTCAGCCCATCCGGAGAATTCTTCCCAGCGCTCGTCCCATCCTCTCTTATGCGAAGAAAGATTGGCCACCATGGTAGCAAGTGATATACCCAGCGAACCCACATAGGCTGAGATCGATCCGCCTCCGGGAGCAGGGGATTCCGAAGCAGTCTCATCCGCAAAATCATCCAGTGGCATATCCACCAGCTTCTGCTTGCTGTCATCTTCAATCATGTATTCTATGATCTTTTCTTCGGGTTTGAAAGGCTTCAGTTCATCCAGTCCCATGGATTTGATCGCAATCTTGATGAGCTCGGATTCCGAAACACCCAGAGATCTTTGCTGTTTGGTCAGGAAGTATTTGCCTGCATCCAGCATGGCTTTTAAGGGAATGAGTCCGACCAGTTCAGAGCCTGTTACACGCAATCCCCTGTCAATGGCTTTATTATTTACTTCATCAAAAGCCACATGAACGGGCGTAATGCTGATATTGGTCAGGTTCATGGAGATCTGGGCTACACCATACTCTTCGATAAACCAGCCAATGGCTTTCACGGCTTTCAAAGATCCCGGGATCCACACTTTATTTCCTTTCTCATCTTTCACGATCTTTCCGGTCAAAGGATGGCCTTCCCTTTTCACGCGTCCTCTTTCACGAACATCAAATGCAACGGCATTGGCCCTGCGGGTAGATGTAGTGTTGAGGTTTACGTTGAATGCAACCAGGAAGTCCCTGGCACCGACAGCAGTCACTCCAGTCTTGGCATTGAATTTTGCCGGACCGAAATCAGGTTTCCATTCCGGTTTTTCTAGCTTATCGGGCATGCCTTCGTATTCGCCGGCACGTATGGTAGCCAGGTTTCTGCGTTTTTCTTCTGTAGCGGCATTTTCGTAAAGGAAAATGGGAATCTCCAATTCTTCACCAACTCTTTTACCCAGTTTCTTTGCATATTCAACCGTTTCTTCCATGCTGATATTGGAAACCGGCACCAGCGGACAAACATCCGTGGCTCCCATCCGGGGATGCTCACCTTTGTGCTTGCTCATGTCGATCACTTTGGATGCCTTTTTGATGGCCAGAAAAGCGGCCTCAATGACCGGTTCAGGTTCTCCCACAATAGTTACTACGGTACGATTGGTGGCTTTGCCGGGATCCACATCCAGGAGCTTTACACCTTCCACGCTTTCAATCTCATCAGTTATCTGCTTGATAATACTCATGTCGCGGCCTTCGCTGAAATTGGGCACGCATTCGATCAATTTCTTCATAGATAATTCCTGTTATTAGCTTGTTGTGCGGTTTGATATTGTAAGTCATTGATTGTCAGTCTTCGACTTCCCAGACGGGCACAGCGCTCAGTGTGACCCTGACTATTAATGATTTACACTCAAACAGCACAACACGTTGTTATTAATGCTTAATTATTGAATATTTCCTTTTACAATTTTCCCTCTCAAAATTACAGATTCTACTTTATTCGATCCATAATAATACGGCATAAATTCAAATGTTGGAATTTCTTTGGTGATAAACACATTTGCTCTTTTCCCCACGGCAATACTCCCCAGTTCATCACTCAGATCCATGGCATAGGCCCCGTTGATGGTGCTGGCGTTAATGCCTTCTTCCGGCAGCATTTTGTATAGTATGCTACCCATGGACAAAATTAGCTGCATATTGCCAGAAGGAGAAGAACCGGGATTAAAGTCACTAGCCAGGCAAACTGGCAGTCCGGCATTGATCATATTGCGGGCTGGTGCGTAGATCATGTTCAGGAAAAAAGCAGCTCCCGGCAGAATGGTGGGCATGGTCTCGGAACCCAGCAGGGCTTCAATTTCTTCATCTCCCGTATATTCGAGATGATCCACGGAAAGGGCATTGTACTTTACGCCTGCCTGTATGCCGCCTGAAAAATCCAGTTCATTGGCATGGATCTTCGGGCGCATGCCGTATTTTACTCCCGCCATAAGAATCCTTTCGGTTTGTTCCACCGTAAAGAAACCCCTGTCACAGAAAACATCGATGTAATCGGCAAGTTCTTCAGCAGCCACCTGCGGGATCATTTCGTTGATCACCAGGTCAACGTAGGCATCTGGCCTATCTTTGTATTCCACCGGAATGGCATGGGCACCAAGAAATGTAGATTTGATGCTTAAAGGGGAAGCCTCTTTCAGTCGTTTGATCACCCGCAGCATTTTCAACTCACTCTCGGTGGTGAGACCGTAACCGCTTTTTATTTCAACGGCTCCTGTTCCATAGCTGATGATCTCTTCCAGGCGTTGCATTGAGCTTTCAAAAAGTTCGCTCTCCGGCATCTCCTGCATTCTGCGGGCAGAATTCTTGATCCCACCGCCCCTTTTGGCTATCTCTTCGTACGAAAGCCCCTTGATCTTGTCGATGTACTCGATCTCCCGGCTTTGCGGGTACACCAGGTGGGTATGACTGTCGCACCAGGAAGGAAAGACCATGCGCCCGGAAGCATCGATCACTTCAAAATCCCGGTAAGTTTCAGGCAGTAATTCTGACATCTTTCCGAATGCAAGGATCTTTTCATTCTCAATGGCCAGGAAGGCATCCCGGATGGTATCCATTTTAGCCATTTCTTTTCCTGCTTTCCATTTCACAGGATTTTCTTCCACCTGCACCAGTTCCTTGATATTCTTGATCAGCAATGCCATAATTTGATTTTTTGCAAATTTACAAAAAAGGGATTGAGGGAGATTTGAATTTTGAGGTTTGAATTTTGAATTTTGAATTGGCCATCGGTCATTAGTCATTGCTCATCATTTTAATGACTATTGACAGATGACAAATAACAGTTTAAAGCATGGTTTCCAACTTTTGCAAAGATGAGACCCTGTTTTACACTTTTTTAACATTTGAGTGGCAACCTCCCAGCCCTCTGCTCTGTCTGATCCAGGTAAAGGATATACGCATATGCTCATATCCATCGTTTACCATATATGGAAGAAAGCCTTATCTTTGTTCTCACAAAAAAAATTGTATTTTAATAGAAAACAAACATTGATTATGAAAAAATTTACGCAATTAGCTACTTTGCTCTTAATAACATTGGCTTTCATTGGTGCAAGTCATGTTAACGGACAAACCTACTCAGAGTATTTTATGGACGGGGAGATCCTTTTCAAGTATAACAATGATGTTGAACTGGATTTTACCGTAAATGAAGATCGCAGCGTTGACATCAGCCAGGTTGATATCATCAGGGAACTGAATAAAACTTACAATATCGAAAACATGAATCGTTTTCCAATCCTGAGATCACCCATACTGGATAGAACCTTCAGGATAGAATTTTCTCCTTTTTCGGATATTGACAAGATCATCGCAGCACTCGAAAGCTTTCCACAGATCGAGTACGCAGAAAAAAATCCAATCAACTTCATCGATTACAATCCAAATGATTCTCTGTACAACCTGATCAGCGGTCCCAGTAACTGGAACTGGCACCTGGATTTGATCAGGGCTGATGAAGCATGGGACATCACCATGGGGGATGAAGAAATCATGGTTGCGATTGTTGATAATGCCGTATGGGTAGACCACCCCGATCTGGAAGATAAAGTGGCTGCGGCATGGAATGTTGCGCACAACAATTCAAACGCCAATCCCCCGAGCTGGGGTTCCGCTGCCGACTGGTCGCATGGAACGCACTGCTCTGGCCTTGCCGTGGCTGCAACCGATAATGAAATCGGCATTGCAGGCGTTGGGTTCAATTGCAGCCTGATGGCCATCCGCGCCTCCGGATCCAATCCGAACGGAATAACCCATGGTTATGAAGGAATGCAATGGGCAGCCAATAACGGGGCTGATATCATCAATTGCTCCTGGGGTGGTTCGTTTTATTCACAAACCTCACAAAACATCATCAACCAGATCCACAACCAGGGGATTATCATTTTTGCAGCAGCCGGAAATGATAACAATACGAACCCACATTATCCTTCTAACTATGATAATGTTGTTTCAGTTGCTTCAATTGATTATGACGATACCAAATCATCTTTCTCAAATTATAATTCAGATGTGGATATCTCTTCACCCGGCGGTTTTTGCTCACCCGGTCCTTCAGGTGTTTTGAGTACGACCTATGATGAAACCAGCATGGGATTCTATGATACGTATTTCGGAACATCCATGGCAAGCCCTATTGCTGCCGGTGCAGCATCACTGATCCTGGCAATGAATCCTGAACTGACCCCGGATGAGCTTGAGGCGATCATAAAAAATACAGCAGTTGATATTGATGAGATCAATCCTGACTACGCAGGCATGCTGGGTGCAGGCAGGATCGACCTTTACGAAGCAGTGATCAATACACCATATGAGCCGGTAGCCGAATTCAGCACCCCGGTTACAGTGATCACACCAGGTACAAGTATCGATTTCACAAGCGAATCAGAAGGCATTCCGGATACTTATGCCTGGACTTTCGATGGCGGAACACCCCAAACTTCAACAGCCATGAATCCACAGGGCATTGAATATGCCGCAGAAGGTGTTTTCAATGTAAGTCTCACGGTAGTGAATGATTACGGTGAAAGTGTGTTGTTGAAAGAAGAATACATTACCGTTACCACTACACCGGCACCTTATGTTGACTTCAGCGCCAGCGAGGAAAGCACATGCATCCTGGATGCGGTTTCTTTTACCGACCTGTCGCTCTACGAACCCACGCAATGGCTGTGGACTTTCGATCCGCCGGAGGTAACTTTCCTGGAAGGTACAAACGATATGTCGCAAAATCCCGTGGTTCAATTTGATATGCCCGGCTATTATGAAGTTACGCTTGCAGCGACCAATGCCAACGGTTCTAGTTCCCTCACCAAAACAGATTATATTTGGGCCGAGGGGATCAATGTCCCCCTCGATGAAACATTCGAAAGCGGAGAAACAAACAATTTTACCCTTTCGGCAAATGAAAAAGGAAGTGTAAAGATTGATAAGAGAGCAGCCATGCCCGGTTCGGAATACGGACTGCATTTCCAGGGAAACACTTCGATCGGGGGCTGGACAGGAAGTCCTACTTCAACCACACCCGAACAGGCCTGGGAAGACAATACCGATTTCCATTCCATGGCCAGCAATTGTGCAGTAGATGCTACCGGCGTTTCCGGCATTGCACTTACACTGGATCTGAGGCAGACCTATGCCTTCGGCCCCAAGAACTCCTGGTTCAGGGTGCTGGTGAATGATGAGCAAATGACGGATATCGTGGGCACAGCCAACTTCAACCCAGAAACGGAAAATGATCCTTTCGAAACAAAGATGTTCGACCTCTCACAATATGGCAATTCATTTTTCTCTCTCAGCCTGCAGGCAGCCTGTTATCTTTCAGATTATTTTTACGAAGGAAAGGGTGACAATGTATTTGTAGACAATGTCGCGATTTATAATTTCACAGGTACCGGAGAACAGCAAAACCAGGCCAGTGCCCTGATGTACCCTGTTCCTGCCAGAGATATTGTGAACATCTCAGTGGCCGGCATCGATGCAAATTACACCATCAGCATTTACAATGTACAGGGACAGAAAATCTTTGAAAGCGCTGAATATAGTTTTGCTGACAAAGCTGTTGAATCGCTTGATATTTCAGCACTTGAACGCGGTGTTTACCTGTTGAAAGTGAATACCAGCAAAGACGAGATCACTAAAAAGCTGATAGTGAGGTAGAAAAGCTTAAGTAAATTTAATCTAAATAGCCCCGGGGGTATGATTCATAGCGATAAGATTCATACTTTTGGGGCTGTTTATTTTAAACCTAATTATAACGGATTAACAATGATGAAAACACCAAATTATTTTTTTCTGATCATCTTTCTGATCGGCTTCGTATTTTCGGTACAGGCCAGGAAAGTGGAACAGAACGAGGCAGAAAAAGTTGCCATCAATTATTATTATGAAGCTCATAACAAATTTCGTGGGAATGTGGATTACAAAGATATCGCGATCAGCAACATCTTCACAAGGCATGAAGACGGACAACCTGCCTTTTATGCTTTTGATTTCAAAGACGGAGGATTTGTGATCGTTGCTGCAGAAGATGCCATGTACCCGATCATCGGTTACGCTTACACCGGCAAATTCCCTGTCAACCTGAACGAACACAGGAATTACGCAAGTTTCCTGCAGACTTATGTTGAGCAGGCAGCTTTCGCCAGAGAAAACAATGTTGAAGCAGATGAATTTGCAAAAAACACCTGGAATCATCTTCTGTTAAGTGCTGTTGATGACCTCAATACAGATCGCGGTGGCAGCCGCGATGTGGAACCCCTGGTATCTTCTTTATGGAACCAGGATGATCCCTACAATTATTATGCACCAGAAGATGCCGCAGGACCGGGAGGTCACTGCTATGCAGGATGCGTGGCAACCTGTATGTCGCAGGTAATGCATTACTGGAGATATCCCGAAACCGGGGAAGGCTCGCATTCCTATTACGCTTCCGGTTACGGAACACAGTCCGCCAATTTCGGTACAACCGATTACAACTGGACTGCAATGAAAAATAACATTGATAACAGCAGCCCCTTTGCAATTGCAGAACTGCAGTATCATGCCGGGGTTTCTGTTGATATGGGATTCGGACCAAATGGGTCAGGTGCTCAATCAGGTGACGTTGACGATGCCATGCGGAATTATTTTCGCTACGATAATGCCCTGTATATGGAAAAGAGCAGCTATCCTACTTCCACATGGACAACCATCCTTCAGGACGAGATTGATCTTGGCCGCCCGCTTTATTATTCGGGCTATACCAGCGACTGGTCAGGCCATGCCTTTGTTTGCGACGGATACCAGGGAAGCAACTTTCATTTCAATTTTGGATGGAGTGGCTCCGGCAATGGCTATTACTCACTCTATAATGTGAATGGTTTTTATGTAGACCAAAGGGCCGTAAAAAATCTTTACCCCACAGATTCCAATTATCCCTATTACGCAAGCGGCCAGACCGTCATCACTGATAAATCAGGTTCCATTACCGATGGCAGTGGCCCCGTAGAAAATTACCTTGACAATACCAGCGCAAGCTGGCTGATCGATCCACAGACCGAAGAAGATTCCATCACCGATATCACCCTGTATTTTGTTGATTTTGACCTGGATGCCGGCGATTACCTCAGGATCTACGACGGAGAAACAACCTCTGCTCCCATGCTGGGTGAATACACCGGAACTACCCTTCCCGACCAGCACACCAGCACGGGAAATAAACTGCTGATTACCCTGGAAACCGACGGATCAGGGACCGCCCCGGGTTTCAAGGCTGAGTTTTACTCAGACTATCCTGATTATTGCGCTGGCCTGGTTACCCTGACAGAACCCATCGCCACCTTCGACGACGGAAGCGGTTCATTTAACTATGCTCCGGGTGCCACCTGCATGTTCAAGATCGAACCAGAATATGCCACCGACATTACCGTTACCTTCAACTATTTCGATACCGAGGAAGATGTTGACCTTGTAAAAGTATTTGACGGAAACACTCAGCTCGGCACCTTCTCAGGCGATGAAGTTCCCGGCCCCTTTGTGTGCACCAACGGATATGTATTCATCACCTGGAGTTCGAATGGTACCATCAGCAAACCCGGCTGGGAAATTTCCTACGAGATCGGCAATGTGAGTGTTGAAGAAGAAGAGGTGTATTCACATCTCGAGATCTTCCCCAACCCAGCCACCAATGCTCTCAACGTGAATTTCAGCCTCGACAGGGATCAAAACGTTGAAATGCGCCTGGTGAATGTAACCGGGGAAGCGGTTTATACCAATGTGCTCAGCAATGTATCCGGCGACATCAACAATTCCATCGATGTATCCGGCTTCGCCAAAGGGATCTATATCCTGAACCTCAGCAGCACAGAAGGAAGCATTAACAAGAAAGTGATCATTAAATAAGCGAAAATCTAATTTTCGGGTCATTTCGACCGAAGGGAGAAATCT
>NPIE01004470.1_pt2 | contig 13843 bp, 14 predicted proteins | sample 8637661 | NCBI WGS metagenome assembly NPIE01 (sample SAMN07420842, study PRJNA396082) | bioreactor metagenome | isolation source: sample BA12 brine-fed electro-methanogenic bioreactor BA | place: Japan: Kochi | collected 2016-12-09 | reverse complement strand
CCATCACGGCGGAGCGTTACGCGGACGCCTTCAACCGCACCTATGCCCGTATTAAGGCGGTGCTGCCCAACGCCATCGTCTGTCCGGGGGCGGTTGACCCCTACAACTATATGCCGATGAAACGACTGGGTAACGCGCGCTGGCGCCCGCTCGACTATTTCACGACGATGATGGAGCGGATCCACGTACTGGACGGTGTGATCCTCCACGCCTATACCCATGGACCCGATCCGGTCACGATCACGCACCTCAAGCGCTTCGGCGACGGGACGGGGCCGCTCTGGGATCACTATTACGACTTCCAGACCTACCGTGTCTTTATGGAGCGCATCCCGGCTAAGTGGCGCAGCCTTCCGGTCTACATCACCGAGATGGACCACATTCATCTGCCGGCAGGCGAACACCACCAGGGCTGGATCAACCAGAACGTCGGCTGGGTGCGCGCTGCCTATGCCGAGATCGATCGCTGGAATCAGCACCCCTATGCTCAACAGATTCGGTGCGGGCTGCTCTATCGTTGGACGGGCGACGCTTGGGCGATTGACAACAAGCCCGAGATTCTGACTGACTTCAAACAGGCGCTGGAACACGATTACCGCTGGCGCGGAGGAGAGAACACGTTTGGAGCGAACACGCTTGATGACTGACGAACAGCTGCTTCAAATCATCCGTGACGCTGCACGAACGGGCGCAGAGGTGCTGGATCTGAGCTATAATGAACTCTCGAGCCTGCCTCCCGAGATTGGATACCTCGACAGGTTGGTGTCGCTGGATCTCTGCGGCAATGACCTCGTGGCCCTGCCGCCGCAGATCGGTCGGCTGCAGCAGCTCACGCAGCTGGACCTGCGGCACAATGAGCTGGTCACGCTCCCTCCCGAGATCGGANNAGCAAGCAGCTGGCGGCGCTGGACCTGCGAGATAACCGGATCTCGGCGTTGCCGCCGGAGATGCAGATGCTGACAGGGCTCGCGGCGCTCGATCTCTGTCAGAACCGCCTGGGGATCTTTCCTCAGGTGATCCTCAAGCTTCCGGCGCTGGAGGAGCTGCAGCTCTATGACAACCCGCTGATCGGCCTGCCCCTCGAGATCGCGCGATTGGCGCGCTTGAGCTTCCTCAACCTGGGCCGCAATGAGATGGTGGAGATACCGCCCGGCGTGTGGCGCCTGAGTGGGCTCGAGCGCCTGGTGATCGACGATACCCACGTGACTTCGATCCCACCTGACATCAAGTTTCTGCGCCAGCTGGAGTACCTTGAACTGCACGGCAACCGGCTGAGCGGTCTGCCGCCGGAGATCGGCCAACTCGACCGGCTGATGGCCCTTATCCTACACCACAACGCGATCACGTCGCTGCCTGCCGAGATCGGGGCGCTGCGGCGTCTGCGCCAGCTAGACGTGCGTCACAACCAGCTGGTCTCGCTGCCGGTGGAGATCGGTCACCTCACCAGCCTGGACCGCCTCGACTTGACCGAGAACCCGCTCGCCGTGCCACCGGAGATCCTGGCGAAGACCGACGAGCCTGCGACCATCGTCACCTATTACCTGCAGCACCTCGGTGGCAAGAAGCGCCCGCTGAACGAGGCTAAGATGGTGCTGGTGGGTCAGGGGAGCGTCGGCAAGACGTCGTTGGTGAAGCGGTTGACCGCCGATGCGTACGATCCCTGGGAGGCCAAGACCGAGGGGATCGCGATTCAGTCGTGGCAGGTGCAGGTCAACGACACGCCGGTGCAGCTCAATGTCTGGGACTTCGGCGGGCAGGAGATCATGCATGCGACCCACCAGTTCTTCCTCACGAAGCGCACGTTGTATCTCCTCGTGCTCGACGGACGGCTCACGGAGGATGAGAACCGTCTGGAGTACTGGCTCAAGATCATCCAGAGCTTCGGAGGCGACTCCCCGGTGGTCGTCGTGGTCAACAAGACCGACCTGCACACAATGGACCTTGACGCGCGAGGACTTCAGGCGAAGTATCCTCAGATCCGCGCCATCGTGGCAACCTCGTGTGTCACCGGGTTGGGCATCGACAAGCTAAAGGCCCGGATCGTGCGTGAGGTGACGCGCATGCCGCATCTCCGCGACGCTTTGCTCGAGTCGTGGTTTGAGGTCAAGCGTCAGATCGAGGCCCTGGACAAGGACTTCATCCCCTATGAGGCCTATCTCGACATCTGCCAGGCCCACGGCGTGACCGATGAGCGCAGCCAGCGCACCCTCATCGGCTTTCTGCACGACCTGGGCATCGTGCTCAACTTCCAGGATGATCCACGCCTGGAGGACACCAACATCCTCAATCCCCAGTGGGTCGCCAACGGCGTCTACCGGATCCTCAACGATCCGGCGTTGCGGCGCAAGAACGGATGTCTGGCACGTTCTGATCTGGTGCACATCCTTGACCGGCGGACCTATCCGCGACACCGCCACCAGTTCATTCTGGACATGATGCGCAAGTTCGAGCTCTGTTTTCCCTTTGAGGGCTATGGTGATGACCGCTTCCTGGTGCCTGACCTGTTGAGCAAGGAGGCCCCCGCTCCCGCATCGGCGGACGCGCGTCGGGGATGGCAGGATGGCCTGGCCTTCCAGTACCACTATAACGTGCTGCCCAGCAGCGTCATCTCGCGCTTTATCGTGCGCATGCACCCCTATCTGGTGGACAGTCTCTACTGGCGCAATGGGGTCGTGGTGGCGGACCAGGCGCCAGCGGACTGGCGAGCGCCAGCAGACTGGCGAGCGCCAGCGGACTGGCGAGCGCCAGCAGACTGGCGAGCGCCGGCGGAGGGCCGGGCGCCCGCTGGTGGGCAGCCGGCCGGGAGTGAGATGGTGGACGGTCAGGGCAACGTGGCCCTTGTGACGGCGGATCGTGAGGAGCGCTGTGTCTACATCTGGGTGCGCGGGCCTGAGCGCACACGGCGGGCGCTGCTGAGCATCATCCGCTTCCATTTCGACGCCATCCACAGCACCATTGCCGGGATCCGGGTGGAGGAAAAGGTCCCCCTGCCGGACCATCCGGAGATCGTCGTCGATTACCATTATCTGCTGGATCTGGAGGCGATGGGGGAGAAGAGCTTCGTGCCGCCCGGCCTACGGCAGCGCGTCGATGTTCGATCACTGCTGGAGGGCGTGGACCTGACGCGGCCCCAGCGCGAGGCGGTGCGGTTGCGCCAGATGCTGGTGGAGCGCTTCAGCGAGGACGAACTGCGGACGCTGTGTCACGATCTAGGGGTTGACTTCGAGGTGCTCGGCGGGCATGGCAAGGCGGGGAGGGCACGCGAACTGGTAGCCTACCTGGAGCGCCGTGAGCGTCTCGATGACCTGGTGCGGGCCGGGCGCCTCCATCGTCCGGACGTGGCTTGGTAGCGGTTGCCCTGGTGTTCTTCGGCGATTGACTTAGGCGACGCTTACGGTATAATACGCGGGTCGTTTTATGCGACTGCGATGTAGGTTGTCACGATTAGGTGGTTGCGGAGGACTATGCGCCGGTATACGCCGAGCGCCAGCATTGTGTCGGCGCCAGCGGACGACCGCGCGCTTTTTGTGTCACCGGGCTCCGCGGCTCGATCGTGATCAGAAAGAACGTAGAAGGGGATCAAGGGAGGTCTCATGCCTAAGCGAACATATCAACCCAAGAAGCGTAAGCGCATGCGCACCCACGGCTTCCGAGCGCGGATGGAGACGAAGGGTGGTCGCAACGTCCTCAAGCGGCGGCGGCAGAAGGGTCGCCACAGCCTGATCGCTGTGAAGCTTGGCGGCGCGAAGCGCATCAACTGGAAGGAATCCGGACAGCGCCCCCGCCGCAGCAAGTAGCACGGGGTGGGAGGTCGTTGTCGCAGCGGTTGCCCCGATCTGTGGTGCACAGAACCTCGGATTGCTGAGGGCGGGCAGCCTTGACCTGATGGATGCCGGCAGAGCCAAGGCAGGTTGGACTAAGCAGATGCGCCTTCGTCGTCCGGAAGACTTTCGTAGAGTTCGGTCTGAAGGGCAGTCGTGGGCGCATCCTCTGTTTATTCTGTGGGGTGCCCCCAACGCGTTGGATGTCACACGCATCGGTCTGACGGCTAGTCGTCGGGTGGGAAACGCCGTGGCGCGCAATCGCGCACGGCGTCTGTTGCGTGAGGCCGTGCGTCGGAGCTACGCGCAGATGGCAACGGGCTACGACATCGTCCTCGTCGCGAGGTCGGGGTTGCTCGCAGAGCGCTCTCAACAGGTCGAGGCGGCGCTGCGCACGGTGTTGGAGCGGGCGAATCTGGCGTCGTCTGCGTATCCGGCGGACGAGCCCGGGGTGGCGCTGTGAAGAGCCTCGTCCTGCGTCTGCTATCCGCCTACAAACGCTTCATCTCGCCGTTTTTCCCGCCCTCCTGCCGTTTCACGCCGACCTGCTCGGAGTACACCTATGTGGCGGTGGAGCGCTTCGGTGTCGTGCGTGGAGGTTGGATGGGGCTGAAACGTCTGTCGCGTTGTCATCCCCTTCATCCCGGCGGCTACGATCCTGTTCCGGGGTTGGCACCGGCGGACGAAGTCGGGCAGGCGGAGGACGGACGGATGGACGGCCCGGAGGCAGATCAGCTTCACGCTGTGATCGACGGGGCCGGCGAAAACGCGCCGAGCCTATGAGTAGCACGCGATACTTCGCATTGACGTTAGGGTAGGAGGACGTATGATGGGTGGGTGGCATCGGAAGGATTATGCCCCGGTCGCACGGAGAGCTGGGGGACGCCGTGCAGGGCTGTGGGCCCTGGTGGCTCTCCTGTTGGCCGGTGTGATGACGGGATGTGCCGGTGGGCTGCGTCACGAGAGCTGGCCGGGCCTGGTGGTCGCCGACGACACGCTGTACGTGTCGAATCTGGCGCAGGTCGAGGCGCTGAATGCCCAGACCGGCAAGCTTTACTGGAGCTTCCCCGCGACGCCGGACAAGGATGTGGGGCCGTTCTACTCCACGCCGGTGCCGGCCGAGGGTGTGGGTGAGCACGGTGTGCTGCTGGTCGCCGGGTACTCGGACCGCACGGTCTATGCGTTGGCCCTGGGAGCGTCACCTGCCGAGCGCCCGGATGAGCTGTGGCGTTTCAGCGAGGCTCGCGGGCAGTTCGTAGGCACCGGAACCGTCGCCGATGGGCTGTTCCTGATCGGCAATGGCGATGGACGCGTTTATGCTCTGCGCTTGGAGGACGGCACGAAGGTCTGGGAGTTTGCGACGCGGGATCGTGTGTGGGCGACGCCCCTGGTTGTCGGTGACACGGTCTACATCGCTTCGATGGACCACCATCTCTACGCGGTCGACCTGGCGACGGGCACCGAGGCTTGGCGCTTCAAGGCCGAGGGGGCGATTACGGCAACGCCGCTCATAATCGACAATGATCTGTGGTTTGGCGATTTTGCATCGACCTTCTACCGGCTCGACCTGGCCACGCGTGAGGCCTCCTGGACATTTGAGACCACGGATTGGGTATGGACCACGGCGGTGCACGATGGCGAACTGCTCTATGTCGCCGACGTTGGCGGCAACGTCTATGCCCTGGATCCGGCATCGCTGAGTGTGAGATGGACGGCATCGGTCGACGATGCCGTACGTGGGCGGCCCGCCTTGAGTGAGGACGGTAGCCTGCTCTTCGTCGCCGGCTTCGAGAAGGGACAGGTGCACGCGATCGAAACCTCAACAGGCGAGGTGCGACAGAGCTGGGGTGTACAGCTGCAGAACCCGGGCCGTCTGCCCGGCGATCTGGTCACGGATGGAGAGCAGCTCTACACGATGCCGATTCTGGTGGATGAGCGTGTCCAGGCTTTCAGCCTCGCCTCCGGGGAGTTGCTCTGGACGGCTCCGGGCACGGCTGAGTAAGAGGCCTTCAGGCTGACTCGCCGTCGGCCGGTTGGTTTACGAGGAGAGTGATCTGTGTTTGATGCCATATTGGTTCGACCCATCATTAACATGATGTTGTTGGCCTACAAGTTCCTGGGGCAGGAGACGGTGGTGGCCGTGGCGGTGGTCACCCTCGTGATGCGTCTGGCGCTCACGCCGTTGCAGCTCAAGCAACAGCAGAGCACCAGACGTCAGGCGGAGTTCAAGCCGAGGCTCGATGAGCTGCAGAAGAAGTACAAGGATGATCGCGAGAAGCTGGCTCAGGAGCAGATGCGGCTGTACAAAGAGGCGGGGATCAACCCGCTGGGGGGCTGTTTGCCGGCTCTGATCCAGTTGCCGCTGATGATCGGCCTCTACCAGGGGATCATCCGTGTGCTCGCCGCCACCCCCCTGCAGCTTCTAGCCCTGCCGCAGAACATCTATCGCTGGATCCCCAGCTTGAGCACGCTTGTTCCGCTGAAGAGCCAGTTCCTCTGGTTGGACCTGGCGATTCCCGATCCGCTCTTCATCATGCCGATCCTCGTCGTCGCAACCTCGTGGTACTATCAGAAGCTGTTGACGCCTCCCGCGACGGATGCGCAGGCTGAGGCGATGAACAAGCAGATGATGCTGATGATGCCTCTCATGAACGGCTTCTTTGCGGCGACCTTTGCTTCGGGTCTGGCCGTCTACTTCCTGATCACCAACCTGGTCGGCATCCTGCAGTACTTCCTCTTCCGGCGTTCCTTCGCCAGTGGGGCGGCGGCTGCCGATGCGGCGGCCAAGCCGGGAGCCACCGGAAAGTCGGTGAAGCGAGCGACGTCGAAGAGCTAGGCAGGGTAGACGCCGGCTGTTGCGTGAGTGCTACCTAGAGCGTAGGCCTTACCTAATGGGCTGACGGAGTCGGCCCGAGCAGGAGGATGGATAGATGGGTGTGGATGAGTCGATTGAGGTGACTGCTCCCTCGGTAGAGGAGGCGATCATTGTCGGATTGACCCGGTTGATGGTCACCCGTGATGAGGTGGAGATCGAGGTGTTGGACGAGGGCAGCAAGGGCTTCCTCGGCATTGGCGCGCGCGAGGCACGTGTGCGTCTGACGCGGGGCCGCCCACGTCCTGCCAAGGTGACGGCCCCGACGCCGGTGCCGCCGGTCGAGAAGCCGGCGGCTGAGATGGCGACCGACCGCGCGCCGGCACAGCGTGAGGCGGTGGCCGAGCCCGTTGACGCGGCGCCGAGCGCCGTTGTCTCGGACGTGGCTGCGCCTGAACCGGCTCGCGTTACAGCCGAACCTGAGCCGGAGAGGGTGATCGTTGAGCCCGTTGCCGTGGCCCCCCCGGCTGACGATGGGCTGGATCGCGAGAAGTTGGCTGAGATCGCTCGGGAGATCATGGTGCAGATGGTGCCCGGACTCGACATCGTCACTACCATCGAGTGGGTCGACGAGGATCGCCCCACGCTATGGGTCTCGGTGAGCGGCAAGGACGCCGATGCCCTGGTCGGGCCGCGGGCGCGCAATCTGCACGCCGTTCAGTATCTCTTCCGGGCCCTGATCTACCGGCAGCTGGACGGTGACTACAACGTGGTCGTGGATGCCGACGGCTATCGCAAGCGGCGCCGCCGCAGCCTGGAGTCGATGGCGCAGTCAAAGGCGAATCAGGCTGTTGAACAGGGCCGGACAGTGCGGCTGCGCGCCATGCCGCCGCACGAACGACGGATCGTCCACATGACGCTGCGCGAGGACGAGCGCGTCTCGACCTCGAGTGCGGGCAAGGGGCGCGACCGCGCCGTGACTATCGTCCCGAAAAAGCAGTGACGTGCCGGCGCCTGTCGAGTATCTGACCATTGGGCATGTGACGCACGACGTGCTCCCCGATCGCTCGCACGTGATCGGGGGCACGGTCTCCTACGCGGCCCTCACCGCCGCAGCGTTGCAGTGCTCGGTGGGGATGCTGACGAGCGCAGGGGACGACTTCGACTTCGGTGTGTTCCGGCAGAAGGTCTCGGTGACCTGCGAGCCGGCCCCGGTCACAACGACCTTTACGAACACCTACATCAACGGGCATCGCCATCAGCGCGTTCACGGTCTGGCCCGGCCCCTGGTTCAGGGATCCATCCCCGAAGGCTGGCGGGCGCCTAAGGTTGCTCATATCGGCCCGGTGATCGGTGAGTGCGACCCGGCCTTGGTCGGGTCGTTTGATGAAAGTACGTTCATTGGGATCACGCCGCAGGGGTGGATGCGCTCGCAGAACGGCGACGGGCAGGTCCATCCGCATCCGTGGCGCGCTACGCCTGAGCTTCTACAGCGCGCATCGGCGGTCGTGTTCAGTCTCGACGACATCCAGGGGGATTGGTCGGTGGCACAGGAGCTGGCTGCGCTGACGAGGCTCCTGGTTGTGACGATGGGGCCGCGTGGCGGTGTCGTCTTCTTCGGCGGCGACGTGATGCCTTTTCGGGCGCTTCAGGTCGCCGAGGCGGATCCGACCGGTGCCGGGGACATCTTCGCCACAGCGTTCTTCGCCAGCGTCGCCTCGGGGATCGTGCCGATGCGGGCTGCCGGCTTCTCCGCGTGCCTGGCCTCGCGGTCCGTGGCACGACCGGGTCCGTCTGCCGTGCCCGGGCCAGAGGATGTCGCGCTGTGTGGTGAGCTTTCCGGCGTTGCGAGTGTCCGATGAGTATCTGCTACGTGTTCGCCAACCAGAAGGGCGGGGTCGGCAAGACGACGACCGTGGTTAACGTCGCCGCCGCCATGGCCGGTTGGGGACTGAAGGTCCTCGTGGTGGATATCGACCCTCAGTGTAACGCGACGACGAGCCTCGGCCTGGACAGCCGCTCACTGGAGATCTCCGTCTACGACGTCCTGATCGGCACGGTGACCGTCGAGGACGCACGGCGGGACACGTCGTGGGAGGGGCTGCACCTGGTCCCCAGCACGCCGGGTCTGGCCGGTGCCGCGGTCGAACTGAACGCCGAGCCTGCTCACCAGCGGATCGGGCACCTTGCCGCGGCGCTGGGGTCGCTTGACGGCTATGACTACGTGCTGATTGACTCTCCGCCCAGCCTCGGCGTGCTGACCGTGAATGCCCTCGTGGCGGCGCGGGGCGTGATCGTGCCGGTGCAGTGTGAGTATCTGGCGCTCGAAGGGTTGACGCAGTTGACCCACACCCTGTCTCTTGTGCAGCGGGGGATCCATCAGGAGCTTGCTCTCAGGGGCGTGGTGCTGACGATGTACGATCGACGCACGACGCTCTCCAACCAGGTCGTCGATGAGGTGCGCCGCTACTTTCCGAACCGCGTCTTCGACACGGTCATCCCGCGCAGCGTACGCCTCAGCGAGGCGCCCAGCTATGGTGAGCCGGGCGTGCTCTACGCGCCCCGCTCCTCAGGCGCGATAGCCTACTTGGCGTTGGCTCATGAGCTGCTGACCGGCGATGGCCACGCCGTCGACTGGGAGCCGGATACGCCGGTTGTGTAGCGCCGATCGCGGCACGCGATCGCGTGGCCGATCAGGGTGTCGCGGGCGTGTGAACCGTGTACCGCTGTCGTAGCAGGTTGAGGGCCCACGCTGCGGTCCGGGTCACGGCAGGATCCTCGTGGCCCAGCAGCGACTCCAGTGTCGGCATATCCCCCTCACGTCCGATGTGAGCGAGCGTCAGGGCACTGAGGATCTTGGCATCCACGTTGCCCTCGCGGGCCGCACGCGCCAGCATGTCGAGCGCCGCATCGCCTACCCCCAGACCGGTTCCCTGACGGGCGGCCCAGGCGATCAACCAGTCGAGCTCGTCGGGCTGGGGCGGGGAGGGGACCCGGACGGACTGCGTGTCGCGCTCCTCACGGGCCTGAAGTCTGGCTTCGGCTGCCGAGCGGACCAGCCACTCAGCGTCCTCGCGCGCCATCGTCACGAGGCGTTCGGTGGCCCACGACTCCTCCAGCGAGCCCAGCCCCAGCGCGGCTGCGCGGCGGACGAGGAGGTCGGGATGCTCCGCAGCATCCTCCAAAGCCTGCCACCCGTTGGGCGTGGCAGCCAGCGCGTGGGTGATCACGGGCATCAGGGATTCGTCGACTTGCGGGAGCGACTCGGCGAGAACGGCGAAGGCCTCCGGCGTGTCCACATCCCGCAAGGCCCAGGCGGCGCTCTCGCGCAGCTCGGGCGTCCCATCGCGCAAAGCCGCGGAGAGCAGCCTCAGATCGCGCGGCGATCCGCACCAACCGATGCCGCGCAGGGCCGCGCCCCGAACCTCGGTCGAGGGCTGGCGCAGCACCCGCATGAAGAAGGCCCGGGCACCGTCGCCGGCGAGATAGGCCAGCGCTTGCCCGAGCTGCAGACGTTCGTCCGACTCGACGCCTTCTCTGACGAAGGACTGCGCAACGACCTTGATCGCCTCTTTGCGCCATACCTCTTCGGGATCGGCGACCACGCCCCAGCGTGCGATCCTCAGGAGCGGCTTCACGTCGCCGCTGACCTCGGCGCGGTTGACGACCACGTCGACCTGCGGTCCCATATCGGCGATGCCGGCGTAGAACTCCAACAGCATCGTCCAGGTGGGATCATCCAGGTGTGCCGCGATGGTGGCCTCGCCCGTCTCCTGTCGGGCCAGGTGACAGGCGGCGAGGTAGTCACCCCAAGGGCCGTCGGCGANNCGATCCGCCAGTCCTTGCTGTTCCCCTGCAGCAGCGCCGTCTCCTCGATCAGTTTGCGCGCCGCGGCCTCGAGCCGTCGCGTCCGATCTACCTCAGGCGGGGCATGGGACGCGATCAGTTGCCTGAGGGCCTGTTCGGGCACGGGCGCACCGTCAAGGCGGCGCGTGCCGGCGAGTTCGGCGAGCGCATCCAGCGCCTGCTGGCGAGCCTGCGGCACCAGGTCCTCGGGGACCCGGCCCATATCGACCGACTCGATCCGCAGCTGAAGGGCGCGGTCAACGACCTCGACAGGACGCTCGGGGAGCTCCCCTGTCTCAATATGCAGGCGACAGCGCATATGCAGCTCCCATAGAGGAGCTCCCGCAGCGGCAGCTGCGGTGATCCGGGCGAGGCCTGCCTCGGTCTCCTCGTCGCCGGGATCGCACACGCGATCCAGAACCGCACACCACGACGCGTAGAGGTCGGGCACACTATTGTGCGCCGGATAGGGCAGGAGATCCACCGCCATAAAGCCGAGATCGGTCAGCTGTCCGTACCCTTCCGGAGCGGCGGTCACCAGCCAGACGACGTCGGCAGAGGTCTCGGCAGCCTCCGAGATCCACGCGCCGACCTGGGCTTGCTCCTCCGGTGTCAGTATCTCCCAATGGTCGATCAACATCAGGCAGGGCTCACGACGCAACTGCTGCAGGACCCAGCTCGGCAGAAGTGCGGGCAGGAAGGTGACCGCCAGGGCGACCAGGTTCTCGGCGCCGGAGGCTTTGGCCTTGAGCTTGGCCTCGGGTAGAAGCGTCAGATCGATCCAGATCGGTAGTCGAGTGGGGTCTTGTGTGTCTGCTCCGCCGGCCTGCTTGGCTGCCGTCAGCAGGGTGGTGGTGCGTCCGGAGCCCCGGCTTCCCGTGATGACGACCTTGGGGTGTCCGGCGAGCAGCGCCGGTTGCGGCACGTCGACGGTCCGCGCGCTCGTGCCTACCTCGGCCAATGTGGTAGGTAACGGGGCCAGGGACCTATAGCTACGAGAGCGGAGGATGGGGGCAGGATCGTCGGGGGCGAGCCAGAGAAGGGGCTCGAGTCTCTCGTGCAACGCCTGGAGGTATTTCTCCTCCTGGCTGGCGCGTTGCCGGCGACGCCAGTCGGCAACGGGTTCCCAGACGCGGCGTGCAGCCTGTCGCAGCAGGGCCCGCTGGCTGTAGGCCAGGGCCGCCAAGCACCAGGCGACCAGCGCGCCGATGATGGCGGAGTTCAGGTCGAACTGCCATTGCCCGCTCGCACCGAGCGCGACGGCGGGCAGCACGGTCTAGGCCTCGCTTTCCTGCATCTCGACGACGAGGCGATATCCTTGTCCGCGCTCGCTCAAGATGCGTTCAGGATTGCGGGGATCCTTCTCGATCTTCTGGCGCAGGTACCAGATGTAGAGCTTGAGGTAGTCCCGGCGGTTGGAGTACTCAGGTCCCCAGACGCGACGTAACAGGGTGTCGTGAGTCACGGTTCTTCCGGCATCCTGGATGAGCGCCGAGAGGAGCTGGAATTCGGTCGGCGTCAGGCTGACCTCACGGTCGTCGATCTCGACCTCGTGCGTATCGAGGTTGACGCGAAGGTTGCCCGTCTCGAAGATGGTCTGCTCGCCACGAGCGCGTCGTGCTCGGGCAAGCGCTGCCTTGACACGTGTGACCAGCTCCTTGTAACCGAAGGGTTTGACGATGTAGTCGTCCGCACCGAGCCCGAGGCCATAGGTGATGTTGTGCTCGTCACCGAGCGCCGTCAGGAAGAGGACGGGCGCATCGGTGATGCGGCGCAGTGCCTCGTAAACGTGCCAACCATCCATGTCCGGCATAAGGATGTCCAAGAGAACCAGGTTGAGGGAGCTCTGGCGGGCTATCTTGAGGCCGGCCTCTCCGCTGTTGGCTGCTTGAACTGCATAGCCGGCGCGCTCAAGGAGGAGCTGGACCAACTGGGCTAGGGCTTCATCGTCCTCAATCAGCAAGATCGTTTCGCTCATATCGTACTCCTCGATACATCAGCTTGGGTCGTGGTCTCACGACACGTTGGAGATCGAGCTTCGCCACCCCTGTCGCCGCCGTCGCCTCTGCACGTTCGTCGCAGTCGTGCGCGTGGGTGTCAGCACGGGTAACTCGCTGCTATAGCTATGATATAGGATTGCTGGAGTTTGTCAAACCAAAAACGCATCCAGAGTTAGAAACTAACTATGGTGAGGGGAGCGGGACGGACTTACTCGCCCAGGCGCTGGAGGTTTGACAGCGAGCGAAGCAGGTCGCTGCCGATCTCGGCGGCGATGCCGGGCGCCTCGATCCGGTCGACGAGCACGGCGACGGCGTAGCGGGGCACGTCAGCGGAGTTCAGGCCGATGAACCACGCCTGCCGACGATCAGGGCCTGCAAAGCTGGTGCCGAGGTGGCCGATCGCGCCGTCATAGCGGGTGAGCAGCCGGCGCACCTGTTCCGCGGTGTCGGGGTCCGTCACGTCGACTTGGGTCGAAGGCGCGGTGGGGGTGCAGCCGTCGACCGGCGTCATGAGGAGGCTGAGGTCAGGGCGTAGCCCGTCGTTGCCCAGGGCCGCGATGGCCCGGGCCATCTGGAGCGGGGTCACCAGCAGCTCGCCCTGTCCGGTGGCCTCCGCTGCGGGTTGGAGGGGCAGGTCCTGGAGGTCCGCGGCCACGGTCGGGAGGGTCAGTGCCGGTGCATCGAGGAGGCCCCAGCGGGTCAGCGCCTCGTTGAAGGTCACCGTCCCCTGCGCGCGGGCGATCCGGGTGAAGGGATAGGGGCACGCGGCAGAGAGCACTGCGTCCCATCCGTCACCGGTCGGTTGGTCCCTGCAGGTCATCGTCATACCGTCGAAGGGAACCTGTGCATCGAGCGGTGAGGCGGGAACGAGCGCGGGATCCTGCTGCAGCGCCGAGGCGAGAAGGAAGGGCTGGAGGGCCGTCCCGGGCTGAGCCAGCCCCTGGGTCGCCCGGTTCAGGAAGGGCGAGTCGGCGGCTTCACGTAGATCAGGCCACGCGGCGACGATCGTCGCGGCGTCGTAGGTAGGGCTCGATGCCAGGGCCAGGATCTCGCCGGTGCGGGCATCGACGAGCACGGCAGCGCCGACAAGGCCCGCGAGGCGCTGCTGCGCGTAGGCTTGGAGGCGAGCATCGATCGTCAGGCGCACGTCGCCTCCCGCAGGATCGATATGCAGCAGCTGCCGCCTCAGACGCTCCCATTGGTTAAGCTCCTGCTCGCCGCGCAGGCGGGCATCGCAGCTGCCCTCAATGCCATCGGTCCCATAGGCCAACGTGGCATACCCGACCACGGGCGCGCCCTCGGGCAGCGGATAGGTGCGGGTGACGAAGCCCTCCGTGTCGAGGGCGATGTCGGCAAGCACCTCC
>NPIE01012088.1_pt2 | contig 13847 bp, 14 predicted proteins | sample 8637661 | NCBI WGS metagenome assembly NPIE01 (sample SAMN07420842, study PRJNA396082) | bioreactor metagenome | isolation source: sample BA12 brine-fed electro-methanogenic bioreactor BA | place: Japan: Kochi | collected 2016-12-09 | reverse complement strand
GCAAGTCAGGTGCCGTGGCCCTGATTTTAACCCAGCGGGCCTTGCGGTTCGACCCCCGCCCGGGATATAATTGAACGGATTTGCCGATCGAGTTTTTCGGCCAATCAAATACACACGCGCTCCGGCACGCCCTGCGGGGTTGCCCGGAAATGGATTCGCCTGGCGGGAAAACCCGCCGCCGAATGCCTCCGGGTCGCAGGGTGGGGCAGCGCGGAAGCCCTAAAAACCTGTTCGGCTTCGCTGCGGCGATGGCCGACACCTTATAGAGAAGGAAATCACGATGCCTGAAGTCACCATGCGCCAGATGCTTGAAGCCGGCGTGCATTTTGGTCACCAGACCCGCTACTGGAACCCAAAGATGGAACCCTACATCTTTGGTGCCCGGGGCAAGATTCACATCATCAACCTCGAAAAAACCCTGCCGCTGCTCAAGGATGCGCTGGATTTCATCAGCCGCATGGCGAGCAAGCGCGGCACCGTGCTGTTCGTCGGCACCAAGCGCGCCGCCGGCCAGGCGATTGCTGAAGAGGCCGAACGTTGCGGCATGCCGTACGTGTCGCATCGCTGGCTCGGCGGCATGCTGACCAACTTCCGCACCATTCGCCAGTCGATCAATCGGCTCAAGGAACTCGAGGCGATGGAGACCGACGGCAGTTTCGAACGTCTGGTCAAGAAGGAAGTGCTCGAGCTGACGCGCGAGCGTGACCGGCTGCAGCAGAGCCTGGGCGGCATCAAGGACATGAATTCACTGCCCGACGCGATGTTCGTGATCGACACCGGGCATGAAGACATCGCCGTGGCCGAGGCGCACAAGCTGGGCATTCCGGTGGTGGCCGTGATCGATACCAACCACAATCCGGAAGTGGTCGATTACCCGATCCCCGGCAACGACGACGCAATTCGCTCGGTACGGCTGTACGCACAGCTGGTTGCCGATGCCATTCTCGAAGGCAAGGCCTCGGTGCCGCAGATCCAGGGCAACCGCGAGGAATTCGTCGAACTGGATGCCGAGGGCAAGCCGGTCGACGACAGTGCCAAGGCGGCCGCACCGCGCAAGAAGGTGGCCAAGAAAGTCGCCAAGAAGGTCGCGAAGAAGGCTGCAGCGAAGCCGGCTGAAGCGCCCGCCGAAGCCGAAACCGCTGTGGCTGAAGTGCCTGCCGAAGCCGAGACCGCTGCGTCCGAAGCGCCTGCAGCGCAGGCTGAACCCGAAACTGAAGGCAAGGAAAAAGAATGACGATCACCGCATCCCAGGTCAAGGAACTGCGCGAGCGCTCCGGCGCCGGCATGATGGAGTGCAAGAAGGCGCTGGTCGAAACCGGCGGCGATATCGAGGCCGCCATCGAGCACCTGCGCAAGTCGGGTCTGGCCAAGGCCGACAAGAAAGCCGGCCGGATTGCCGCCGAAGGCGTGATCGTCGAGGCGGCGGACGCGCACAGCGCTGTGCTGGTCGAGATCAACTGCGAGACCGACTTCGTTGCCAAGGACGAGAATTTCCGCTCCTTTGCCGACGCGGTGGCGAAGTCTGCGCTGAGCGTCGATGCGGTCGAGGCTCTGCTCGGTGCCGAGCTGGAAGCTGGTGAGACGGTCGAGACACGGCGTCAGCAGCTGGTCGCCAAGCTCGGTGAGAACATCCAGATTCGCCGCTTCGAGCGGGTGTCGGCCGACGGTGGCCCGATCGGTGCCTACATCCATGGCGGTCGAATCGGCGTGCTGGTTGCGCTGCAGGGCGGCAGCGAGGCGCTGGCACGCGACATCGCGATGCACGTGGCGGCCTTGAATCCGCAGTTCGTCGATGCCGATGCCGTGCCTGCCGATGTGCTCGAGAAGGAAAAGGACATCCTGCGTGCCCAGGCCCAGGATTCCGGCAAGCCGGCCGAAATCATCGAGAAGATGATTGTCGGGCGCCTGAACAAGCATCTGGCGGAGATCACCCTGCTCGGCCAGCCGTTCGTCAAGGACAGCGACCAGACCGTCGGTCAGCTGGTCAAGACAGCCGGCGCAAAGGTGCTCGGTTTCGTGCGTCTGGAAGTCGGCGAGGGGATCGAGAAGCAAGAGTCGGACTTCGCTGCCGAAGTGATGCAGCAGGCTCGCGGCGGCTGACCCCGTGACCGGCGACGGATCGACAGTGGCGGGTGCGCCGAAGTTTCGGCGCATCCTGCTCAAGCTCAGCGGCGAGGCGCTGCTGGGCCGGCTGGAGTACGGCATCGATCCGGACATGATCTCGCGCATCGCGCAGGAGGTCGCCGCCGTGGTGGACTCCGGCGTTCAGGTCGGCATTGTGATCGGCGGCGGCAATATCTTTCGCGGGGCGGGGCTTGCCTCGGCCGGGATGGATCGAATCACCGGTGACCACATGGGCATGCTGGCCACGGTAATGAATGGATTGGCGCTGCAGGATGCGCTGGAGCAGGCCGGCACCACTACGCGGGTGATGTCGGCGATCTCGGTGCGTGAAGTCTGCGAGGACTACATCCGCCGGCGTGCAGTGCGCCATCTGGAAAAAGGCCGGGTCGTGGTGTTCGCCGCCGGCACCGGCAACCCCTTCTTCACCACCGATACCGCGGCCTCGCTGCGCGCGATCGAAATCGGCGCGGACCTGATGATCAAGGCGACCAAGGTCGATGGGGTCTATTCTTCCGATCCGGTCCGCGATCCCGATGCACGCCTTTATCGCCGGATCAGCTACGACGAAGTGATCGAGCACAAGCTCGGCGTGATGGACGCCAACGCGATGGTGCTGTGCCGCGACCAGGCGATGCCGATTCGGGTGATCGGTCTGTCCGAGCGTGGCAACCTGGCGCGTCTGCTGGCCGGCGAAGACATCGGAACGCTGGTCGCCTGAAGTTTGCCGGCGCTGCCGCGTGCCGCCGATTCCGTAGTCAATGTTTCCAGAAACTGCCGTTTCCAGAACTCGGCTGCGCTGTCTGCTACTGCTACAATCTCAAGCTGTTTGACTCGATCGAAAACCCCGGGACCGTGAATCCTATGCTTGCAGAAATCAAGAAAGATGCCGCTCAACGCATGGACAAGAGCCTGGACGCACTCAAGGCCGAGCTGGCCAAGATCCGCACCGGGCGCGCCCATCCCAGTCTGCTCGAGCACGTCCATGTCGATTACTACGGCTCCGAGGTTCCGATCGGACAGGCGGCCAACGTCGCTGTCGAGGACTCGCGCACGCTCTCGGTCACACCCTGGGACAAGGGCATGGTGTCGAAGATCGAGAAAGCCATCCTGACCTCCGACCTGGGCCTGAACCCGGCGACCACCGGTACCACGATCCGGGTTCCGTTGCCGGCGCTGACCGAACAGCGTCGCGCCGACCTGACCAAGGTGGTGCACCATGAGGGCGAGCAGGCCAAGGTCGCGATCCGCAACATCCGGCGTGATGCCAACCAGCAGTTCAAGGATCTGCTCAAGGACAAGAACATCACCGAGGACGAGCAGCGGCGCAGCGAGACCGAGATCCAGCAGCTGACCGACAAGCATGTCGAGCGGGTCGACCAGATGGTGGCGGAGAAAGAAAAAGAGTTGATGGAGATTTGAGGCGATGTCCGGTGGGGGCACGATTCCGCTTCATCTTGCAATCGTCATGGACGGCAATGGCCGCTGGGCGATGCGCCGGGGCAAGCACCGAACCTATGGCCATCAGGCCGGTACCGAGGCGGCAAGAAAGATTGTTCGAGCGGTCGCCGAGCGCGGCATTCGGCATCTGACGGTCTATGCCTTCTCGAGCGAGAACTGGAATCGGCCGGGGCACGAGGTACGCCGCCTGATGAGCCTGTTCCGGCGCGCGCTGGATCGGGAAACCGATCGGCTGCATGAAAACGGCGTTCGTCTCAATTTCATCGGTCATCGTGGTGCATTTTCACGCTCGATCCAGGCCGGAATGCTGCGCGCCGAACAGCTGACATGCCACAACGACCGGCTGATCCTCAACATCGCCGCGAGCTACGGCGGGCGCGACGATATCGTGGCAGCCAGTCGTGCGCTGGCCCTGAGGGTGAGTCGCGGCGAGCTTGATCCTGAAGCCATCGACCAGGACAGCTTCGCTGCGGCCACTGCGCTGGCCGGACAGCCGGATCCGGACCTGTTCATCCGCACCGGTGGCGAACGTCGCCTGTCGAATTATCTGCTCTGGAATCTGGCCTACACCGAGCTGTATTTCTGCGACACCCTGTGGCCGGATTTCGGTGAGGCCGATCTCGATAAAGCGCTGGCCGACTTCGCTGGCCGGGAGCGGCGTTTCGGTGGCCTGATCGAGCACGCGAAGCTCAAGCATGCTTAAGTCACGCGTGCTGACTGCACTGGTGCTGGCGGTCGTGGTGCTGTCGGCGCTGCTGCTGCTGGGTCCGATGGCCTTGACTGCGGTGCTGGCGGTGATCTTCTTCGGCGTCGGTGGCTGGGAATCCAGCGCGCTGGCGGGTCTGCGTCGTCCGGCCGCGATCGCGCTCTGGGTCCTGGTCCTGTTCGGCTGCGGTGCCGGACTGGTCTATTTGCTGCACCGCCCGGGATCGGCGCTGACGGTGTTCGGTGCGGCCAGCGCAGGCTGGCTGCTGCTGGCGGGCTGGCTTGCAGCGCCCGACTTCGGTCGCCCGGCCGGTGATGCGTTCCAGCCGTTCAAGCTGCTGGTGCTTGGCGCCATTCTGACGGCTGGATTTGGCGCGCTGTCGTGGCTGCATGCGCTTGATCCGTATTGGGTGATCTACCTGATCCTGGTCGTGGCCGCGGCCGACATCGGCGCATTCTTCACCGGCAGTCGAATCGGCGGCCCGAAGCTCGCGCCCCGGATCAGCCCGGGCAAGACCTGGTCGGGCGTCGCCGGCGGCGTGCTGGCCGGCCTGCTCGTCGCCGGCCTCGCGGCGCGGCCGTTCGGGCTTCCGCTGAGCCCGGGGCAGGCCGCGCTGGTCGCGCTTGCGCTGGTCGCGGTGTCGATCGCAGGCGACCTGACGATCAGCCTGATGAAACGTCATCGCCAGCTCAAGGACACCTCGGCGCTGCTGCCGGGGCATGGTGGCCTGCTCGACCGTCTCGACAGCCTCGGTGCGGCTGCACCGGTGTTTGCGCTGGCGCTGGCGCTCGCTCGTGAGGCGTGAGAGCGTGGAATTCATGATCGACGAACTGAAACTACTGACGCTGGACGGGTTCCATAAGGCATGACTGAATTTCTCGGATCGATCTTCTGGCTTGCGGTCGCGCTCGGGCTGCTGGTGACCTTTCACGAGTTCGGGCACTACTGGGTTGCGCGCCGCAACGGCGTGCGCGTGCTGCGTTTCTCGGTCGGTTTTGGCCGACCCTTGATGCGACGAACATCGCGGGACGGCGTCGAGTTCGTGATCGCGGCGATTCCGCTCGGCGGTTACGTCAAGATGCTTGATGATCGCGAAGCCGAGGTGGCGCCGCAGGATCGGCATGCCGCCTTCAATCGGCAGTCGATCGGTGCGCGTGCTGCGATCGTGGTCGCCGGGCCGGCGTTCAATCTGATCTTTGCCGTGGCGGCATTCTGGGCGATGTTCATGATCGGCATTCCGGAAACCCGGCCGGTGCTGGGTTCGGTTGATGGCCTGGCGGCGGAGGCAGGCCTTCGTCCGGACGACCTGATCGTCGAGGTGGATGGCGACCGGATCAAGACCTGGACCCATGCGGTGCTGGCGCTGATGCCCGCCGCGCTGGACCGACGCGCGGTGACGATTGCAGTCGAGGATCTTGATGGCGTGCGCCGCGAGACCCGCATTGCGCTCGACCGTCTCGGCCCGGAGTTCAGTGAGGAACGGCTGTTGCAGGCATTGGGCCTGCGGCCATGGCGGGTGGATCTGCCGCCGGTGATCGGCGAGGTCACGGCCGGTTCGGCGGCTGAAGGTGCCGGCATCCGACCGGGCGACCGGATCCTGTCGATCGGCGGGATCGAGATCGATGGCTGGGTCAGCCTGGCCGAGCGGATCCCCGAGCTCGCCGCCGAAACAGCACGGTTGCGGCTGGTGGTCGAACGCGACGGCCGCAGGCTGGAACTGGAGCTGGTTCCGGATCAGCTCGATGGGCGCGCGGTGATTGGTGTTCGCCCGCCGCCGCCCGGGCCGGAAGCGCAGGCCGGATTCGACCGGACCTTTACGGTCCTGCGCCACGGCCCGATCGAGGCGCTGGGAACTGCCGTGGGCGAGACCTGGCGCCTGACCGCGGCGACCTTCGGCATGCTGGGGCGAATGGTGACCGGCTCGGCATCGCTGAGCAACCTGTCCGGACCCGTTACAATCGCACAGATGGCCAATCAGTCGGCGAGCCTGGGTCTGACCCGGTTCCTGTTCTTTCTTGGCCTGATCAGCCTGTCGCTGGCGATCATCAACCTGTTGCCGATCCCGGTGCTGGATGGCGGGCAACTGCTGTATCTGCTGATCGAGTGGATCAAGGGCAGTCCGGTGTCGGAGCAGGGCCAGAATCTGGGCCAGGGCGTCGGACTGCTGATGATCCTCGCGCTGATGAGTCTGGCCGTGTTTAACGATATCCTACGGCTGGCTCAATAGACTTGCGACTGGATGACCGAGCGGCGTGAATCAGGCCGCGAAGTTCGAGTTCGTGGATCCTGAAGCGGGGATCTTGATCCGGCGAGTTGCTTCGTCGACCAACAAGAATCGGAAACGTCCTGCATGAGATTGCTTTGCCTGCTGTTGCTGCTTGTCAGCACCTCCGTGACCGCACAGACCTTCACCGTCGAAGAAATCCGTATCGACGGCCTGCAGCGGATCTCCGAGGGAACGGTATTCAGTTTTCTCCCGGTCGAGGTCGGCGAACCCCTGACCCCGGCATTGATGCGCGCAAGCATTCGCGAGCTCTACCGCAGCGGCTTCTTCAGCCGTGTCGAATTGGGTCGCGAGGGCGGAATTCTGGTGGTGCGCGTGCAGGAGCGTCCCGCAATTTCTCTGGTTCGGCTCGAAGGCAACAAGAAGATTCCGGACGAAGCGCTGATGCCGGCGCTGTCGGATATCGGCATCGCTGAGGGCGAGGTCTTCAACCAGCTGGCGCTGGACCGGATTCAGCAGGAGCTGGTTCGCGAGTACTTCAGCCAGGGCCACTACGCGGTCGAGATCGAACCCGAAGTCTCCAGACTGGATCGCAACCGGGTGTCGATCGACATCACGATCAACGAGGGCAAGCAGGCCAGGATTCGCCATCTCAACATTGTCGGTAACGAGACGTTCACGGAAAAGGAACTGCGCGACGAGTTCGAATCCGATAACAAGAAAGGACTGTTCTTCTGGCGGCCGCGCAACAGCTACACTCGTGAAAAGCTGTCCGGCGACCTTGAGCGACTGCGCGCCTACTACCTCGATCGTGGCTTTGTCGATTTCGCGATCGAGTCGACCCAGGTCTCGATCAGCCCCGATCGCACCGGCATCTACATCACCGCCAATGTTCGCGAGGGCGAGGTATTCACGGTCAGCGATGTGCGTCTGACCGGAGACCTGATCCTCGACGAAGCGACGATCCGCCGCTTCGTCCGGGTTGAACCGGGCTCGATCTTTGCGCGCAAGGACATCGAGGCCACAGTCGAGTCGATTTCCGCGCTGATGGCCAACTTCGGCTACGCCTTTGCCAACGTCGTTCCAGCGCCGCGCATCGATCGCGAAAACAACACCGTCGAAATCAACTTTTTCGTCGACCCGGGCAAGCGGGTCTATGTCCGCCGGGTCGAGTTCCGTGGCAACACGGTCAGCAAGGATGAGGTCCTGAGACGGGAACTGCGCCAGTTCGAGGGCGCATGGTTCTCGCAGGCGGCGGTCGACCGCTCGCGCCTGCGGCTGCAGCGACTCGGGTTCTTCGAGAATGTCAACGTCGAGACGCCGGCAGTCGAGGGCAGCGAAGATCAGATCGACATCGTGGTCAGTGTCGAGGAGCGCTCGACCGGCAGCTTCCAGGTCGGCCTTGGGTTTTCGCAGTTGCAGGGCCTGATCGCATCGCTGTCGGTGCAGCAGGACAACTTCCTCGGCTCCGGCCGGACGGTCGGGCTCGGTATCAGCCGCAGCTCAATCACCTCGTCGATCAACCTGAGCTACACCAACCCGTTCTGGACCGATGACGGCGTGTCGCTGGGCTATTTCGTCAATTATTCGGAGTTCAACCAGGCCCGGGCGAATATCTCAGCCTTCTCGACCAGCCAGTTCGGTCTCGGTGCCACCGTCGGTTTCCCGATTACCGAAATCGATTTTGTCCGGCTCGGTGCGAGTGTACGACGTCAGGACATCAATATCGGCAATATCATCAGCGTGCCGATCGATCCGGATGACCCGAACAGCCCCTTCGAATTCCTGTTCGAAGCCACCCGCCCGCTGGCGATCTCGCTGGACCAGGACGGCGACGGCTTTCTGAGCCGGAGCGAGCGTAAGATCGACAGCGTATTCGTCAATGCCAGCTGGGGCCGGGATACGCGCAACCATTTCCTTACGCCCACCATGGGTGCCCTGAACCAGCTGTCGCTGAACGTCGCGGTGCCGGGCAGCACGCGCGAGTACTACACCTTGAACTACCGCGGCCGCAAATTCTTCCCGCTGGGTGGCCGGGTTGCGTTTGTGTTGCGCGGAGATGTGGCCTACGGGGACACCTACGACAACAAGGATGTTGTGGTCGAGCCGATCGAACCGGAGCGGCTGGCCGGTGAGTGCCAGCTTGACGAGATCGTGACCTCTGACAGCGGACTGCCGTTCTGGGAGCATTTCTTTGCCGGCGGTGTTTCGGATGTTCGTGGCTTCGATGACAACTCGCTGGGCCCCAAGGACGAGTTCTGTCGCTCCGTGGGTGGCGATTTCAAGGTCATCGGCGGCTTGGAAATTGCGTTCCCGATTCCATTCATCGAGCTCAGCGGCACGCGAATGGCATTTTTCGTTGACGCCGGCAACGTCTTCACCGACTTCGACGGCTTCGATACCGATCTGGTGCGTGCCTCGGCCGGACTCTCGCTGACCTGGGATGCCCCGGTCGGGCCGATCGTGATCAACATCGCGCAACCGCTGCGAGATCGCGCAGGCGACAAGACCAAGCTGTTCCAGTTCTCGTTCGGCACCCAATTCTGATCGAACCCGCCGCGGGGTGGCGATGGCGCGCCGGGGCGGGTCGAAATTTCGCCGTGTTCGTCCTATAATGCGGGCAGGTCCGTCTTTTCGGCATGGGATTTTCGCGTGCGACTGGTTCTGTTCATTCTTGCCTTTGCGGTCTCCGGGGTGCTCCAGGCCCAGGAGATTCGCATCGGTTATGTGGACATGAAGCGCCTGCTCGACAATGCGCCCCAGGTCATGGCCGGGCGTGAAGCGCTCGACGTCGAGTTTCGCCCGCTCAATGATCAACTGCTGGCCGATGAGGAGGCGCTGCTGCGGCTCGAGCAGGAACTGGCCGCAGCAGCGGGCCTGAGCGTCGAGCAGGTCAATGCCCGGCAGCGCGAAATTCGCAACCTCAGCCGCTCGATCGAGCGCCGCCGCGAAGACCTGGCCGATGACCTCAACTTCCGCCGCAATCGCCAGATCAAGGAACTCGGTACCGAGATCGAGATTGCGGTGCAGACCGTGGCCCGGCGCGAAGGCTACGATCTGGTGCTGTCCAGCCCGGTCGCCTACGCCTCGGCGGCGATCGACATTACCGACAAGGTGCTGGCATTCCTGGAAACGGACTATGGACTCCGGAGCCAGCGCTTCGGACAATGAGCGGCAGCACGTCGAATCTTCAGCCCGCGGTTCGATTGGGTGAATTGGCCGCGCGGCTCGGACTCGAGCTGCACGGCGATCCCGAGACCGAGGTGAATTCAGCGGCGACTCTGGCTGCGGCCGGGCCGGGGCAGGTCAGTTTTCTCGCCAACCCGCAGTACCGTGCACAGCTGCACACCACCCGCGCCGCCGCGGTCATCCTCGCGGCCGAGGATCGTGAACGCTGTCCGGTTGCAGCGCTGGTCGCCGAGCAGCCCTACGCCGCCTGGTGCCGACTGCTGGGCCTGTGGCATCCGCCTCGTGCGGCGCGCCCGGGGATTGCGCCCAGTGCCGTCATCGATCCGGCCGCCGAGATCGATCCCGCTGCCGAGATCGGCCCCAATACTTCGATCGGCGCTCGGGTCAGAATCGCCCGCGGCGTGATCGTTGGCCCCGGCTGTGTGCTTGCAGACGATGCTTGCATTGCTGCCGACAGCCGACTGGTCGCCCGGGTCTATCTCGGCGAGCGCTGCATCCTGGGTGAGCGGGTGCTGCTGCATCCGGGCGTGGTCATCGGTGCCGACGGGTTTGGTCTGGCGATGCATGAAGGACGCTGGCAGCGGCTAGCGCAGATCGGTGCGGTGCGGATCGGTGATGATTGCGATATTGGTGCCAACACCACCATCGATCGCGGCGCGGTGGACGATACCGTGCTCGGCTGCGATGTCCGGATCGACAACCAGGTCCAGATCGCGCACAACGTCGAGATCGGCGACCATACCGCGATCGCCGGTTGTGTCGGCATCGCCGGATCGACCCGAATCGGCCGCTACTGCATGATCGCCGGCGCCAGCGGCATCGGCGGCCACCTGGAGATCTGTGACCGGGTGGTGATCACGGCGATGAGCACCGTGCTCGACTCGATCAACCAACCGGGCCAGTACGGCTCCGGCATTCCGGCCCGACCGATGCGTGCCTGGCAACGAACCCTGGTGCGCCTGAAGCAGCTCGACCAGCTATTCGGGCCGCGCCGCAAGCAATCCTGAATTCCAATGATCCGAAAGGAGCCCTGCCGATGACCGAAGCTCAGGCCGTCGATGTCGAAACGATCCTCAAGTTGCTGCCGCACCGCTATCCCTTCCTGCTGGTCGACCGGGTACTGGAGTATTCCTTCGACAGCCCTGCCTCGATCCATGCAATTAAGAACGTCACGATCAACGAGCCGTTCTTCCAGGGGCATTTCCCGGACCATCCGGTCATGCCCGGTGTGCTGATCCTGGAGGCGATGGCCCAGGCTGCCGGCTGTCTGGCGCATCTGGCGCGAATCGACTCGGGCGCACCGGAGCAACTGTTCTACCTGGTCAAGATCGACAAGGCCCGATTCACCAAGCCGGTGGTGCCGGGTGACCAGCTGCATTTCCACGTCATCCAGAAGCGCCTGATGCGCGGCATGGGGCAGTACCGGGCCGAAACCCGGGTTGACGGGCGGGTGGTTGCAAGTTGCGAAATGCTGTGCGCGGCACGGCCGGAATCGAAATGATCCATCCGACTGCAGTCGTTGGCCAGGGGGCAAAGATTGCCGACGGGGTCGAGATCGGAGCCTATGCGATCATCGGCGAGGCGGTTGAACTTGCTGCCGGTTGTCGAATCGGGCCACATGCGGTGATCACCGGCAAGACGCGAATCGGCGAACGCAGCAGGGTATTCCAGTTCGCCTCGATTGGCGAGGAGCCGCAGGACAAGAAGTTTGCCGGTGAGCAGAGTGCGCTCGAGATCGGCTGCGACAACACGATCCGCGAGTTCGTCACGATCAATCGCGGCACGGCCGACGGCGGTGGCGTGACCCGGATCGGCGATCACAACTGGATCATGGCCTACAGTCACATCGCGCATGACTGCCAGGTCGGGTCGAACTGCGTGTTTGCCAACGGGACGACGCTGGCCGGCCACGTCACGGTCGGTGACTTCGTAACTTTCGCGGGTTATTCCGGGGCCCATCAATTCTGTCGCATCGGCGATCATGCCTTCCTCGGCATGTACGCCGGCGTGCCGCAGGATGTGCCAGCCTACGTGATGATCTCGGGCCGGCCACCGCGGCCGCGCGGCATCAACAGCGAGGGCATGAAACGGCGCGGTTTTGATGCCAGCCAGATCCGCAATGTGCGCGAGGCCTACCGGACCTATTACCGGCTCGGCCTGTCGCAGGAGCAGGCCCTGGCGGAGTTGCAGCAGCGGCTGGAGACGCAGCCGGAGCTGGCACCCTTCATCGCCGGGATCGAAGCCAGCCAGCGCGGCGTGCTGCGTTGAGCCCGACGCTGGCCATCGGTGCCGGCGAACTCTCGAGCGATCAGCTGGCAGCCTCGATCGTCGCCGAACTGCGCCAGCGCCTGCCCGCTTCGGCGCTGGTCGGGATCAACGGTCCAGCGATGGAAGCCCAGGGCGTCGAACGCCTGGCTTCGATCGACCAGCTCGGCGTCATGGGGCTGTTCGAGGTCCTGGCCCACCTGCCGCGGCTGGTCCGGCTGCGGCGGGCGCTGGTGCGTGAAATCCTCGACCGCGGCAGCGCGATGTTCATCGGCGTCGACGCGCCGGATTTCAATCTCGGGCTGGCGCGGCGGCTGCGCCGCGAGGGCCTGGCTGCAGTGCAGGTGGTCGCGCCCTCGGTCTGGGCCTGGCGGCGCTACCGGATCCCGAAGATCGCACGCTCGCTGGACCTGCTGCTGACCCTGTTTCCATTCGAGCCGGAACTGTTCCACGGCACCGGACTGGACGCACGTTGCATCGGTCATCCGCTGGCGGACGAAATGCCGCTTGCGCCCGATCGCGCGGCCGCGCGCCGGGCATTGGGCCTGAGCGCGGGCGGCCCGGTGATTGCGCTGTTGCCCGGCAGTCGAGCCGGCGAGATCGCACGCCACGCACTGCTGCTGCGCGAGTTGACCCGGAGCCTGCCGAAGGATTGCCTGCCGCTGCTGCTGCTGGCGACCGAGGCCGACCGGGCCCGATTCATCGAAGCGGCCGGCGCCGATCCGGTAGCGCTCGGGATGCAGGTCATCGTCGGTCGGACCCGGCAGGGGCTGACGGCCGCGGATGTCGCGCTGACCGCCTCCGGCACCGTGACCCTGGAATGCCTGCTGGCCCGGACGCCGATGGTGGTGTTCTACCGCCTGCCCGAGTCGACCTGGCGGCTGGCGAAATCGCTTGCGCTGGTCAAGAGCCGATATATCTCCCTGCCGAATGTGCTGGCCGGTGCCGAACTGGTGCCTGAGCGGCTGCAACATGCGGCCACGGCCGAGCAGTTGCTGGCTGATGTTCGGGCCTGGCTGGACGATCCGGCGCGACTGGCGCGCTACCGTGAGCAGGCCGAGTCGCTGCATCGCGGCCTGGCGCTGGGCGCGGCCGGGCGCGCTGCCGAAGCGATCATCGGGCTGCTGGACCGGCGTCGATGACGGTCTGGATCGCCGGGGTCGATGAGGCCGGTCGCGGTCCGCTGGCCGGGCCGGTGGTTGCCGCGGCGGTGATCCTCGACCCGCGGCGTCCGATCGAGGGCCTGAATGATTCCAAGAAGCTCTCGGCCCGAGTCCGCGAGCGTCTCGACGGCCTGATTCGCGAGCGTGCGCTGGGCTACGCGGTCGCGATCGCGGAGGTCGGTGAAATCGACCGGATCAACATCCTGCAGGCCTCGCTGCTGGCGATGCGCCGCGCGCTGCTGGCGCTGTCGCCGCAGCCGCAACTGGCGCTGATCGACGGCAATCGCGTGCCCGAGGTGGCCGGAATGGAGTTGCGCTGCATTGTCGGTGGTGATGCATCGGAGCCTGCGATCGCAGCCGCCAGCATCCTGGCCAAGGTCGATCGGGACCGGCGCATGCAGCTGTTGCACCAGCGCTACCCGGACTACGGTTTCGATCGTCACATGGGCTATCCAACCGCGCAGCATCGGGAGGCATTGCTGCGGCTGGGACCCACGCCGGAGCATCGGATGAGCTTCGCGCCGCTGCGGCAGCTGCGCCTGAAAAGGTAAGACGCATCACGGAATCGCGCCTGCAGCGCTGCAGGCGCAGGACAGGATCTCGAGATGACCCTGTCGTGATCCTGGACCTGCGCCCGCATGCTGTCGCAGTGTTGACAATCCCGCCAAATCGACCCAGAATACGCGGCTTCCTGTGGCTACGTAGCTCAGTTGGTTAG
>NPIE01016837.1_pt1 | contig 13850 bp, 9 predicted proteins | sample 8637661 | NCBI WGS metagenome assembly NPIE01 (sample SAMN07420842, study PRJNA396082) | bioreactor metagenome | isolation source: sample BA12 brine-fed electro-methanogenic bioreactor BA | place: Japan: Kochi | collected 2016-12-09 | reverse complement strand
AAGGTGATTGTGACGCCCTATCAGCCAACCACCGAAAATTATCTTATCGATTTTGTGAACCGTATCCGCGAAAAGCTCCCTAGGGGAGTGAAACTGCATAGCCTGAAGATCCGGGAAACCGTAACTTCTTATGCGGAGTGGTATGCTGACGACAATGCATAAAAAACCCGGGTATTAACCCGGGCTTTTGCAGCAATTCTGAAAATTGGTCAACGAAGCATTGTGTAACCTTTAAGATAATGTGCTTCGCTTAACAACTGCTTTACATGTCATTGACATCTAAGTGTAAACTACTGGTAGTTGCGTAAAGTGTTCTTTTAGTTCTGTTTTGTAATTGATCTTTCTAATAAGAAACACATTTCAAAGACATCAATATCATTAAAAGGTTGCCTTGCATCAAATTTATTTTATCTTTTTACGATCTTTCCACTGGCAAAAGCCTGTCCCTTGCTGTTACACAGTTTGTAAATATAGATTCCGGGCTTCAGTGATTTTATGTTGAAATGATGGCTTTGCCTTCTGTTTTCTGCATGCAGTATATGTTTCTGAACCATCGTCCCCAATATGCTATGTATCTCAAAATAATAGTCACATGACAGTGCTTCTTGGATTTCCACATTGAGCACCTCAGTGGCAGGATTGGGATAAACCCTGAGCTGTGATGCAAAATCTGCGAAATTCTCTTCGAGTCCGATGATTTCGGTCTTGCATAACTCAATTTCTGCTCCATTGAAATGACTGATCACATCTAAGCTGATATGCTCGATCGATGAATAAACACCGGCAATGTCTGCGTACAACTGGTAATTTTCAGTGGGAATATTGCTAAAAGTAAACCCACCGGATTCATTTGTGTACTTAAATTTGAGCGGATTGCCAGACTCATCGGCAAGGATTACCATGATGTGTTGCAGACTATCGGCACGCCTGGAATCAGGGTCTTTAATGCTGCACCAGTGAACGTTTCCTGAAATATGACCATTGCCGTCAGGCAAATCTGTTGTTGGTGTGAGATGAACATTGGCTGAATAATAATTGCTATCCCAGAGGGACAGGCCAGTGGTTTCTATCCAGTTCAGTTCATCACTGAAATAGGTTGGAAAGTATTTCTCAAAGCGATTGGAATGTTCTGTTAAGCCGATCTTGAGCATATAGTCCCCTTCGATAATGTTTACGAACCAATAATAGCCGCCAGAATAAAACCTGAAAGTATCAACCGGCATGTGAATATTGTCGGGGTATTTTTTGTACAGGTAGGCAATGCCAGTGTCTCCGGTGGGTATGGGGTTATTCAATGGGTAATCACCGGCAAAAACCAGCCCGCCCAGGTCGTAATAATTCAGGGTCTGCACTGTTTCGCAATAGGTATCGCTGCATACACCATATCCACTTACGGTCAGGCAAACTTCATATGTCCCGCTCTCCTGGTATTCATGTGCAGGATTCTGCAGGTAGGAATGAGTGCCATCTCCAAAATCCCAGTACCATTCATTGATGTTGCCTGTTGACTGATCAGTGAAATAATACATATTCATAATGCTGGAAGTGGAATCAACCCTGGCATAAAAATCAGCTACACAGATATTGCTTTCCTGAATGACGATGGTAGTGCAATACTGGTCGTAGCATGCCTGGCCTGATACCGTAAGGCAGACCTCATAAGTCCCTGTGCTGGTGTAATAATGAACCGGGTTTTGTTCATAGGAATAATTTCCGTCCCCAAAGTCCCATTCCCATTCGCTGATCTCTCCTGTCGAAATATCTGCAAAATGAATGGTCTGCGGATCAAGGCTGTCAGCCTGATATTCGTAATCAGCGATACATTCAACCACATCATTTACATAAACTGTATCACAAAAGGTATCATCGCAGGTTAAGGTCTGGTCGTATATGCGCAGACAAACGTAGTAAGCTCCGCCCGCTGCAAAAGTATGACTGGGGTTGGGGTCGTTGGATGTATATCCGTCCCCGAAGTCCCATTCCCAGGTGTAATAATTTCCATAAGAAAGGTCGATGAACTGGTAATGCAGTGGATTGGCCCCCTGCTGGGAATAAGTATAAGATGCATTGCATTCGCCCTGGTATGGTACCTGCAGTGGAGCACAGAACTCATCATTGCAATTCCCCATAGTATCCTGTATGCTTAAGCATACAGTGTAAACACCGCTTTCCTCGTAAATATGTTGAGGGTTTTCTTCTGTAGAAAAACTCCCATCACCAAAATCCCACAAATACTCATAAACATCACCCGGTTCGGGTTCAATGCTTTTGTTATGGAACTTAAAACTGTAAACATCATTAGAATCGGGTTCGATATAGTAGAGTGCTTCACATTCAATGGGTATGGGATTGTCAACACAGATCTCAAAGTTGAGCAATACGATGGTGCTGGGATTGGACACCACAGCCTGCTTTGCTTCATTTTTACAATCCATCACATAAGCAAACAGAGTATTCACTGTATAACCGCTACCCACCGTATCCTTGAACTGTCCATATTTATCGGTGAGCAGGGGGGGGTGAATGCTGATAGAATCATTGATTAAGAGGTGGACTTCCTGGCCTTTGATGCCTTCACCTGTTCTCTTGTCATTCACCGTACCCGCCACATAGATCTGCGTATGCGCCGTCAGCGGCAACATCAATGCTGCCAGGTAAATCAAGGTTTTTATGTAGTACATTCTGAACATCATCATTAAAATTTAAACATTACTCCGGTTCTGAACCCGATTGAATACGGATGTTTTGCCCCGCTGAAGCTTTCTTTGCGGTAGAGTTTTCCAAAGTACTGCTGGTAAATGGGTTCCAGCGTTAAAAACAATTTATTTGACATTTGATACCTGATCTGTAGAGCAGTATAATATTTCCAGGCAGCATCCCTTCGTAAGGGTGTTTCATCTGAAACATCAATCAGTCGCACGTCAGACATATTCAGACTGGCTTCCGGGATATCTTTGCTCATCAATAGCATGAAGATCGCACCCGACCTCAAGGAAAAACTGAATCTATTAAAATCAAGCAGACGGTATGTGAGTCCGACTGGAAACTGCAGATAGGAATAGGTATTTGCAGTATTGGATATCCTGATGTGCTCGACACTATCGTATACACTAACGGATTTCATGTTCAGGATTACCGTATCCTGCTGGGGATCATAATAAAATGAAGTAACATTCATATAATATCCCACGCTGTCGTAACTCTGGTAGTTAAAAAGATAACGGCCATTATCCTTTTCATGGTAAATCCCTGCACCCAGATCGATACTCAGTCTATTACTCAGTTCGTGGCTGGCTGTAAGATCAATACTGTAATAGTTCTTCTGGGGTTTCGACCGGTAATATGTAATACCGGGGGTGAAGTTTGCCGAAAGCAGAGTATTGGCATTGCGTGCATAATCATCACGGAAACGGAGACGGAACTTTTCTTCGGTGCGCTGTTGAAGGATGTCTTGTGTTTGTTTATCTGTTACAAGGTCCATCTGCATTAATTTCATCTTGAATAGCCAGTATGCATCGCGCTCTTCTCTGATTTTTGCCAGAAGAGAAACTTGTGTTTCAGTCTGCTCAAAGGAGGTAATGCTTTCCGAAAATTGGGTTTTCTCAGTTGCTGCAATAACTTGTTCAGGAGTGTTAATGGCATTGGTGCTGCCGGTGTTCGTCTGCTGATCGCCACCGGGCGTCTCTGCAGGCTTTTTGGGAGATAAAGCATGTTCCGGAACCCCAGTTTTTTCAGCAAAGACTTCTTCCTGAGCAGCATCTGATGTATGGCCTTCATCAGTGCCCTGGATTGCTAGTTCATTTGTGGTGTCCGTGCCTTCAAGCGGTGGCAAGGAATTGTATCCGATGATTCCTGCAGCTCCGAGGATAACCAGGGCTATCAGCAAATAAGCTCCCCTGTAACTTCTGCCCCACTGCCTGCGCCTGATCCTGCGCCAGGTAGCATTGCCGGGGCTGATTTTATGATCTGCCAGGGCCTCCCTGAAAAGATCATCGATGCTTTCCCGCTTGTTAAATTCTTCTGTGGCCATATTATAAATTGTATTTTTTTTCCAGTTCCTTAATTCTTTGCTTTAAATTACGCCGAGCTTTTGAAAGTTGCGATTTTGAAGTATTTACCGAAATGTCCAGGATATCTGCAATCTCTTTGTGGGAATAACCTTCAATGGCAAACATGTTGAAAACCATCCGGTAACCATCCGGAAGATCCTGAATGAGACCCATAAGTTTCTCTTTGGGTAGTCTTCCGTTAAATCGATACTGATCATCACTGGGGGCGTTCAGGTCTTTTACTTCTTCCAGTTCATCAACATTCTCCTGGTAGTAATACTTGAGGTTTGCATGGTAATTATTGATAGCTGTATTTACCATGATCCTTCTGATCCAACCTTCGAAAGAGCCATCCATTCTGAACTTTCCAATATTGTTATATACCTTGATAAAGCCGTCCTGCAATACATCTTCAGCTTCCTCATAGCTTTTGCAATACCGCAAACAAACTGCAAGCATGACTGCCGAGTATTTTTTATAAAGCATGTTAAATGCTTTCCGTTTGCCTGCAATACAGCCTTCGACTATTTTCTTATCGGAAACCATCAATTACAAAACTACTGTTTAGACATTTCAGATTCCTTTTGGTTGCCTGATTCACTATGGATTGTAAATATAAAAAAAGCATTCTTCCATTTCGAAGAATGCTTTTTATTCTTTGTAAGATAAATCTATTGTGTTTTGATGATCTTGCTCGTGAATGCGATCCTGTCCTGAGTAATGATCTGAAGCGTATAATAGCCCACAGGAAGATTGCTCATATTCAGGTTAACACTTTGCTTACCTGCCGATTGTTGAATGCTTTCCCGTTCCATCAGCTGCCCGAGTTGATTGAAAATATAAAACTCAAGCTCAGAGGCTTTCTTCAGGATTACATCAATACGTGCATTGTTTAATACCGGGTTGGGGTATACCTGGCTGATTGCATCCACATATTCGGAAGTATTTTCCTGTATGGATGTATTGGTATCAATTCCGTTGATCACGATTGCCACATTATCGGCAATGGGGTTTTCTTCATCCAGGATTACATCAATGGGCTCACAATCGAACCCGGTAAGATCGGGATAAATGGAGTAGAGACCGTGCGGAAGTTCTTTAAAGAGGAATTCCCCCTTTTCATCTGAATAATTGTACTTGATATAATTACCGAGTGAATCGGCAAGTACCAGTTCGACATTAAAAGCCGGCTGGTTCTCAGTGAATTCATTGAAGAAACTGATATTTCCTGTAATGTGTCCTTCACCGCTCAGGTAATCATAACTGGGTACCATATTGATATCATAATCGGGATTGTCTTCATGATGCTGGATCAATTCGGCATCTTCCCAGAAGATCGCATCCCCGTAGTAGGTCGGGATGAATTTACCATAAAGCTGGGAATTGGGTGTGACCTGCGCTTTTACAATGTAATCCCCTTCGATGAGGAAATGGAAAGCATAGGCATAGATCACTTCGTTGTTCTGACCAATCACTTCTTCGACCATGGTCGTGTCAACGGGAAAGATTCCGCTTTCTTCAACCCGGTAAAGATATACCTCAATATTTTCCTCGAATGGGAAATAATCGGGTTTGAATACCTGCCCTGCAAGATAGTAATAATTGAAGCCGCCAACATTTACGAGTTTGGTGATGCTGTCTGTACAGCCGTTACCAAAAATATCACTCGACTGTATTGTAAGTTGCACTTCGTATACACCCAGTTCTTCATATACATGGCTGGCATTTTCCCCGAGGGTTTCTGTTCCATCACCAAAGTCCCACTTCCAGTACGTGGCTCCTTCCCCGGAAGCATCGATGAAGTTGTAGTGATAGCTGCCTGCATCCTGTGCCACGCTGTCATAAACAAAGAAGAAATTGGGTTCGCAATTGAGCAAAACGGTTTCACAAACCTCAAAGTCTACAAAAAATTTCTGGTTGGGGCTAATGAAACCTTCAGATATTTTAAGGATGGTATCGTGTTTCTGCTCATTGCAGTCGTAGGTATAAACAAAGAAATCCACTTCCTGCTGGGGACGCGGAACACTTACTTTATAAAAACCGTTTTCATTGGTGGAAATTTCAGCATAAAAATATTCAGGAATGTCGTAAGCGGAATCGGATTCAATATAGATCAATTGATACTCAACAGGTTCAAGGGTAGTTTCATTGTTGACGTGCCCCAGGATATAGAACACATCATTCTGGGAGAAAAGCAAATTGCTTGCAAAGATCAATGCGATGGCCAGAAAAACCATCTTCTTCAGGAAGCCAGGCTGTCGCCTGTCTCCTTTCCTGAATAATAAGCTGTTGAGTAGAATCCGTTTCATGTTGATTTAATTTTTACTTTATCCTGAATTTTATTCCTGCTCTGATTCCAAAGGCAAATGGATGTTTGGTTGAAATGTACTGCCTGTCGTAGGCCGAGTTCAGGTAGTACCTGAAAGTTGGTTCTACGGCCAGATCCATGTTCTTGCTCAACTGGTAAGTAATACCAGCACCAAACAGCAACTGCCAGTTTGTTTTGATCCTCTCGGCCAGTCTTGCATCCACATCAAATACCGTAACATCTTCGGGGAGTTTGGCACCCGGGATGTTCTTATTGATCAGCAGCGAGAAGCTGGGTCCGCCCTTGACATAATAGCCAAAACGCTTGAACTTTTTCTCATAACCGATCAGCAAGGGTAGCTGGAGGTAAGTATATGTATTGGTTGATTTTTCAATTCTCAGATGGCGGATGGAATCGTAAATATCTACTTCTTCCGAATGGTAAATTGGAACAATTCCTGTTTCTGTGCTATCATAGGTTATTCCAACCAGGTCATTATAAGAACCGATATGGTCATAGCTTTCGTAATCCACAAAATAACGGCCTTCGTCCCGGGCAATCGAAATGCCAAGACCTGATTCCAGGAAGAATCCGGATTTGTGATAACTCACGGAAAGATCGAAATTGTAATTCCTGCTGTTGTTGATGCTGTCGTTGGGATAGAGCACGATCTCGGGGTTGGCGGAAATGCCGAGCTGCCAGAATCCTTTGGTGCGAATCGGATCGTAATAACTGTCGTCTCCCGACAGGAAGCGGTTTTCTTTTCGCCTGTTCAGATAATTAAATTCAGGATTCACGAATTGCCAGTCAAGCCTGGATTTATTCTCCATGGTTTGGAGAACTTCAAGCTGGTGCCCCGGAGCACTTTCTTTAATTAAGGTTTCACCGGTATTTATCGTATTATCTGACGGTGGCAGGATTTCTTCTGCAGGTTTTGTATCTGCCTTATTTTCCTGAACTTCTTCAGGATTTGTGTTTATAATGACATTGTCATTTTGTTGTTCCTGATCCAGGTAAGCAATATAATCGCCCGAGGCAAGGCTTGGTTTTGGATTATTAAAGGGATTGATCAAAAAGAACACGATCGCGATCAAAGACATCATGCTGATGATGCTCAGCAGGAAGGACCTGCCCAGATTACCGGATGCACCACCCGGTGGGTGCAATTTATCCTTTACCCTGCCCCATACCTCCTGGGGTGGCTCGGCCTCGAAGTTTTCGAAGCGCTGCCTGTAAAGCTCATCGATATGTTCTAATGTTTTGCTCACCTTTATTCTATTTTAACAAGTTTTTCAACTTCTTTTGTAAAACTTGCCGTGCTCTCGAAAGCTGTGATTTGGACGTATTTTCGGATAAACTCAGCATCTGCCCGATCTCTTTATGCGTATAACCCTCCAGTACATTCAGGTTGAATACGATCCTGTAACCGTCGGGTAATTCGCGAATGGCATCCAGCAACTCCCTTGTCGATAACTGATCCAGTACAGTTTCATCATCCGAATTGGCGATCTCTATACCGTCGATATCCAGGTCTTTGCTGCTTTTAATGCTCTTACGGTAAAAATTAATGGCAGTGTTGACAATCGTCCGTCTTATCCAGCCTTCCAAAGAACCTTCATTCCTGTAGTCTTTTAAATGCAAAAAGACTTTGATGAACCCTTCCTGGAGTACGTCTTCGGCTTCCATGTGATTTTTGGCATACCGCAGGCAAACTCCGAACATCTTGGGCGCATAAAGCTTATACAACTTTTCCTGTGCTTCGGAATCGTTTTGCAAACACCTCTTTATGAGTTCTTTTTCAGAAGACATTTCTGCTCTTTGCATTTGACTCGAGAAGTCCGGTTTACGGCTTCTAATAAGTATTTTACGTGAAAGTAAAATTACAAAATTATTTCAATGATCAAAATTTCACCATTGAAATTTATCTGCAAATACAAATATAACATTCAAGGTCTTCACAAAACAAGCTTTTTCACGCTTTATGCGATGACATTTTTTTAGACACAAAAACTTCAAAAAGGGTTGCACTTTAGTTTCTTCAGAAGGAGATTATTTTCATTCCGCTAAAAAATTCCCTCTGAAGCCCCCAGTGAGATTTGTTTATATAGAATGATACTAAATAATAAATTGTGCTATCTTTGTGACAAATTTATTTCACATGAAAATCTATCTGAGTCTTTTCATATCTATGTTTGTCTTCCTGTTTACTTCCAACCTTCACGGGCAGGAGTCGAAAAACTATATTGACGGACAGTTGATCGTACAATTGAATCCCTATACCGAAAAATCCACAACTGCCATAAACCAGCAGTGAAAGCAGGATTTCAGTAAAGTGGGCCTGAAACCGCTCCGGCAACTTTCAAAACGGATGAATATCTGGTTGTATGAATTTGAAGCAGGGATAAAAGACGATCATGCTGTACTGGCGGATATGCGCCAGCACGAACTTGTCAGTCTGGCCCAGTTCAATCACCGGATGAGCCTGCGTGAAACCATCCCTGCCGATTCGGATTTCGACCAGCAATGGGCGCTGAAGAATACCGGTCAGAACGGGGGCGTGCCCGATGCCGACATTGATGCCACGGATGCATGGGATATCAATACCGGAGGTATTACATGGTTTGGGGATACAGCGATCATTGCTGTTATTGACGGTGGGGCTGACATCGATCATGAAGACCTGGCCTTTTGGAAGAACATACATGAGATCCCGCAGAATGGAATAGATGATGATGATAATGGCTATGTAGATGATTATGACGGATGGAATGCCTATAATAATTCGGGCAGCATATGGTCGGATGACCATGGCACGCATGTGAGCGGGATTGCTGCAGCGATCGGGAACAACGACAAAGGCGTGAGCGGTGTTAACTGGCATGCCAGGGTGTTGCCCATCGCCGCTTCTTCCACACAGGAAGCAACTGCAGTAGAAGGTTATGCTTATGCACTGGAAATGCGGGCAACCTATAACGAAACCGGTGGGGCAATGGGGGCATTTATTGTTACCACCAACTCTTCTTTTGGAGTGGACAATGGACAGCCTGAGGATTTTCCCATCTGGTGTGCCATGTTTGATTCCCTGGGCTGGCAGGGTGTGATCAGTACCGGAGCCACGGCCAACAAGGACTGGAACATTGATGAAACCGGCGACGTTCCTACGGCATGCCCCAGCGATTTCCTGATCTCGGTAACCAACACAGATAATAAAGATATCAAGGGATACGCCGGTTACGGATTAACTACCATCGACCTGGGAGCCCCCGGAACACAGGTTTTCTCAACCAGGAACAACAACCAGTATGGTAACAAAACAGGAACTTCAATGGCAGCGCCCCATGTTGCCGGAGCCATTGCATACTTGTTCTCAGCTGCCGATTCGGCTTTTATTACCGATTACATGAACAATCTTCCGGAGTATGCCCTAAAAATCAAACAATATATTCTTGACGGGGTGGATCAGATCCCCAGCATGAACAACAAAAGTGTTACAGGTGGGCGACTCAACCTCTTCAATGCCATCAGCAATATGCTAAACCCGCCCGTATTGGGTCTGCAGCCCCAGGATACATTATTTGCTGCAGTAAAACCGGATGATCTGGATTCAAGCTATCTGTTCATCAGCAATACAGGGGGATCCATGCTTAACTATGATCTGGATATTGAGGACCCGCCCGGCTGGCTGAATCTGGAAAAATATTCTGGAAGCGTGGCTGAAGGGGAAACCGATACCGTTACAGTTTACCTGAAAACCATTGGCATGGAAACCGGCGAATACAATCACATGATCGATATTATCCACAACTATTATAATTATGATTCCCTGGATGTAAATCTTATCGTATCCAATACGGCAATTGTGGAGAACCTGGATCAATCCTATATAACTTATGTGCTAGCCCGTCCCAATCCATTCAGGGATGAAACACAGATCGAATTCTATCTCCGTGAAAGCCACCGGATGAAATGTTCTGTATTTGATATGTCGGGACGCCTGGTTTACCACATTCCCGGCAAAGATTATCAACAGGGCAAAAACACCTTGAGATTGAATGCAAGGAATACCAAAGGAAAAGAACTGGAGGCAGGATTGTACTTCCTCAGACTGGAACTGGAGGATTCTTTTGAGACTTTGAAACTGATGATCCGGTAATGGATCGCCTGGTTTTTTAAACCGGGATTTCCTTATCTTTATCTTTGCAAAAAATTACATACTACTGATTGTATTTCTGAGTTATTACCAAAATACTGTTGCATGAAAAGAATACTGATAATCGCAATATGGTTCAGCTTTTTTATTGATGCCCGGGCGCAGCAGGATACAATAGTGCCTGCCAAAGCGGATGCTTTTGTGGAAGATTCGCCTGTCGCGGCCATGCTCGATAGCCTGGTGCATATGAGATACTTCGGGGATTACAAACTGATCACCGATACCGCCCTGTTGAACAAATATCATTTTGAAAAAGATGAAGTGCCTACTTATTCCGATTCCGTTTATGAAGCCAGGATCGCCGGGCTGAATAGTCAAACCACCATCGAACTTACGTATAATACCACCATCAAAAGTTTTATCGAACTTTATGCCGTTAAGAAAAGGGAACTTACTTCCAAAATGCTTGGCCTGGCCGAAATTTATTTTCCCATGTTCGAAGAGCAGCTCGACCGTTTCGACATGCCACTGGAACTGAAATACCTGGCCATTGTAGAATCAGCCCTCAATCCACGGGCCGGTTCATGGGCCGGGGCCAAGGGCCTCTGGCAGTTTATGTACGGCACGGGAAAGGTTTACGACCTGAATGTTACCACACTGATAGATGAAAGATACGATCCCCTGAAATCGACCATTGCGGCCTGTGAACATTTGCAGGACCTTTACGGTATTTATGGAAACTGGTCGCTGGCCATGGCTGCCTATAATTCGGGAGCAGGTAATGTGAACAAAGCGATCCGCCGTGCAGGTCATGTTAAGAATTACTGGTCGGTATGGCCCTACCTGCCCAGGGAAACAAGAGGCTATGTGCCCGCCTTTATTGCCGTTACTTATGTTATGAATTATGCCCCCGAGCACAATCTGTATCCGATTGAACCCGGAATTCTTTATCACGAGATCGATACCGTAAGGATCAACCAGCCGCTGGCTTTTGACCAGATCTCGGAATACCTGGATATCAGCCTGGAAGATGTACGTTTTCTCAATCCCATGTATAAAAAAGACATCATTCCGGCCGGGTACGGAACTTCATACCCACTCCGCCTGCCGAGCAGCAAGGTGGGGGATTTCATCAACAACGAAAAGGAATTGTATGCCTACAAATCTTCGTCCGGGCATGAAAGGGAAAAAGTGCTGGCCGAAATTGAAAAGGCCAACAGCCGGCAGATACATGTTGTGCGTTACGGAGAAAACCTGGGCCTGATCGCCAAAAGATATCATTGTTATGTGAGCCAGTTGCAAAGATGGAACAACCTCCGGGGAAGCAGGATCTATCCGGGACAGAAGCTGGTCATTTACAGTCCTTTCAATGAAGGCTACTCCAGCAGGAGTTCAGTACCGGTCAAACGATCGGGTGACAAATCCTATCACACAGTGAAGTATGGTGAAAACCTGGGCCTGATCGCCAAGAAATATAAATGCAGCGTGACTGATCTTAAGGAATGGAACAATCTGCGAAACAGTGTGATCCATCCCAAGCAGCAACTGATCGTTTACAAACCGGAAGGTGCCCCGGAACTGGAAAAGGGTGAGAAGTATTTATATTATACAGTCCGCCAGGGCGACACCCTCTGGGATATCGCCAAAATGTATGACGGGGTCACGGTCGACCAGATCAAACAACTGAACAACATCAGCAATACCAGGCGACTCAAGCCCGGACAAAAGATCAAAATTGCAGTAAGTAGCTAGCCATCTCAATAAAACAGTCCCTTTCGTCGTTTGTTCTTATATCTTTATGTAAAATTTGAAAACAAGATGAAACGGATTGCATTTGGCCTCATTGCACTTTCAGGTATTCTCCTCAGCATTACATCCTGTAAAGTAGAAAAATCAAGCAAACCACACTCCATCGGCAAATCCTCCGAGATCGTTGTGGTTACGGATAATAAAGCCCAGTGGAACAGCAGCATCGGCGATACCATCATGGATTTCTTTTACCAGGAAATGGAAATCCTGCCCCAGTCGGAACCCATGTTTACCCTGGTCAACGTTACCAAAGATGTTTTTTCACCGGTTTATGAAAAGAACAGGAACATCCTGATCATTGACATTGACCCGAAGGCAAAGAAAGCGATCATTGAGACAAAGCCCGATGTGTGGGCTAAAACCCAGCGTGTGGTGAAAATCATTGCGCCGGATAAAGCCTCCTTTTTCGAAAAATTTGAAAAGAACAAGGACCGCATCATGGAATTGTTCATCGAAATGGAATACCAGCGGATACAGAATGCCTTCAAAGCCACCGAAAACCGCAAGATCACTGCCGCCCTGAAGGAAGACTTCGGCATCAAAATGACCGTACCCAGTGATTTTCGCCTTGCCAAAAAGACGAAGAATTTTGTGTGGCTCAGGAAGGAAACCCTTGCTTTCAGCCAGGGCCTTTTGATCTACACCTACGATTATACCGACACCCTGGCCTTTGATCCGGATTTCATTCTCTCGAAAAGGGATTATTATACCAAGACATATATTCCCGGGCCTTCCGAAAGTTCATTCATGATCGTATCGAAGGATGTGATCCTTCCCATGGCTGCAGAAGTCAGTTTCCAGGATAATTATGCAGTTGAGACCCGCGGCCTCTGGAAGGTGGAAAATGATTTCATGGGTGGTCCTTTCATCAGTTATACCCTCATCGACCAGCGAAGCAACAAAGTCCTCACCATCGATGCCTATGTGTATGCGCCCAGCGAGGAAAAACGCGACCTGATGCGGCAGTTGCAGGCGATCATCGACAGCTTTCAGTTTGTGGGGAAAGGCGGCGAGAATTAGCTGTTGAAACTTCGAAATTCAACATTGGACAATAAACTACACTGCCACAAGCGGACGGGGTATCATAATAGTACAATATTTTATGTTCGCCCCAGGGGCGGGGAATAAAACCAATAGATCCCGAGTGCTTGCAGTGGGATCCCAGACGGGCATGCAGTTCGACTTTGCAAATTTCAGTTCACTCTCGTTCCTGAAGATACAGTCTCGCTAATTTAAATTCTTACCAAATTTCATCATTCAGGGTTACCTTACATATATTGCAGGAATAAATATTATTCAGGGGGATGATAAAGTGCTTGCCGGAATCACGTAACCAATAAAACCAAACATGCCCCATGCATTCCGTAAATACCTTGCATTCTTCTTTCCCTTTAGAGAGAGAGTGAGAGAGTGCCCTTTACAAAATTCAAAAACCTCTATCAACTTTCTCTATCTGGCATGTATCGGCAGGCCTTTGCATGATTTTGTCATGATTACTTTATTTCTGATACCTAGTGTTATAATTATTTAATAA
>NPIE01006698.1_pt1 | contig 13870 bp, 12 predicted proteins | sample 8637661 | NCBI WGS metagenome assembly NPIE01 (sample SAMN07420842, study PRJNA396082) | bioreactor metagenome | isolation source: sample BA12 brine-fed electro-methanogenic bioreactor BA | place: Japan: Kochi | collected 2016-12-09 | reverse complement strand
CCTGGTGATCCGGAACTGCTTACCCTGAAAGCCTGGCGTTTGATCCAGTCGGCGGAGGTGGTGTTGTACGACCGCCTGGTTTCCCCGGAAATCATGGCTCTTATTCCGGAAAGCACCCAGAAGATCCACGTTGGCAAACAACGTTCGAACCACACGTTGCCACAGGATCAGATCAATCAACAGTTGGTGGATCTGGCCCGGGAAGGCTATCGGGTGGTACGCCTTAAAGGCGGCGATCCGTTCATCTTTGGCCGTGGCGGCGAGGAGATTGAAACCCTGGCCTCGGCCGGCGTCCGTTTCCAGGTTGTGCCGGGTATCACTGCCGCCTCAGGTTGTGCTGCTTANNGCCAGCGCTTGTTCAACCTATGCCGGTATTCCGCTGACCCATCGGGATCACGCCCAGTCGGTGCGGTTTATTACCGGGCACCTGAAGAATGACACCTGTGATCTGCCGTGGAAGGATTTTGTTCAGAATAACCAGACGCTGGTGTTTTACATGGGCCTGGTCGGTTTACCGATCATCAGCCGGGAACTGATGGCACACGGCATGCCGGCGGATATGCCTGTGGCACTGGTATCCCGCGGCACCACGCCGGAACAGGAGGTGATTACCGGCACTCTGGAAACGATTGTGGATCGGGTTCAGGAGAAGGGGGCTCAGGCGCCGACGTTGGTGATTATCGGCAATGTGGTTTCTCTTCGAAACCGTCTGGACTGGCTGGGAGCAGAAGCCGGGCGCTGAGGCCCGGCTTCAGACTTCAGGCAGAGGCGGTCCGCTTGGGCAGAACGTCTTTCAGCTTCTCACGCATGTCGCGAATGGCTTTTTCGGTGGTTTCCCAGTCGATACAGGCGTCGGTGATGGATACGCCGTATTTCAGGTCAGCCAGGTTCTCCGGAATAGACTGACTACCCCAGTTGATGTGGCTTTCCACCATCAGGCTCTGGATAGACTGATTGCCTTCCAGAATCTGGTGAGTCACATCCTGCATTACCAAAGGCTGAATAGCCGGATCCTTGCTGGAGTTGGCGTGACTGCAATCCACCATGATGGATTTGCGCAGCTTGGCCTTATCCAGTGCCTGTTCACACAAGGCTACGCTGACGGAGTCGTAGTTTGGCTTGCCGCCACCACCACGAAGCACGACGTGGCCGTAGTTGTTGCCCTTGGTGCGAATAATGGCAACTTTGCCCTGCTGGTCGATGCCCAGGAAGCTGTGGGGATGAGAGACTGACTTCATGGCGTTTACCGCAACGTCGAGGCTGCCATCGGTGCCGTTCTTGAAGCCGATGGCCATGGACAGGCCGCTGCTCATTTCCCGGTGGGTCTGGGACTCGGTGGTACGGGCACCGATAGCAGACCAGGCTATGGTGTCCTGAAGGTATTGGGGAGATATTGGGTCCAGGGCTTCAGTGGCGGCCGGAAGGCCCATCTCATTGATGTCCAGCAGCAGCCGGCGACCAATGTGCAGTCCCTGCTCGATATCAAAGGTATCATTCAGGTGCGGATCGTTGATCAGGCCTTTCCAGCCTACGGTGGTGCGTGGCTTCTCGAAGTACACGCGCATGACGATCAACAGTGTATCGCTGACTTCATCGGCGAGCTTTTTCAGTCGGGCGGCATAATCGCGGGCAGCTTCTACATCGTGAATCGAGCAGGGGCCTACGACAATGAACAAACGATGATCCTTGCCATCCATAATGTCGTAGATGGCTTGCCGACCATTGGCAACGGTTTCGGCTGCCTTGTCTGACAGTGGCATCTCTTGCTTCAGTGCTTCAGGAGTGATCAGTGTTTCCTGGCTGGCCACGTTCAGGTTTTCCAGTTTCTTACCCGACATCTTGTTGTGCTTCCCCGAATCTTGTCGTTACCTCACCCGGTATATTCATTCTTTTGTCCGGATGATTGAATAATAAGTGCGAGTGGGATACTAGGTTGCAGTAAACCCCGGCGAGTTGGTTATACTGCGTTATTTGCAGGCCCTTTTCAACGCTTCTCAACGCTTCAGGACAACAGGTAACGGATGTCGCCCTCATCAACGAAACCACAGGCTGTCGCTCCCTCCCGAAAGGTGGTTTCAGAAAGGATTACCCAGGTTCTGTCCGGGATCCGGGTGCCCGATCTGCCATACCCCGCCAGTAAGTCTTCTCCGGAGCAGGAACCGGACTGGCGTCCCTTATTGATGTCCTGCTGGACGGAACAGCGGGATGAGCGGGTAACCAAAGTGCTGCGTTCGGTTCAGATTGAGTGGACCGTCCGACAGGTGAATGCGGCCTACCTCTCCGACCGGATCATGGATGTCTTCCTGAAAACCTCAGGCCTGCATGCCGCCCTGGTGGGGCGCATAGCGCGCTTGCGGTTCTGGCTGGCATGGCAACTGGATTTGTGTGGTGCGGAGGTGTTCAGCGGGGTGCTTCTGGACTGGCTTGATAACCTTCAGGAATGGCGTGGCTGGAGTGATACCGGTGGTCGATCATCCCGCGTATTGCTGGATCAGCTTGATAGCCTGGTTATTACTGTATCCGGCAGCTTTGAGGCCGGCAGCCGCGATCCGCTGGAGCACTACTGCAGCCAATGGCTTGCCGATACCCGAAAGCGGGATGATCAGGTGGCGCGGCTCCGGGAACGGTTGTTGGAAACCGAGCAGGGGGCTTCACGCCAGCGTTTGTCAGATCAGGTGGCCAGGGCTCTGATTGGCCGCGCCTTGACGGGCCGTCAGCTACCACCGCCCATTACCCGCTTTATCCTGACCGACTGGCACAAGGTGTTGAAACAGAGTGTCTGGGCCGAAGGCGCGGACAGTGAAGTGCATCGGCACGCCAACAAATTACTGGAATGGCTGGTCTGGGTGGGAGACCCCCAGCTTTCTGATCGGGATCGTAACCGGTTGTACCACGTTGGGGAACAACTCGGCGACCGTGTGCGCGAAGTCTGGACTCGCGCTCTGGGTGAGGATGCTCCTGAACAGGCATTACACGAGATCCAGGCGGTAATTGTGGCTCGAATTCGAGGAGAGACACCAGAACTGGAGCCCGCGCTCGCCACCGGTTCAGATTTTGCCTGGGACAGCACCTGGCTGGCAAATGAGCCGGTCTCGGCCGACCACGCCAAACCTCTGGTCGGTCAGTGGTTTGTAGAGGGTGAAGGGGCAAGGGAACAGCGACGTTTTTTCTTTGCTTTGTTGTCTGATAGCGGGGAAGTGCTCTGGACCAATGGTGCCGGCGTTAAACTCGGGCTGCAGCCGTGGGTCGAGTTCCAGGCCGAGCTTGGCCGCGGCGCGCTCAGGCCGCTTCCGGAACCAACGGCCTTCGGTCAGGTACTTGCGGAAACCCTCGAAGTGCTATCGAAAGTCTGTGCCAGACAGCTGGAACAACGGGAAAAGGCGGCCAAGGAAGCCCGTGCCCGGGCCGAAGCGCTTCGGAAGGAACGGGAAGCGGCCGAGCAGCGCCGTCGGGAAGAAGAGCTCGCACGCCAGCAGGAACTTGAACGGGAGCGTGAAGAGGCGGAGCGCCAACGGGTGGCGGATGAGAAGGCGGAGCAGGAGCGTTTGCGAAAAGAGGCCGCGCTGGTGGCCACCAAACAGGTTGAGGGTATCGCTCTCGGTGGCTGGATTGTGCTTACTCAGGAAACCCGGGATGACGATCCTGTCCGGCTCAAGCTTGCCGTCAAGATTTCTGCCTCACGTAAATATGTGTTTGTGGATCGCCTGGGGCTCAATCGCCGGGAGTTTCTCCAGGACGAACTGGTTAACGGGATCGTGGAAGGCCGAATTCGTGTGCTCGGCAGTTCAGCCGAATTTGATGACACCCTTAGTCGTGTTGTCGGGCGTATCCGTGTTGGTCGGAACTGAGGTGAACGATGATCGATGATGATTATGGCTTCGGATTAGAGGACGAGTTGCCGTCAGGGAAAGACCTTCGTGAGGATTACCGTCTAACGGCGCGGGCGCGAGCCTGGATACTCCTGGAATCTCCCGAACCGGAGTCGGAGCCGTCGACACTGAATGGTGTATCCGGCAGGTTGGAATGTCAGGTGCGCGACATATCGGCCCGTGGAATCAGTCTGTTGTGCGAGGCATCGCTTAGTATCGGGTCGATTTTGGTTGCGGAAGTAAGTCTTGGGGAACACGCAGAGCACTTCCGGCTGAGTGTCGAGGTCATGTGGTGTCGCGAGGCTGAGTGGGGGTATCTGATTGGCGTCCGGGTACTTGAGTCAGATGAAACCGACTATCTGGACTGGATCGAGGCGGTTGCCAGAGCGCTCTCGGAAAGCTGAACGAAAAGAGCCGGCATCGCGCCGGCTCTTTTGCTATGGCTGACGTAAGGAACCTATCAGGCGTCCATCTCCGCCATGCCGGTGATGTTGAAACCACCGTCCACATACAGGATTTCACCGGTGATACCAGAGGCTAGGTCGGACGACATGAAGGCGGCGGCGTTGCCAACTTCTTCTGTGGTCACGTTACGACGCAAGGGGGCCTGCTTGGCGTTCTCGGCCAGCATGCGGCGGAAGCTCTTGATGCCCGAAGCGGCCAGAGTCTTGATCGGACCCGCAGAAATACCGTTCACCCGGATGCCTTCCTTGCCCAGGCTGGCGGCCATATAACGTACGTTGGCTTCCAGGGATGCCTTCGCCAGTCCCATCACGTTGTAGTTCTGGAGCACCCGCTCGGCGCCCAGGTAGCTCAGGGTCAGCAGACTGCTGCCTTCGTGCATCATCTTGCGCGCGCCCTTGGCGAGGGCCACGAAACTGTATGAGCTGATATCGTGGGCAATCCGGAATCCGTCACGGGTGGTGACGTCCACGTAGTTTCCATCCAGCTCATGGGCCGGCGCATAACCAACCGCATGGATGATGATGTCGATGTTGTCCCAGTGTTTGCCCAGTTGCTCGAATACCTGGTCAATCTGCTCGTCGCTGGCGACGTCACAGGGGAAGGTCAGTTTGCTGCCCCACTGTTCCGCAAACTTCTCAACGCGGGACTGCAGTTTCTCGTTCTGATAGGTGAAGGCCATTTCGGCGCCTTCACGAGCGAAGGCCTCGGCGATGCCGTAGGCAATGGAATGTTTGCTGGCGACGCCAACAATCAGTGCTTTTTTGCCACTGAGGATTCCCATGGGTTTCTGCTCCCTGTGTTCCGTGGTTTCGGCGCATTATCCCCGACCTGTCAGGGGCGGGTAACGCTCAATTGGTCGTAGACTGATAGAAAAAAGCGGCATTCAGCAGTTCCCGGGTATACGGCTGTTGTGGTTCCCGGAAAATGGCCTCTGCATCGCCGTATTCCACAATCCGGCCTTGCCTGAGTACCAGCAGTTTGTGGCTGAGTGCGCGAACAACGGCCAGATCATGACTGATAAAGATGTAGCTTAGCCTATATCGGGCCTGGATTTCCCGTAAAAGCTCGATCACCTGCTTCTGTACCGTTCTGTCCAGGGCGGAGGTGGGTTCATCCAGAATCATCAGGTCTGGCTGGAGAACCAGCGCGCGTGCTATGGCAATACGCTGGCGCTGGCCGCCGGAGAATTCGTGTGGATACCGATGCCGTGCGTCCGGATCCAGTCCCACATCCTGAAGGGCCTGGATAACCCTGGCTTCGTGCAGCCCGGAACTCCCGGGCTCGTGGATTTCCAGTCCTTCACGGATGATTTCTTCAACGGACATCCGCGGGCTGAGGCTGCCAAACGGATCCTGGAAGACAATCTGAACGCGCCGGCGCCATGGCCGGAAAGCCTTCTGGGAAAGGGCGGACAGCTCTGTGCCGCAGAGGCTGAACTGGCCTGTGCTGGGAGTAAGTTTCAGCAAGGCGTGGCCCAGTGTGGTTTTGCCACTGCCACTTTCGCCGACAACGCCGAGGGTTTCACCTGCCCGCAACTGGAAACTGGCATCCTGTACCGCGTGGAAGCTTTCTTTTACCTTGCCCAGCAGGGTCTTGCGAATGGGGAAATGCACATTCACGTTGTCCACGGTCATCAGGGTTTCGGTACCGCTGGTAGCTGGCAGAGGGTGTTCCGGTGGTTCCGCGTCAATGAGTTTTCGGGTGTAGGCATGAGAGGGCGACCTGAACAGCGTTTCTGTCGCGCCTTGTTCGACCATTTTTCCGCGTTCCATGACCACCACGTAATCGGCATACCGGCGGACGATGCTCAGATCGTGGGTAATTAACAGCACTGCCATACCCAGCTTCTGCTGCAATGATTTCAGCAACTCCAGCACCTGTTTCTGAACCGTCACATCCAGTGCCGTGGTGGGCTCATCCGCAATCAGCAAATCGGGTTCATTGGCCAGCGCCATGGCAATCATTACTCGCTGTTTCTGCCCGCCCGATAACTGGTGTGGGTAGCTCTTCAGGCGGGTCTCCGGGGTCGGAATCCCGACCAGTTCCAGTAATTCCAGGCAGCGTTTACGGGCCTGGGGACCGCGCATGCCTTTGTGCAGTTCCAGGGTCTCACTGATCTGCTTTTCAACGGTATGCAACGGATTGAGCGAGGTCATCGGCTCCTGGAAGATCATGCTGATGTGCCGGCCACGAATCTGACGGAGGCGCTTTTCCTGAGCCTGCAGCAAGTCTTCGCCCTTGTAGAGAATGTGTCCGGCGGGATAAGCCGCATGGCGTTCATCCAGCAGCCGAAGTATTGACAGGGCAGATACCGACTTGCCGGAGCCGCTTTCGCCAACCAGCGCGAGAGTCTGGCCTTTGTCGATGCTGAACGACAGCCCGTCAACCACCCGTGGGCCGTTGTCGAAGGTGATGGACAGGTCCGAGATGGAAAGCAGGTTACTCATATCAGTTCTTTCTCGGGTCAAAGGCATCGCGCACCGCTTCACCCACAAACACCAGCAGCGTGAGCATGACGGCCAGTGACACAAACGCGGAAATGCCCAGCCAGGGGGCATGGAGGTTGGCTTTGCCCTGGGCAATCAGCTCGCCCAGCGACGGTGAACCCGAGGGCAGGCCGAACCCCAGGAAATCCAGAGACGTGAGCCCGGTTATGGCGCCGGTGAGAATAAATGGCATGAACGTGAGGGTTGCCACCATGGCGTTGGGCAAAATGTGCCGGAACATGATTCTGCGATTGTCCAGGCCGAGTGCTCTGGCGGCTTTCACATACTCGAAGTTACGGGCGCGGAGAAACTCAGCCCGCACGACATCCACCAACCCCATCCAGCTGAACAGTAGCATGATGCCCAGCAACCACCAGAAATTGGGCTGAACAATCGAAGACAGAATGATGAGCAGGTACAACATGGGCAAACCGGACCAGATCTCGATAAAGCGCTGGCCAAACAGATCGATCTTGCCACCGTAGTAGCCCTGCAGTGCGCCAACGGCAACGCCAACGATGGAGCTGGCGATGGTGAGCGTCAGGCCGAACAACACCGAAATGCGAAAACCATAGATCACCCGGGCGGCCACATCCCGACCCTGATCGTCGGTTCCCAGCCAGTTCTCGGCACTGGGCGGCGCAGGCGAGGGAACAGTCAGGTCGTAGTTGATGGTGTTATAGCTGAAGCGAATCGGAGGCCAGAGCATCCAGCCATTGCTTTCGATTTCGCCCGCTATGAAGTCATCGCGATAATCGGCTTCCGTGGGCAGAAACCCACCAAAGGTTTCTTCGGGCACCTGCTGAATGACGGGAAAGTACCAGTCGCCGTGATAGGAAACCACCAGGGGTTTATCGTTGGCGATCAGTTCGGCACATAGCGAAAGGCCAAACAGCACTAGGAAAATCCAGAGACTCCAGAAACCGCGCCGGTTGGCGGTAAAGTTATTGAGTCGTCTGCGCTGAATCGGAGAGAGGGTTGCCATGATTACGCACCCTCCCGGCTTTCAAAATCGATGCGCGGATCAACAGCGACATACGTGAGGTCGCTGATCAGCTTCATCACCAGCCCCATCAGCGTCAGGATGTAGAGAGTGCCGAAAATGACCGGATAATCCCGGTTGAGGGCGGCCTCAAAACCAAGCAGGCCGAGGCCGTCCAGCGAGAAGATTACCTCAATCAGCAACGAGCCGGTAAAGAACAGCGCCACCAGAACGCCGGGCATACTGGCAATGACAATCAGCATGGCATTACGGAACACATGGCCGTAAAGCACCTGCTTTTCTTCCAGGCCCTTGGCCCTGGCGGTGACCACATACTGCTTGCTGATTTCGTCCAGAAACGAGTTCTTGGTCAGCAGCGTGAGGGTAGCGAACCCGCCGATCACGTTTGCGGTTACCGGCAGGGCGAGATGCCAGAAATAATCAGCAACCTTCTGGTACCAGGTCATCTGGTCAAAATCCGGTGAGGTCAGGCCCCGGAGCGGGAACAGATCGAAATAGCTGCCGCCGGCAAACAGTACGATCAGCAGGATCGCAAACAGGAATCCGGGAATGGCGTAGCCGACCACGATCGCGGAACTGGTCCAGACATCGAACCGGGAGCCATCCGTGACCGCCTTACGGATGCCCAGTGGAATGGAGACGAGGTAGATAATCAGCGTGGACCAGAGGCCGAGAGAAATGGAGACCGGCATCTTGTCCAGAATCAGTTCGACGACGCTTCTGTCCCTGAAGAAGGAATCGCCGAAGTCGAAGGTCGCGTAGTCGCCCAGCATTTTGAAAAAGCGTTCGTGCGCAGGCTTGTCGAAGCCGTACATGGCCTCAAGTTCTTCGAGAAGTTCGGGCGGCAGGCCCCGGGAGGCCCGGCTGTCTCCGGAACTGCTCGCCACTTCACTGCCGACATCGCCACCACCGGCGCGCGCCAGAGCGCTGCTGCCGTGGCCTTCCATCTCCGCGAGAATCTGCTCAATGGGGCCACCGGGGGCGGCCTGAACAATGACGAAATTCAACAGCATGATCCCCACCAGGGTGGGGATGATCAGGGCGAGGCGGCGGAGTATGTAAATGCCCATTCAGGGAGCAGTCCTTACTACAGCGTCGTGATAGCGAACGGTATCAGCGTTCACTCCAGCAGTTGTTAAGGTCGATGCCGTTCTTGGGCGTGTTGGCCGGGCGTTTCAGGTGGTTCCAGTAGGCCACCCGATCCTTGCGCAAATGCCAGTGCGGGATCACGTAATGGCCATTCAGCAGCACACGATCCAGTGCGTGCACCCGGTGTGCAAGCTCTTCCCGGTCCGGCGCCTGAATGACCATGTTGACCAGCTCATCGATGACAGGATCGCTAACGCCCATGAAATTGCGGGAGCCGGGTACATCGGCATTACTCGAGTGCCAGTAGTCCCGTTGTTCGTTGCCCGGAGAATCAGATTGAGGCAGCACCTGGGTGATCATGTCGAAATCAAAACTCCGAACCCGCTGAACATACTGGTTACTGTCGACCAGCCGCACCGAGACATCGATACCCAACTTTCCAAGATTCTGTTTGAAGGGCAGAACCACTCGTTCAAAGCTTTTCTGGAACAGAAGGATCTCGAATGTCAGTGGTTTGCCAGTCTCCTGATGGACCATTTTGCCATTCTTGATCTGATACCCGGCTTCGGTCAGAAGTTTCAGTGCGGTACGCAGATTGTCCCGCAGGCTGACGCCTTTACCGGTATCCGGAGGGAAATAGGCCTCGGTGAAAACGTCGGGGCTTAGTTGATCCCGATAGGCTTCAAGAATTTCAAGCTCTCGCCCTTCAGGCAAGCCCGACGAGGCAAGATCGCTGTTCTCAAAATAACTGCTGGTGCGAGTGTACTGGCCAAAGAACAGGTTCTGGTTGGCCCACTGGAAATCAAAACCGTAGGCCAGCGCCTCCCGAACCAGAGGATCCCGAAATACCGGTTTGCGGGTATTGAAGATAAAACCCTGCATGCCTGTGGGGCGGTGGTGTTCGATGGCTTCCTTCTCGATATCGCCGCTCTCGAATTGGCGGCCGGTATAGGCGGTTGCCCAGTTCTTGGCTGAGGTTTCCTGGCGGAAATCGAAGTTGCCCGCCTTGAATGCCTCGAGGGCGACGGTGTCGTCGTTGTAGTATTCGTAGGAAATGGTGTCGAAGTTGAAACGGCCCTTGCGTACACCGAGATCTTTGGCCCAGTAGTCGTCGACCCTTTGATAGGTAATGGAGCGGCCTGCGTCAAAAGAGGCAATCCGGTAAGGGCCACTGCCCACCGGGATGGTCAGGCCGCTGCTTTCAAACTCTCGATCCTGCCAGAAATGTTCTGGCAGGACGGGCATCTGGCCAAGAATCAGGGGCAGTTCCCGATTGTTGGTTTCCGCAAAGTCAAAGCGAATCCGGTGTCTGTTTTCAATGGTCACCTTGTCTACATCCGCGTAGTAGTTGCGGTAGAACGGGTGACCTTCGGTGGTCAGAATCCGGTAGGAAAACTTCACGTCTTCAGCGGTGATTGGTTCACCGTCCTGAAAGCGGGCCTCTTTATTCAGATTGAAGATGACGAAGCTGCGATCTTCCGGGACTTCAACGGATTCGGCAATCAGCCCGTACTCGGAAAACGGCTCGTCGGCAGAGGACTCCAGAAGAGTATCGTACACGTAGGCATTAATACCCGCCGCCGAGATGCCCCGGATGACAAAGGGGTTAAAACTATCGAAGCCGTTGGCAACCACAGACAACTTCAGTTCGCCGCCTTTCGGGGCCTCCGGGTTGACGTAGTCAAAGTGACTGAAGCCTGGGGGGTATTTCAGTTCACCGTGCATGGCGATGCCGTGCACCGGACTGGGATTCTCGGTGACGCCTTCATCGGCTAAGGCGAAACAGGCGGACGCTGCCAGAGCCAGCGTCGCGGTAATTCTGGTCAGCAAGGGTGCTTCTGGTTTTTTTGTCATGGTTCTCGCACGTTACGGACTGTTTCTTATGTCCACGTAGAGTACCAGACTTTGGCCGGGTTGGAGATAACGGTCCGTATTAAGATCGTTCCATGATGCGATGTCACGCACATTCACCGAAAACCGGCTGGCGATGGCAGACAGGGAATCGCCGCTGCGAACCCGGTATCCCACCTTGCGCACCATTGCCTTGCCCCGGGTATTCGAAGCTACCATGGTCGGCTTCGACGTTTTCGACCAGATCACCAGTTCTTTGCCCGGAATCAGGGGGTCTCCCGGTGCCATGCCATTCCAGGCAGCCACTTCCCGAACCGAAACCCGGTGCTCCCTGGCGATATCCCAGAAAGTATCGCCCCGGCGCACGGTGTACCGTACCTTGTTGCCGCTACGCTTGCGATCCTGAGTTCGCTCCAGTCGCTGGGCCTGGCTTAGGGCATAGGCGTCGGAGCCCTTGGTGGAGGACGGAATCAGCAGTTGCTGGCCGATCCGGATCAGGTCACTGTTGAGCTTGTTGACCTGCTGAATGACCGATGGGGTAGTGGAGAACTTGCGGGCAATTGTGTTCAGACTGTCACCCTTGCGGACTTTATAGTTCTGCCAGGATACACGCTGTTCACTTGGGAACTTTGCAAGCGCGGTTTGGAATGCCTCCGCCTGTTGCTTGGGGACCAGCAAGCGATGGGGGCCATCCGGATTGGTTGCCCAGCGATTGTAGGACGGGTTCAGCAAATAGATTTCATCAATATCCACGCCGGCTAATTCTGCGGCCTGGGCCAGGTCCAGCTGGGAGCCGGTATCCACCACTTCGAAATAAGGCTCGTCTTTCAATGGTGGCAGGTCGATACCGTAGGCTTTCGGATCGTCGAAAATTTTTGCCAGCGCAATCAGTTTGGGCACATAGTGGCGGGTCTCTGTCGGTAATGTCAGAGACCAGTAATCTGTTGATTTTCCAGCGTTGCGGTTGCGACGCATGGCGCTGGATACGGTCCCGCCCCCGGAGTTATACGCGGCCAGAGCCAGGGTGTAATCGCCATCGAACCGGTTGGCCAGTCGCTCCAGGTAAGTCAGGGCAGCATCGGTAGCCGCAATGACGTCCCGTCGGTCATCATGCCACCAGCTTTGGGTGAGCCCGAAGTATTTGCCGGTAGACGGGATGAACTGCCAAAGCCCGGCAGCGCGACCGTGGGAATAGGCAAAAGGATCGAAGGCGCTTTCTACTACTGGCAACAGAGCCAGTTCGCTGGGCAGGCCCCGTTTTTCGGTTTCATTGATAATGTAATGCAGGTACCGGGAGCCTCTTTCCACCACGCGATCGATGTAACGAGGGTGGCGCACGTACCAGTCCAGTTGGGCCTGTACCCTGGCATTGTCGACGGAGTGATCCATGGTGAAACCGGCGCGAAGTCGTGACCACAGATCGTCTGTTCTGGTGGATGCGTCGGATTGCCGGGCGGGATTGTCCAGTTTTTCCCGAGCTTGCTGGGCCTTGGCCTGAAGTTCCGGGGAGATGGCGTCATCTAATGGTGCCCCGCTGGCACTGTCCTCTCCATTGCCGGCAGCGACGTCAGCCTTGAGGTCCTCATCGCCCTTGGCAACAACCACTTGCTGTGAGTCCAGGGGGTCTTTTTGCGGATTCTCTTCCTCGGTCCCGAACCAGGCCGAAGGTGTATGCCAGTTTTCGGCGATCTGACTGGTACTGCAGCCGCTGAAAAGGGTTGACGCGAGAAGGATGAAGGGCAGTCGTTTTACCGGCATAAACACAGGGTTCCGGGTGGAGCCGGCGGGTATCTGTAAAAATAGCCGGCATATTTAACAGGTTACGTTCGATAATTGCTTGAAATTCTATGGGAGCGTTTTCCGGGCGGTCAAGCTGAGCCATGTTACGGCTGTGAGATAAATTGTTAAGCAGTGACCGCCCACNNGCTCAGAAGTTATCCTTGCCGTGGCGCACGGCTGCAAAAACCGCACAATCCGAGCCGGTGGCAAGGCGGTGTGTGGTGCTGTAATTCTCGGCGGCCTCTATGACCATGGCATCATCCCACCGAAGGAATGGATTCAGCTGTTTCTCCTGGCCAATCGTGGTCGGCACGGTTGGCTTACCCCGTTCCCGAAGGTCTTTGCAGGCGTTCTCAAACTCGGCCAACGCCTTATCTTCGGGTAGCCAGTGACGGGCGAAGCGAAGGTTTGCCAAGGTGTATTCATGAGCACAGTATACTGCAGTGTTATCCGGAAGGTCCCGCAGGGTCTGGAGCGAGGTGTGCATCTGCTCCGGTGTGCCTTCGAACAGTCGTCCGCAGCCGCAGACAAACAGTGTGTCGCCGCAGAACAGAACGGGTTTGTCATTTACCTGGGTGTCGCTGTAATAGGCAATATGATCCAGTGTATGGCCGGGAACTGCCAGGACATTGAACGTGATGCCTTCCCAGACGACTTCATCGCCGGCATGAACCGTGTTTGTAGCACCCTTGAAGGGCGAATCCGTCGGGCCAACAATACGGATGTCCGGATACTGTTGCTGAAGCTCTTTCACGCCGCCGGTGTGATCCGGGTGGTGATGGGTGATCAGGATGGTGTCTGCTGAGAAACCGCTGTCACTGAGATAGTCCAGTACCGGCTTTGCCTGGCCGGGATCGACTATCAGGGTCTTGCCGGACTCAAGGTTGGTAAGGCACCAGATATAGTTGTCTGAGAATGCCGGAACCGGATGAATGCGCAAGGTGGCCACCCCATGTGTTCAATGAATGTGCCTGTTATGATAATGCAACAACGGGTACAGCCCAAGGAGCGGCAGGTTGCGCGAGCAATCAAGCCTTTAGTGGATCGGGTAGGGGAGCCAGCGTGACAACCAGCGGCGTGATTGACTATTCAGCACGACATGAGAGTTTTGAGCGTTGGGTGCAGACCCCCCTTGGCCGCTCCCTGCTGGCCAGCCAGAGAGCGGTACTTGATAAGGAGCTGCAAGGCCTTACGGGGGCAAGACAACTTCAGGTCGGCTTGAGTCACCGATTGCCTTTGGCGAGTGGTACCGATTTTGCCCAGAAGATTATTACATGCCCGGCCTGGCATGCCCATATGCCAGAGGGCGTGGCGGTTTGTGACGCCGA
>NPIE01014416.1_pt3 | contig 13881 bp, 16 predicted proteins | sample 8637661 | NCBI WGS metagenome assembly NPIE01 (sample SAMN07420842, study PRJNA396082) | bioreactor metagenome | isolation source: sample BA12 brine-fed electro-methanogenic bioreactor BA | place: Japan: Kochi | collected 2016-12-09 | reverse complement strand
CCACGTGGCATCCTCGACCCAGGCCTCCGGTAGAATGCGCTTGCCCTGCCACATCCCCTTCTGGAGGTAGAGCTGCCCCAAGCGCGCGATGTCCTCGGTCTTGACGTTGAGGCCGAAGCCCCCCATCGCGACGCCCTCCGGTGACACCTCCCACCAGGCATCTTCGATCCCCAACGGCTCGAACAACCGCGGCGTCAGATAGTCCATCAACGACATCCCGGTGAGCTTCTGCACGATCGCCGCGAGCACGTAAGACGCACCGGTGTTATACAGGAAGTGCGTGCCCGGCTCGTACTCGACGGGCAGGGCCAAGAACGCGCGGACCCAACGACCGTCCTCGGCAGCAAAGAGGGCCGCGGTCGTGTCCTCAGCGTGGCCCGTCGTCATCGTCAGCAGATGACGCACCTGCATCGCAGCGAGATGTTCGCTGACCTCTGCGGGCGCCTCGTCCGGGAAGAAGGACAGCACGGGATCGGTCACCGAGAGCCGGCCCTCGGCGACGGCTAAGCCGACAGCAGTCGACGTGAAGCTCTTGCTCAACGAGAAGAGCATATGGGGGAGCTCGGGCGCATAGGGCGTCCACCAGCCCCGGGCGACCACGTGCCCATGGCGCAACAACATGAAGCTGTGAAGGGCATCAACGCTCTCCTCAGCAGCCGCCAAAAAGGCGAGCACGGCCTCGGACGCGAGGCCCTGGGCCTCGGGTGCACTAACAGGTAGTTGGTTGTTCATCTCAGTCTCTGTCTCCTTATCATAGATTTGGGATAGGTTACGGCTTGCACCGGCACCAAGCGATCGTGCCGCTCCGGCTAACATCAACCCTCGTCGAACGCCTCGATCAACGCTCCGTAGTCCTCCAGCGTCGCCCAGCGACCGCCGGCATCCAGCAGCTGCTCCTCGAAGGCCCAGAAGAGCCCCGTCAGACCCAAGGCCTGCACCCGCTCGAAGCCAAGGCGCATCTGCTCAGGCGTTCNNGCGAGCCGTGAGAGATAATACGCCGGACTCCAGACCGCCCGATCCTCCCCCAGGTCATCGACGAGAGCGGGGGGCGCATCCAGCCATGTGGTGTACACCACGACCCCGGAATCGGTCACACTCGCCACGTGTCTCGCGAAGTCGTGCCCTCGCTGAATCTCGCCGTTCTGCTCGGCGGGTGTGAAACCGCTGAGATCGCGTGCGACCGCAGCCTCGAGCTGCCCCGGTCGCACGCCCCACGAGGGATAGAGGACCGCCAGCCGTCCATCATAGTGCGCCCGCACGGTAGCGATCTGCCAGGTCTGATAGTCCGTCATGGCATCCAGATACCACGCCGCAAACTGCCGGGCCGAGGTGTGATCCGCGCTGGGATCACCGGGCTGCCAGTCGGGCACCGGATTCGGGGACAGGGCTGTCACCAGTCCTGCAGCGCGGCCCAACGCCAAGTCATCAAAGCCCCAGTAGAGATTCACCCGATCGCCAAGGCGATGAATCGGATAGGAGAGCTCGCCATAGAAGCACCATCCCAGACGGACCGCATAGGCGTCGCGCCCCAGGGCCTCAAGCACCCGCGCGACGTAGGCTGCCTGCAGGTCGCGAATCTCCTGGCTGAAGACCGCGTTCAGACCGTTAGCGCCGGGCTCATCCCCCACGTAGGCCTCTCCGTACTGGTTCACATAGCGGCTGTGCGGCACCTCAAAGGCCCACGCCGGTGGGTACTGGACGCCTAGACTCAGCACCACCTCCATCCCGGCCTCACGGAACGTCGCCAGATCACGGCGTGCCTGTTCGAGCTGTGCCTCGTCAAAGCGGTCGCGCGCCGGCTGGAGCCGATCCCAATAGACCTCGTAGGTCACCGCCCGCAAACCTGCGGCGTGGAGAACGGCAGCGTTCTCGGGCCGGCTGGCGACGGTGCCGTAGAGGACGCCGCCGGTGCTACCGGCACACGCAGCCGCCACCAAGACCACGGTGCCCAGTAACATGCAGATTCGCGCTAGCCTCAAGCTAACACCCCCGATCCCTTAGCCCTGACCAGCCATCCATTGTACTCCAGGCATCGCAGACCCGAAAGGTGACGTCCACGACCATGGCCACAGCAACCTGCCGGCTCACCNNAGCCCCGTCCTCGGGGCGTCGGACACGGAGGCAACGCCGCTGAGCGCCGTTGCGACCTGCCCCACTTTCCGGCTTGCGAGGCAATGCCTTTCAGGTGTATAATAGTCTTGAGAACCACCCCAAATTTGCCAACCTTCTGGCGAGGAGATACGCAAATGGCAGCACCGAGTCGAATGCCGAGATACGATATCAGGAATGACGGGATCGGACCCTATGCCGTCTTCTACTGTGAGACGTGCGACCGGGAGTACCGCAGCCAGCCCGCCGTCGGCGCCGCTGTCGCGCAGGATCTGGGCCGAAAGGCTATGGGCGGCCTGCTGCGCAAGGTGCCCATGGTCGGCAGGACACTCGCCGACAACGTGGCGGGCGAGGATCCGCGGTACAGCATGAGCCTGACGCCCCAGCAGCTAGAGAAGGCGTGGGACCAGGTGAGCGAACGCTACCGCGAGTGCCCCACCTGCCTGAGAGTCGTCTGCCTCTCGTGCTGGGATGAGCAGAGCGGCTATTGCACCGAGGACAGCCCGCGACGCGCCGAGATCGCCGAGTCCGAAGCCGAGCAGGCCGGAGCGATGGTCAAGGGCTTCGCCAACGCCCTGGGGCTGGGCAGTGTGGTCAAGCAGGTCACCGAGGCCGCCAGGCAGGCACAGAGCAACGTCGTCACCTGCCCCAAGGATGGGACCGTTGCGCCGGCGGGCACCAAGTTCTGCCCGGAGTGTGGTGGCCCGATGCCCGAGCCGGTGGCAGACGCCTGCCCCAACTGCGGCAAGGAGACACACGGCGCAAAGTTCTGTCCCGAGTGCGGCACGAAGATCCAGCGTGCGACCGTGGGGGTCTGCCCGAAGTGCGGCGCAGAGACCAAGGACGCCAAGTTCTGCCCCGAGTGCGGCGCGAAGCTCACCTGAACAGAGCGTCCCCGCTTGCGCGCCCAGGGCTTGCAGGACAGCGCTGGGCGCCGTGAGGGTCTCCCAACTATGCCAGCCACCCCATCCGGCGGAAGGCCCCTAGAGGCGCCGTGACTGAGCACATATAGACGGGGTTCTGCCGGTGCCCCCCGTCCGGATGCATGCATTCCCACGGCGCGCCATGGTCCGGGCCCTGACGAAAGTCGTCCTCACGCAGATCCTCGATGTAGTCGAGTGCCAGCTGCCTGGCGGCGTCAGGGTCAACACGGGAGATTGCAGCGTAGACCCATCCCACCGGCGTGCTCCAATAAGCGCCGTTCTGGTAGCGGTTCTTGGGTCGTCCGTCCACGACGCGCTCCCACGCCGTCGTCGCGCTGTAGTCGGCGTCGGCCGGCACGTGGCGGACGTTGCCGCGCCACGCGATCGTCCCCGCCGCTAGTGCCCGACGGAGCGCTGCGGCCACGCCATCGGCGACCGGCACGGGGAGCAGGCCCTCATAGATCGCGAAGGCCGATCCCCACACGTCGGGCTGCGCGCTCGAGCCCGTGGAGGCGCGCAACAGCCCACTCTCGTGAGCGAAGGTCACGGGGATAGCGTCCCCGATCCTCGCTGCCAGGTCGACCAGCCGCCGTGCTCGGGCGGCCTCACCGGCGAGGGTCCACAGATCGGCTAGCCGTTGAGCGGCGCGCCGGCGCAGGAGCGAACAGAAGAGCAGTTCTCCCGTGTGAACAACGATGTCGGTGAAGCCGAAGGAGACGCCACGATCTTCCTCATCGCAGACCACTAGCCCGCTCTCCCCGTCGGCCCTGGGTACCCCAAAGGCCGTCTCGAGCCGCTCCAACAGCGGCATCCCGGCGATGTCGATCGCGAGCAGATCGTCGCGCCCGCAGATCACAACTGCATGCCACGCCATCTCCACGAAGTAATAGTGATCGTCCAGCGAGGGATAGAAGCCCCAGGGCTGACCCTGGCCCTCCACATCATCCAGCGTCCCCGGGTAGAAGATGGGCTGCCCATCGAGCGTGATGTGATCGGCGATCGCCCCTCGTGGGACGAAGCTGCCGCTGCGAAGGTGGCGACCCTCGCCCGCCTGGAGGCGCGCCGTCAGCAGGAGAGCGTGTGCCGCTTCGTCAGCCGCGATGAGACCGCTTTCCAGCGACATCGCAAAGTCACGGATCCAGAAGGCCGGATAGCACGCCCGCCCACCCGGGCGTATCAGCGTCCCGCCGGTGACATTCCGCCCGTGCCCCGCCACACCTTCGCCGGGTGCCACCCGCGAGGCTTCGACCACAGCGGCGGCAAGCTCCTCCAGATAGCGCATGGCAGCCGAGAACGCAGCGGTATCCGGCGACCGCCGCGGGCTCACGCTCTGCGCCGGCTCCTCTGGCCGACGCATCACCTCCGGCCGGCCCCCAGCGCCGAGACCAGCGCGCCGAGGCCAAACAGGATCAAGGCGATCGGCAACATCAGTGACCAACTCAGCCCGAACAGCAGGCTGAGCATCACCATCGTCATCGCCGCGGCACCGACGAGTGGTCCGACGACCGGCCCGGTGACGCGCAGTCCGCTGCGCTGGTAAGCCCACTGCGCCCGGCGTACTGCGCTGACGATCGGGAACAGAATGAACAGGGCCCACCAGTTCCGCAACACCGGCAGGTCATACCCGAGGTTCTGAAGCAGCATGACCGCACCGAGCACGACCAGGATCAGCCCGCCCCAGAGGGGGCCGGTGCGCTTACGCCCGCTCGCGCCGGCTCGCTGTGGTGCCGCAGCGCTCTCGTTCTCCGGCTTGACCTCGTCCGCAAAGGGAGAAAGCTCCTCGTTCATGATCTTCTCCTTACTCGTGTAGCTCATCGTCGTCGATGAGACTCAAAACGTCCGGCAGCAGGGTCCGCGTGGTCGAAAGCGCCTCGCCGCCGTGAATCGTGGCGTTCCCCGACCAATCGCCGAAGTAGCCACCGGCCTCCTTCAGGATCGGGGGGAACGGCCCGCAATCCCAGACACTCATCACGGGATCGAGCATCAATTCCACGCGCCCCGTGGCGACCAGGGCATGGCCATAGGCATCGCCCCATCCCGCCCGGAAGGCCGTGGCCCGCTGAAGGCGCCGCCACGCCGCTCCGCGCCCGTGTCGCTCGAAGGCTGCCACGTCCGTGAAGCTGACGCAGCCCTGGTCCAGGCGTGCAACCTCCGATACGCGCGCCCTTCGCCCATTCCACCAGCAACCCTCACCTGTTGCCGCCGCCACCATCATCTCCAAGGCAGGAAAATAGGCCACTCCGACCTCAACGACGCCCTCGATCTCCAACCCGATCAGCACCGCATAAAGCGGTACCCCGCGGATGAACGACCTGGTGCCGTCGATCGGGTCGAGATACCAGCGATGGGAGACACCCCCACCACGATCCTCCGTTCCATACTCCTCGCCCACGATGGCGTGGCTCGGATNNCATCAGCGCCTCCGACGCCCGGTCGGCGACGGTCACCGGCGTATCGTCGGCCTTGATGTCGGGCCGGATGCCGGTCTGGAAGTAGCCGAGCGTCAGACGTCCTGCCAGATAAGCCGTCTCAACAGCGAAGTCCAGATACGCGCGATAGGATGAGCTCAATATCATCCTCCTTGCTCTACGGATGGGCAGACGATGGACCTGGATAGCGGGTCGTCGGAAGCCGCTTAGGTAGCGTAGGTCCGAGCCTCAACGAGGTTGCCCTCCGGGTCGCGGAAGTAGATCGAGGTGCCCACACCCCGTGCCCCCCATCGCGGCACGGGCCCGATCTCGATCTCGACGCCGTGCGACGCAAGGCGACCCCGCAACGCCTCCCAGTCGGTTCGCATCACGGTGAGGCAGAAGTGGTTCATGTTCTCCCGTCCCGAGCCTGCGATCCCCGGTCCGGCCCACATGTCCCTTGGGAAGATATCGATGATCGTCCCCCCATTCAGACGCACCGACGGAAAAGGCGCCTCGCCCTGCCGATAGGCATCCACACGCTCGGGCGCCAACTCCAACACCTCGACGTAGAAGGTGATCATCATCTCCACATCCAGCGCGTTGATCACGATATGATCCATGTCGGCTCTCATAGGTTCACCTCCGTTCGACCTTCAGAGCGCACTTGGGCAGCGCACCGACGACCGCGATGTCCTGATCACGCTCGTCGGGCCGCTTCCCCTCTTTCCGGACGAAGTTGGCCAAGCCATAGAGCGCACAGTTGCGCACATCAAGAGCCGCTGCCACGATAGGATTCGCGTCACGGATCGATCCGCCGATCCTGTGCGCGACGACCTTCCGCAGCTCCCAGTAGGCGCGCCTGACGACGTCGACGTACTGCTCATCCGTCGAGCCGCTCAGCACGTTAATGTCGGAGCAGAAGACCATGATCTCATCCTCTGTCTCGATCAGCGGCCAATCCACATACCAGCCCTCGGATCGGTCAATCCGCAGCGTGACGCGCGCTGCCACCTCAATGCCCGCAAAGGCCATCTCGCCCTGGCCAACGTAGCCGTGCACGTCACCCAGGCACAGCCCCGCCTGGTCGACCTGCGCCTGTAGATGGATCGCCGCTCCGGCGGACAGGGACGCGCAATCCTGGTGGCAGTGCTTGCCTCGCGGATCATTCACGAGCCCACGCCATCCCCAGCCACGATGTCGCACACCGGGAGGTCCGAGATCGCGCCGCGACATCGCGAGCATCGACTCGGTGGGCGCCGGCAAGACGGCAACGTTCCCGACCGATGGCTTGGCGCGCAACGTGATCCCATTCGGATAGCGAAACTGACCACCGCGATAGGTCAACGGAACCGGGTCACCTAGCCCTTCGAAGAAGGGCCCGCCATTGGGTGACTCGAACGGCGGGACCATCTCGATCGACTCGATGTGAACCGCGATGGCATCGCTCGCGCGGATACCCTTCACCGCGAGCGGCCCATTGACGCGGTTGAAGCGCTCCGTCTCAACGACGAAACGCTCTCCTAGCGCCACGTGCCCGAGGAAGTCAGGCCACTCGCTGCCCGCACAGTGCGTCTCGATCAGGTCGCGCCCGAATACTTGCACGTCGTCCCCTCCCCAACCTACCGCCGACACGCCACGGTCAGTGCGGCCCCATAATCGGTCTCACCCAGCACGGCGCGCAGCATCGCGAGCACGTTCTCGGGAGGCGTCCCCACCTGGATGGCGTGGGTCGGCGCGGCGATATACCCGCCGCCTTCGCCGAGGATCTCCACCAGACGCCGGCACTCGGCTTCGACCGTCACGGCATCCGCGTTGGGCAGCAGCGACTGAACGGCGATCCCTCCGTGGAAGGTCAGATCGTCACCGTAGGCTGCCTTGAGGCGCGCCGGCTCCATCCCCTCCGCATCGACCTGCACAGCCTCCAGCACCTCAACGCCGGCGTCGATGAGATCCGGAAGGATGTCAAAGACCGCGCCGTCGGTGTGGAACATCACGGCAGCTGTGGGTGCCAGATCCTTCGCAACCCGAAAGAGCTCCGCGTGGTAGGGCTTGAGCACCTCGCGATACGCTCGCGGCGACATCAACAGGCCCTGCTGCCCACCCAGGTCATCGGCAAAGTAGAGGATATCGACCAGGTCGCCCACGTGAGTCAGCGCCAGGCGCAGTGTCGTGGCGAAGTACGTCGTGATGCGCTCAAGCGCGGCCCGCACCAGCTGCGGATAGAGCAGGACATTGACCAGCGCCTCCTCAAGTCCTGTCATCCAGCAGTAGATCTCGAACGGATTACCGCATAAACTGATCGCCGCCTTCACAGCGTAGGTGCGGTCCTGTCCCTTGGGTCCCTGAGCTGCCACCAGGGCCTGCTCGCGCAACTCCGTGTAGTCATAGGCCCCCGAATCGGGCCACGGGACGTCGTCAAGCGCCGCATGGTCCCGCAGACCCGCCAAGGGGTGATGCGCGATCTCGTCATAGGCCCCGGTCCCGTAGGAGTGCGAGCGACGCCGGATCCCCCAGACGTCAGTCCCGGACGGGAGAGCCGGCCCGACATAGACCGGGGCAACCTGACGAACGTCATCCACCGCATCGCGCAGCGTCTGCCAATCGATCCCACGGGCTGCCATATAACGGGCCATCTCCGCCGTCATCTCCGGCGTGGGCCCGAAGTTCCAGGAGAACGGCACGCGCCCTCCGCGCCGGTCCGCCTCCGGCGCCTCGTGAGCCAAGGCTCTCAGGACGCGCCGGCGTGGCGTTACGGGGGGCTGGGACATGTTAGCCTCTCCATCGCTGCCTGCGGGGGTCAGTCCTCCGCCTCTACGTCACCCAACAAGGGCACCAAGTCGTTCAACACAGTCCTACCTCCGAGGCCCGCGATGGCTTCATCGGAGACGCCGCTCAGGCGCAGCGGCGCCACGACGTCCTTGGCGAGGTCGGGCACGTAGGCCTTGAGGAAAGCACTGGGCTCCGTCGGCACCAGCGTCACCACGCCCAGCGCCGCCGGGAGGAGGACCGTCTGCCCTGGCCTGAGAACCTCGTGGTGGTCGCCATAGACCACGGTGCAGGCGCCCTCGATCAGCGAGAGGACGTAGAAGCGCTCGCCGTTGCAGTTGACCATCGTGGGCGCCATCAGATCCAAGCGCTCCAACGCAAAGTAGCGGCAGGCGAAGACGAACGTGCGCCGATTGGCGCCGCTGCCGAGCGTGACCGGCGTCGTCTGCGCATCGAACCCCTCCTCGAGGTGCAGCCCCTTCATTCTCTCCCGCACCGCTGCCTCGCGTTCCTCATCGGAAAGCGCAGGGTCGAGCGCCCGCAGCCCGATGTAGACGTCCGAGTTCTGCATGATCTCGTAGAAGAGCACGCCGCCTGCGGAGTAGTGCATCGTCCCGGCATAGAGCAAGAAGGCATCCCCGGGGCTCACCTCGACCTCACGCATCAACTCCTTAATCGTACCCGCCAACAGCGCATCGTGGACCATCGACGGGGTCACGCCCTCGTCGTTGCCCACTCGAATCGTCGCCCCTTCGCGGGTGCGCAACATATACCACGCCTCGGTCTTGCCCGGATCGACCAGACCCTGCTCTGCCGCCAGCGCATCGCTGTGGTGCGCCTGCTCCCCCAGGGGATGGGTCGCATCGAGAAACTTGATCAGCAAGGGAAAACGCGTGCCGCAGCGCACCACGATATCCCTGCCCAACAACGCTTCGCCATAGACATCGATCAGTGTGTGGAGCGTCTCCCCGCCAAGGGCCCCATTGATCACCTCGCTCGACTCACCATTCGGGCGATCGCAGATCTCCCACGTCTCGCCGACCCGATGGGGGGCATCGGGCAAGCCCTCCTTCTCGAAAGCCTCGGCGATCCAGCGATCGCCAAAGCCGTAGTCTCGCAAGACCTCCTTGAAGCGCAGAGGGTACAACGACTTAGCCATCACAGACCTCCCCCTAGGTTCGTTGCCGCCCGGCTAGGCCAACTTCTGAGCGCCACTATAGACCTCCTCGACACAGAGGACTGCCGCCGCGTGGCCCGGTCGCTCACCGTTCCAGGCCTTCATGTCCTGATAGTAGGCGCCGGCGGAGTCATACTCGATCGACCCCTTCACCTGATAGGACGTCCCACCCTTGGTGATGAAGAGGATCGCCCCCTTGCTTCCGGCATCAATAGAGGCAAACACAATCGGTCCATCGCGTTCTTCCCAGGCCTGCTTGAGAGTATCGGGTAGAGTCGTCATGGATCGCTCCTTGTTGCGGAATACGGTGCATGTCACAGGCACATACCGCCAGTATAGCACCCCGAAGGGTGCCCGCAACCGGTGATTGCGTACCCCCCAAAGAGGGGTAAACTGTGACGTGGTGAGAACAAAGGAACTTCATAGATAAGGGGACGCCCCATGTTGGAAGGCCAGCGCATCCTTGCGATCGACGACGACGCGCTCATCCGCGAGTATCTACGGATCGTGCTCACCCATCGAGGCGCAGACGTGGCCATGGCAGCCACCGGCAAGGACGGTCTGGAGCGGTGCTCGATGCCCGACAGCTTCGACATCATCCTGCTCGACCTCGTGTTACCGGATCTCGACGGCGTCGAGGTACTCAAGCGTATTCGCGAGCACGACCAGAGGGTCACCATCGTCATCCTCACCGCCGCCGGCAATGTGCGCGTGGCCATCGATGCCATCCGCCACGGCGCAGATGCCTACGTACAAAAACAGAATCTCTCCTTGGGCAGCGACCCCGCCGAGCTCATCTACAACCTGGAGCAGGCGAGTGAACGACGTGCGGGCCTCGTGGCCCAGCAGCAGCTGGAGCAAGTACGGGCCGACCTCTACGCGATCGTCACCCACGACCTGCGCAACCCCACGAGCTGCATCCAGACATCGGCTGAGATGCTGTTGAACGGCGACTACGGCGCACTGACCAACGAGCAAACCGAGCTCATCGAGATCATCGCCAACTCAGCCATCAAGATGAGTACCCTGATCAGCGATTACCTCGAGTTCGCACGGATTGACGCCGGGTTCCTCAAGTTGTCGCGCGAGACGGCCGACCTTCGTGCCCTGGTCCAGGCCTCACTCGCGACCATCCAGCTCCAGATCCGCGCCAAAGGACACACCCTCATCGCCNNATCGCCGACCTACCGCAGGAGCCGATATGGAGCGACGTGGACTCGGAGCGTTTTGTGCAGGTGGTCGATAATCTGCTCACCAACGCCGTCAAGTACACGCCGAACGGCGGGACGATCACCGTGCGCCTGCGCAGCCACGATGACGCGGACGAGCTCAGCGTCAGCGATACCGGCATCGGGATCCCTGAGGAGCACCTTCCGCTGCTCTTCGCTAAGTATCAGCGCGTCCCGGGCGAGGCGATGCGAGGCATCCCCGGCACCGGTCTCGGCTTGCTCATCGTCAAGGAGATCGTGGAGGCCCATGGAGGTACCATCACCGTGAACTCGGAGGGTTCGGGCAAGGGGTCGACCTTCACGATGCGACTGCCGAACGTGGAGGCGGATTCCGAGGAGAATCGACTCTGCTAGAGGTAGAGGTCCGCGAGCTCAGATGACATCTGCGCAGGGCGGACCTGGGCCAGCACCATGCCTGCCATCATCAGCACCGCGCCCACTGCCCCTCGCGCGCCGAGCTGCTCGTCCAACAGCAGCCATCCTCCCAAGGCCGCGAAGGCCGACTCGAGGCTCATGATGATCGCCGCCGGTGTGGGCCGCGCGTGGCGCTGGGCCACGACCTGCAGCGTGAAGGCGATCCCCACCGACATCAAGCCGCCATAGAGAATGGGACCTAACCCACCCCGGACGCCGGCCCACGTGATCGGCTCAAAGATCAGGGCCACGATCCAGCTCAGCACAGAGCAGACCGCGAACTCCGCCGCTGCGAGCGGCAGCGGATCGATGGACCGGGTCAGATAGGCGATCAACTGGATCTGCACCGCCCAGAGAAACGCACTCAGGAGCACCCACGCGTCGCCCACCGCCAGCACCAGATCCTCGGTCACGCTAAGGTAGTAGAGGCCTACGGCATCCAACAACGCGCCCGCCCACGTGAGCCACGTGGCCCGCTCACCCCAGACCAGCGCCAGCAGCGGCACCAACACGACGTAGAGCCCCGTGATGAAGCCGGCCTTGCCCGCCGTCGTGGTCACAATACCGATCTGCTGGGCCGATGCGGCAGCAAAGAGCGCCGTGCCCACCGCCAATGCACCCCACCACTGCCGCTTGCGGCTTGGACGATGGTCCCGCCGCCGGCGCGTCACCCAGAGGAAAGGTAGTAGCGACAGCGATCCCAACCCGAAGCGAATCGCGTTGAACGTAAAGGGGCCGACGTGAGCCATACCCAGGCGCTGTGCCACGAAAGCGAAGCCCCAGATCGCGGCAGCCAGCAGCAGGAGCGCGTTGGCCTGAAGCGCTGTCATCACATGGCCCCCAGGCGGCGCGGCCGCGCGTCATCGAACCGGGTTCGTAAGAATACCGTCAGATTCACGTCAAGTACCACCGTGCAAGAGCGCGTATAGTAGAGACGAATTGGGGCCGCATAGAGAATTCTCCTCCTTCTGGAAACCGGGGGCGCTGGGACAGCCCCCGGTTTTCACATGTCAACGCAGGAGCAACAAGCCGATGGCGGCCAGCGTCACCAAGCCCACCGACGGCACGATCCGCCGGTAGATCGGCCCCCAGCTCGCCTCAAAGTACTCCTTCGTCAGGGCCAGGCAGAGGTGCAGCGGCGATAGCAGCACCCCGCTGAAGCCTGCCACAAAAAGCCACAATCCCGCCGTCATCTCGTCGAGCGGACCCCCGACCAATAGAGGCGAGACCAGGGGGACACTGAGCGCCAGCGTTGCCGCCGCCGTCCCTGTCAGGAGCCCGGCAATCAACGGCACGACAAACGCCACCAACATCGCCGGCAGCCCCAGGGCACTGAGGGCCTGCGGTATCTGGTTCACGGCACCGGCGTCCTCCATCACGTGCTTGAAGATCATCACGCCGAAGAGCGCCGAGAAGGTCCCCAGCGGGAAACTGCGCCGGATCACGTCGAGCCACTGATCCGAGCCCACACGCTTGACCAGCGCGAAGAGCACGATCACGCCGACCAGGCTGACTACCATGGGCAACTTCAGCCCGACGACGGCGAGCACCACCAGCACCAGGGGCCAGGTGCTCCGCAGCAGCATCCGCCACGCCCCTTCGGTCGCTCCCCGAGGCTCGCTCTCCTCGGCTGACCTGTCGATACCCAGCAGCCCCCACAGCACACCGCTCACGAGCGCGGCGAAGGTCAAAGGCCAGGAAAGCCGCACGAACTCGAAGACCGATACACTCAGCAGGGCTGCCATCATCAGGAGCGAGGAGTACAGCGGAAAGACATACTCCATCGCGTGGCGAAACCAGTAGTTGATGAAGGTCTTGCGGTCAGAGCTCACATCGAGCCGCGCGCCGACCTCGTTCACCATCGGTGCCGAGAACATCGCCCCGCCGATCATCGGCAGCAGACCGATCATCAACGGCATCAGCGCCAACGTGATGCGGCTGTCGGGCACCAGGGCCTGCAGTGAGGCCACCATCTCATCGGACGCACGCGTGCGGCGCACTAACTCCGCGAGCACCAGCACCAGAAAGACCGCCCCTACGAGACTCACCGTATCCGCCGCCACGAGCCCCCCAGCCACCGAGCGCGCCCAATCCACTACGGGGTAGCCGAAGAGCAGCGCAACGACCATCGTATTGAGCAGCAGCACCAGGCCCAGATCCCACTTCTTGGCCAGAAGGAAGACCATCAGCCCCAAGATCAACAACAGCTTCAAAAGGTCAACCATATTCAGTCCATCCCAGGGTCATGACACCAAAGAAGACGCCCTATCGAGGCGTCTTCGCTCTCAGGAAACGCCGACCTGCTGCGCGCTCCCCTCCGTCGCCCCTGCGGTTTTTCAACAACCGGGGAGGCGGAGCGATCTCATCCTACGCGTCCGGTGATGTACGCTTCCGTCCGCTCCTCGTCGGGATTGGTGAACAGCTTTGTCGTCATCGCGTACTCAACCAGCTCACCCAGCCAGAAAAACGCCGTCCGGTCCGACACGCGCGCGGCCTGCTGCATGTTGTGGGTGACGATGACGATGGTGTAGGTCTTCTTCAATTCGCGGATCAGCTCCTCGATGCGCNNCGCGCAGCTCGCGCATCAGCGCCTCGACCCGCAGCGTGGCGATCGGATCGAGCGCCGAGCACGGCTCATCCATCAGGATGATCTCCGGCGCCACCGCCAGCGTCCGCGCGATGCAGAGTCGCTGCTGCTGACCCAACCCCAGGCTCAACGCGGGGATCGACATATCGCCACCGATCTCGTCCCACAGACCGACACGCCTGAGATAGGTCTCCGCAAGCTCCTTGAGGGCCTCCCCACGGGCGAGCCCCAACGAGCGCGGCCCCATCGCGACGTTGTTGAAGAT